>Ga0180732_1001078_pt1 | contig 18303 bp, 17 predicted proteins | sample KR11_01MetaG_FD_148674 | JGI IMG/M metagenome (GOLD analysis project Ga0180732, IMG submission 148674) | Groundwater microbial communities from the Olkiluoto Island deep subsurface site, Finland - KR11_0.1 MetaG | ecosystem: Environmental > Aquatic > Deep subsurface > Groundwater | place...
ATTCAGTCCAACATAAAAGAATCATTACTAAAGATTTCAGGGAAACAAATCAAAGGGAAACGTTAAACTCTGAACACTATTTTGAAAAAGCAAAATACGTGCCTGAAAGGAGGAAAAATCCAAATGTGCATTTTCGATTGAAAACATTAGAATTTTTAAAGGATGTGAATCAAATTCCGGTGAAGTTAGGTTGTGCTTAACGACATGATCATGTCGTATTTTTTTACAGTTTGGAAAACAATATAGTAAATTGTCACCCGAATCAAGAATAAAAACTTGACTGAAAGGATGCTGTTTCCGTTATGGCCGCCAGGTTGGGGCGTGACAAAATCTTTGACAGAAGAGGCATTAAAATTGCAAATAGCAAATAATTGAAGGAGTTCTATGGGTTTTTGGGATGAATATGAAATGATGGGGAGGAAAAATGATATGGAAAAACATTTGCTGGTTACGGTGAGTGAACAGAAAAGCGCCCTGTATGGTATCAAGTTTCTCGGTAAATTGTTTTCAAACAAGGAGGATATCAAGTTGACCCTCCTTTATACCTATTCAAAATCGCCTGTTGTGTGGGAGAGGGGATCCAAAGAAAAGCCGTTTACAAACCAAACCCATCAATATGAAGACAAAGGGAAAAAGGCCTTGGAGGATGCCTCCAAAGCCTTATGCGATTTCGGATTTAAAGAGAAAATGATCACCACTCGCCTGGATATTCGGAAAAGCTCCAAGGCCGGGGATATTCTCCATGAAGGGGCCGTTGGGCATTATGACGCGGTGGTTTTGGGGAAACGGGGGGTGGGTTGGATAGAAGAAGCCTTTGAAGAGAGCGTCACCAAAAGCTTGATGAAAGAAACCTTCCGTTTCCCCATCTGGTTATGCAAGCTTCCGGAATCCGGAAGAAAAGGGGTTCTTCTTTGTATTGACGGGTCTGAAGCTTCCTATCGCATGGCCGATCATGTGGGGTTTGTTCTTGCCGGGCAGTCCGACCAGAACGTCACCCTCATGACCGTCAACCCGGACAAAAATGAGGCTGAAGGGATGTTGGCAGAGGCCAAGCAGCACTTATTAAAACACAAATTTCCGGAAGAAATGATCAAGAGCCTGGTATCCAAGGAAAAAAATGCAGCCAAGTCCATCCTCAAAGAAGCCAAAAAAGGAAAATATGCTGCCGTGGCTGTGGGACGACGGGAAAGGGAACCAAAATTATTTAAAAACATGTTTCTGGGTTCCGTAAGCTCCGTTTTGTTCGAAGACCTAGCAGGCGCATCCCTTTGGATTTGCCATTAAACAGCGCTTATCCAAAAAAAACAAGGGACGAACATGGATACCAAAAACAAGGAAAACGCCCCTCAGCAGTATCCCATGGATTCTCTGATTCCTCCCGGCATGGCCCGAAAAGCGGCTGAGCTCGGGATTGTGAAAGCAAACATGGGGTGGCGGAATCTTTTGCTTCTCTCGATTCTGGCCGGGGCTTTCATTTCTTTAGGTGCCATCTTTTCAACCGTCGTAACCACATCGGGAGGGGTGGCTCTGCCTTTTGGAATCTCCCGGCTGGCCGGTGGTTTGGTTTTCAGCCTGGGATTGATTCTGGTGGTGATTGCAGGCGCGGAATTGTTCACCGGAAACAATCTCATTGTCATGGCCTGGGCATCCAAAACCGTATCCACCAAGCTATTGCTCAGAAACTGGGTCATTGTATATGCCGGGAATTTCATAGGCGCCGTGACCACGGCCGGCTTTATGCTGTTTACCCGGCAATACCTGTTTTCAAACGGAGCGGTGGGCCTGAACATTCTGAATATCGCCCAGAATAAATGCGGTCTCCATTTTGCGGAAGCTTTCGCCTTGGGTGTTTTTTGCAATGCCCTGGTCTGCCTTGCAGTGTGGTTGTGTTTTGCCTGCACCACCACCACCGATAAAATTCTGGCGGTCATCTTTCCGGTCTCCGCCTTTGTGGCATGCGGCTTTGAGCACTGCATCGCCAACATGTATTTCATTCCCATGGGGTTGATGGTCAAATGCTTTGCCGGACTGGACCTGTGGCCTATGATAAATAAATCGGCGGCTGATTTCGGAAACCTCACGGTGATGAACTTTTTGGTGAAAAACCTTGTTCCCGTCACATTGGGAAATATTTTCGGCGGTTCCGTGATGGTAGGAATCGTCTATTGGTTTATCTATATTCGAAAGCCGCGAGTGTCTCCGTTTTCTTGCGAATAAATAACATTTCATAAAGGAGAGTCGCCATGTTTGTGAGAAATTCCATGACGGAAAAGGTCATCACGGTAAATCCTGAAGATGAAGTCCTTTTTGCCCAGCAACTCATAGCGGAACATAAAATACGACATCTTCCCGTGGTGGATGGCGAAAACAGGCTGGTGGGTATCATTTCAGACCGGGATATTCGAAGCGCCCTTCCGGATACCATCCTGAGAATTCTGGATTGTACGGACACGGAGATTGAACTCATCAGGACTCGAAAGGTCAGGGACGTCATGAATCCCGACCCCGTGACCCTTTCTCCCGTAGACTCCATTCAAGACGCGCTTTTGATGATTCAGAAGGAGAAAATCGGAGCCCTTCCCGTGGTGGACGAGGAAAACCGGTTAAGGGGAATCATCTCCACCAGGGATCTGCTCCGGTCTTTTATCAATGTTCTTGGCATCAACGAACCGGGGACCCTTCTGGGAATTCTTTCGGAAAACAAGCTCGGTCAGATGAAAAAGATCGTGGATATCATCACGGAAGAGAAGATCTCCACGGGCAGCATTCTGGTGGCCCGGCACTGGGATGGCGATAAAAGGGCGGTTTTCCCCTACCTGTTGGCTCAGAATATTCAAGGGGTCAAGGAGAAATTGCTAAAGGCGGGATTTGATCTCATCGATCCCCTGGAGTGGCAAATCGATGAACTGCATCGGGAAACCAGCAGTTAATCCAGCCGTTTTTTGAACCTGGCCACCGCCCCGGCAAAAACCAGAACACCGATAATGCCCATGGCCAAAAGTTGGTGCCATAGAACCGAAAATCCGACACCTTTTAAAAATATCCCCCGAACAACCACGAGGAAGAACCGCAAGGGGTTTAAGAACGTGAGCCATTGGACCACCATGGGCATATTGGCGATGGGAAAAACAAAACCGCTGAGCATGAAAAACGGAAGCAGGAAAAAGAAAGTGGTCATCATGGCCTGCTGCTGGGTTTTTGAGATGGTGGAAATAAAAAGACCGATGCCCAGAGTACTTAATAAGAACAGACAGGAAGAAAAAAACAGCAGGACAATACTTCCCACCAGAGGAATTTCAAACCAGAACACGGCAAAAACCGTAACTGCGGCCATCTGAACCAGGGAGATGATAATGTAAGGAATGGTTTTGCCCAGAATCAGTTCAAAGGGCCGGATGGGAGTCACGATGAGCTGTTCCATGGTCCCGGCTTCCTTTTCCTTGATAATGGCCATGGAGGTGAGCAGCAAAGTCAGAATCATGATAAGAAAGGCCACGATACCGGGGACAAAAAAGTTCTGACTGTACAGATTGGGATTGTACCAGGTCCGGACCCGTTCATCCACCCTCGGGTAGGTCATTTCAAAGGGGTGCAGCTCTTTGATCAGCGATTGGTTGAAAGTGTCGATGATAACCCCGGCATAAGCGATCCGGACCCCGGCCATATTGCTCATGCTCCCGTCAGCCAGAATCTGGACATCCGTGGTTTTTCCCTTTCGGATTTTCGGGGCAAAATCCGGGGGGATTTTGATGGCCAGATCCAGCTTTCGCCGCAGGAGCCTGTCTTCTATGTCCCGGGGCCGCTCTGTTGAATAAATCACCTGAAAGGTCCGGTTGGCGCCGAACGCGCTGATCAACCGCCTGCTTTCCGTGGACTTGGACTGATCCAGAAACCCCACGGTGATGGTTCGGATGTCCATGGACACCACATACCCGAACAACAGCAACTGGATCAGGGGAGCCACAAAAAGCAGAGGCCGGTTTTTTTTATCCCTGAAAAGCTGAATAAATTCCTTTCTCACCAGTTCTCTTACCCGAAGCCATGCCATTTTACATGCCCTCCTGTTTCATTTTCACCAGCGTTAACACGGCAAGGAAACAAAACATGGCGAGAAGCACCGCATAATCAGGCCACAGGAGATCCAGCCCGACATTCCTCAGGTAAAGACCGTTTAGAATATCGATGAAGTACTTTGCCGGGACAATCACGGTAACCTTCTGAAGAACTTTCGGCATGTTGACGATGGGGAAGACAAAATCCGAAAGCATCAAAGACGGCAGGTACGTAATTAAAATGGCGACCTGGTTAGCCACCAGCTGGGACTTGGTGATAAGGGAAATCAGCAGGCCCAGGCTTAAGGCCACGCAGAGATACAAAACAGCGGCCAGGATCAGCATGAGGAAACTGGATTTCACCATGACCCCGAAAAGCACCTGTCCCATGACAACGGCCATCATCACATCGGTCATGCCGATAAAAAAATAGGGGATGGATTTTCCGATTAAAAATTCCATGGCCCGGATGGGAAGGGAAAGAAGGGTTTCCATGGTGCCGTTTTCATATTCCCGGGCAATCACCAGAGAGGTGAGCATGGCCCCCACAATCATGATGATGATGGCGATAATCCCCGGAACAATGAAGTTCCGGCTTTCCAGGTCTTCGTTGAACCACACCCGGACCCGGCCTTCCACCGGCGGGTTGATTTTTTCCATGCCTTTCTTGTTTAAAAAGTCCATCAGTAGCCGGGAATTGTACCGTCCGACAAAACCGGAAATATAAGCCGCGGAAATACCCGCGTAGTTGGGATCACTCCCGTCAATGAGGACCTGGAGGGGTGCGTCCTGATTCGCCATGAGCAGCTCTGTCCAGTTTTGGGGGAAAACCACCACCATGGTGGCAAACCCGTGATCCAAATATTCCGACACCTGTTTTTCGTTTTCAAGGGTCCCCAGAACATGGAAATAGGCGGACGCGTCCATCTGCCGAATAAAATCCCGGCTGACCGGCGACCGGTCATCATCCAACACCACGGTCTTGACGTTATCCACGTCCAGGCTCAAGGCATACCCGAAGAGCAGAATCAGCAGCATCGGGATGGCAAAGGCCAAATACAGGCTTCGAAAATCCCTGACCAGGTGATAAAATTCCTTCCGGGCAATACTCCGGATTCGGGTGACCATCATGGGTTGCTCCGGGACATCAGGTGAATGAATAAATCGTTTAAATCCGCTTTGTCGTTTTCAGGAAAAGCTTTTCGAATCAGTTCAACCGGACTGCCCAGGGCCACGATCCGGCCTTCGTTGATCAAAGCCACCCGCTTGCAATGCATGGCTTCTTCCATATAATGGGTGGTGACAAATACCGTGATGCCGGATTCGGCCAAGCTGCCGATAAACGTCCAGAAATGGCGCCGGGTTAGAGGGTCAACCCCCGAGGTGGGTTCATCCAGAAAAAGGAGCTTCGGTTTGTGGAGCAGGGCGCAACCCAAGGCCAAGGACTGCCGCCAGCCTGGTGCCAGTTCGGACGCGGCCCGGTTTTTGTATTCTTCCAGGCGGGTGAGATCCAGTATCCATCGGGTTCGTTCTTCCCAGAGGCTTTGGGGGATATTGTAGACCCCGAGATAAAACCGGATATTTTCCGCCGGGGTCAGGTCCATGTACAGGGAAAATTTCTGGGACATGTATCCGATGGACTGTTTGATTTTTTCAGGTTCGGTTACGATATCAAACCCCGCCACTTGGCCTGTGCCGGACGTGGGGGCGAGAATGCCGCAGAGCATTCGGATGGTGGTGGATTTGCCGGACCCGTTGGCGCCTAAAAAGCCGAAAATTTCTCCTTTTTCCACGGAAAAGGAAATATCGTTTACCGCCAGAAAGGTGCCGAACCGTTTCACCAGGTGGGTCACGGTAATGGCGTCAGAACTTGAAGCCGTCATGGCCTGACTCCCCGTCTGCTTGTAAAATCCCGTTGATCAATGCTTCTTCAAGATTCGGGAAATCCTTTTGGATCTCTCCGGGCGTTCCCAAGGCGAGCAACCGGGACCGGTGCATGAAGGCCAGGGTGTCGCATTTTTCCGCTTCATCCAGGTAGGCGGTGGACACCAGCAGGGTCATGCCTTGGGCCTTCATCTGGAAAAGGATATCCCAGAACTCCGCCCTGGAAACCGGGTCCACTCCGTTGGTGGGTTCATCTAAAATCAGGATTTTGGGCTGGTGAACCAGGACGCAGGCCAGGCCCAGTTTTTGCTTCATCCCCCCGGAGAGCATGCCGGCGGGCCGATCCGTAAACGGCAGAAGATTGGAAAACCCCAGGAAACGATTCTTCCGGGTGTTCCGCTCCTCTCCGAAAATGCCGAAGATGTCCAGGAAAAAATCGATATTTTCTTCCACCGTGAGATCCTCGTACAGGCCGAATCGCTGGGGCATGTAGCCGATTAAGGATTTGAAGGCCTGGCGGTTTTTCATCGCGGGCTTTCCGTCGATGGAAAGGGTGCCGGAAACCGGTTTGAGCATCCCTGCAATCATTCGAAGAAGTGTGGATTTACCTGCCCCGTCCGATCCCACAATTCCCAGAATCTGGCCCTTATTCACCGAAAAGGAACCGCCCTCCACGGCAGTCAGGGAATCAAAGCGCATGCAAAGATTTTGAACGTCGATGTAAGGGGGTTCCATGCGCATTTATTTCAGTTGAAAGCACGCGTCCGCGGGCATTCCCGGCTTTAAGAAGAAATCAGCATTGGGGATGGACAGTTTCACCATGTAGACCAGCTTGACCCGTTCCTTGTGGGTTTGGATAATTTTCGGGGTGAATTCGGCTTCCGTGGCAATAAAAGACACCCGGCCTTGGTAGATACGGTCCGGATAGGTATCCATGGAAACTTCCATTTCCGCGCCATGGGACACCCGGCCGATGTCCTCTTCGCCCACATAGATCTTCAATTCAACGGTGGTGAGATTTGAAAGGCTTAATACTTCCTGTCCGGGGGAAACCACTTCGCCGGGCTCCATGTTCCGGGTGGTGATGATGCCGTCAAAGGGCGCATACAGTTTTGTATAGCCCAATTGGATTCGGGCGGCGTCAATGGCGGATTTGGCAGCGTCGACCTGGGTTTGCGCCACCTGGATCTCTTTTTGGGTCAATTCGATTTTTTTAAGGTTGCTTTGGGCTTGATCCAAAATCGCCTTTGCTTCGGCCAATTGGGATTCCAGTGTTTCATATTTGAGATTGACGGCTTCCCAATCCCGCTGGGAGACCACGTTGTTTTTTTTCAGGCCGTCAAATCGGTCCTTATCGTTTCGGGCTTCCTTGGCCATGGCTTGGGCGCTGTTCAAGCCTGCCTGCGCTCTTTTAACATCCGACGGCAGGGTCCGGGAATAAACCTCAAGCACTATCCCTAGCCGTTCCAGGTTTTTTCGGGACTGGTCCAGCATGGCGGCAGCTTCTCTGGTTTTGGCTTGATACAAGGCGTCATCCAGCTCGGCCAATGGCATGCCCGCCGTGACCCGGTGGCCTTCATCCGTCATCACCGCCTTGATTTTTCCACTGACTTGAAAGGATAGATTGGACGGGGTGGACTCAATGGTGCCGGAGTAATACAGCTGGTTTTGATCTACTTTTGGCCGGGTGAGATAAACGGCAAGGCCACCCACAGAAAGGATAACAAAAATAACAACGATGACAGCCACTGGTTTTTTCAACGGCAGGCCCCCTTTTTTGGATCAGCGTGGACACAGGGTTGGGGTTTACAATCAAATGGGTATAGATAAATCCAATGATTAACCGTCTATTTGATTTCTGTCAATTTAATAACAGGGTTTTTTTAACTTTGTCCGGCCTGAAGGGGATTTCCCGCAAACGCACGCCTACAGCGTCAAAAACCGCATTGGCAATGGCAGCCGGAATAGGCCCCATGGCCCCTTCGCCCACGCCCATATAAGCACTTCCGGGTTGATTCAACAGGGTGACGTCCACCCTGGGCGCATCGGGGAATCGCAAGATGGGGTAACTGTACCAATCCGTGCTGATGATTCCTTCCCGGTCAAAGCTCACCTGTTCTTTTAACGTCCAACTGGCCGACTGAAGAAAGGCGCCTTCAAGTTGGTTGGCGACACCGTCCGGATTGACAATCTCACCACTGTCGCAGGCAATAAAGGCCTGGTCCATGAAAATCTGGCCTGTACCCCGGTTCACATGAAGATCCACAACCACCGCCACATAGCTTGCCCGGTTCTTGTACATGGAAAACCCCATGCCCATGCCACGGTCCGGGGTCTTGCTTTTCTTCCAAAACTCCCAGCCGCTTTTTTCAGCCGCCGCCTGAATGACTGCCTTGGCCCGTTCATCTTCCAGATGCCGCAACCTGAATTCCACCGGGTCTGCCCCTGCTGCATGGGCCAGTTCATCCACAAAGGATTCCATGGCAAAGAGATTGGCATAGGACCCCAGGCCCCTGTGGGAAGAGACCCGCAAAGGAGTTTCCTGCAGCAGATGATTCACGATTCGTTGATTCGGGAACGTATAGAGGGGCTCGGCATTCCGGGAACTACCAAGTTGCGGGGCTTTGCTCCTGGGTTTGGAAAGGGGTTTGAAGGGTTTTTCCAGGTGCCAGGCGGAAAGCATGCCGGACCCTCCTTCCCGGTCCGGACGGGGCCGACCGCTGTGGTCGCAGCTCCAGACATCGAAATTCCAGTCCAACAGGTTGCCTTCCACATCCAGGCTGGACTGAATATCCACGACCATGGCAGGTCCATAGGGTTCCCAGGCGTGCTCATCCTTTCTTGTCCATTTGAGGGAGACCGGACGGCCCGGAACCTGGCGGGCCAGCAGGGCCGCATCCATGGCCGCGTCATCCGCGCCGTTGTGGCCGTAACAGCCCGGACCATCCATGTGAATCACCCGGATATCGCTTCCGTCCATGCCAAGGACCTGGGCAATTGCGGCTCGTAAGGGAAACGGCCCCTGGTTGTGGGCCCACACCGTCATCTTTCCATCCACCCATTGAGCCACGCCTGCCGAAGGCCCGATGGCCGCGTGCATGTGAAAAGGCCGGAAATAGGTGGCGGATAATGTTTTAGCTGCATTGGAAGGCGTTTCCATGGGAGGCGGGGGCTCTTCCAGGGTGGTCCCGTTTTTGATCCAATAGGAATGATGGGGCTGGCTTTTCATGGAAGTCATGAGGGATGATTGATCCGGCAAATTCGGACCGGATTTCCATTCTGCGCTTGCCTTCAGCTGGTTCATGGCGGCGATGGCCTGTTCTTCGCGTTCGGCAATCACAGCCAGAAAACTTCCGTCTCTCACCACCTTGATGACGCCGGGCAGCTGAATCACGGACCCGGAATCCACAGACACCAGCCTGGCACCATAATTGGGAGGGTGAACCACACGGCCGTGGACCATGTTCTTAAGCTCCAGATCCTGTACAAAGCATGGTTCCCCAAGAACTTTGGCCACCAGATCATCACGGTACAACGGACGGCCCACAATCTCAAATTCTTCGGCCGCTTTTAAAAAACCCGTTTCCATCACATTGACTTCAAACCTTTTCCCGCCGAACAGTTCTCCATAGGTCAAACTGCGACCACTTGCGGTATCGGTGATGACCCCGTCTTTTACCATCAGGTTTTCCATCTCGGTATTCAACTTTTCCACGGCTTTTTCCAGCAGGATCTGTTTGGCTTCGGCGCAAGCATTTCGAATGGCATTTCCCGAAAATTCCATGGACATGCTGCCCGCGGTGTATCCCTCATTGGGGGTTTGGGCCGTATCCCCCGATACCAGGCGAATCCGGGTCAGGTTGACTTCCAGCTCTTCCGCGGCAATCATGGCCAGGGCGGTTTTGATGTGCTGGCCCAGTTCCACCTTGCCTGTAAACACCGTGACGGTTTCATCCGGATTGATGCGAACCCAGGCATCAATGCCGGGTGTGAATGCCAGGGTCCCCACCATGCCATCCGTATGGGAGACGGGGGTGCTTCCTGAAGTTGCATGGGATGGGTTGCTTAGCGCGCTTTTCCAGGAAGAAGCTTCTTCTGCGATCTGCGCGGCCCGCTTGATGGCCCGCCGTATCCGGTCATAAACCCACACCGGCAAAGATTGTCGGACATGGCGCTTTTGATCTCTCCATCCGTGGGGTTGGGGTTCCGGTCCAGCAGGGCTTTGGCGGAAATGATCATGCCCGGCACGCAGAACCCGCACTGGATGGCCTGTTCATCAATAAAAGCCTGCTGCAACGGGTGAAGGTTTTCCCTTGTCCCAAGCCCTTCCAGGGTGGTGATCTCCTTGCCCTGAACGGAACGGGCCGTGATGTGACAGGAGGGAACGGCCTGGCCGTCGATGATCACTTTGCAGGCCCCGCACTGTTCCAGGCCGCAGGCAAACTTGGCGGCCTTGAGGCCCAGATCGTTTCGAAGCACATAAAGCAGAGGAGTATCCTGGTCCACGTGGACGGAATGGGCATGGCCATTGATATTCAGGGTGATTTTTTGCATGGAGGCCTCCTGGTTAAATGGTTAAGCCTTTTACCAACCGAGCGGGGTTTCCTGGCGGCAGGTTTGCAGGACGGGCACAAAAACACCCATGTGGGGAGTAACGCCTTCAAGGGGTTGGATGAACAATTTGTTTTCTTCGGTCATGGCTGGTTTCCTGTGGAATCTTGAGGGTGATGGGTGACGGATTTGTGAGCAAGAATAAATCCTACCAGAAGGCATTTGAATGATCAACCTCTGACTGCTTTATCTCTATTTGAGCCCATTTTTAGATTATTTTAAACCCGCTGATTTTTCAAAGCACTCTTTCCAAGCCATGTCCAGCCGGATCAATGCGTTTCAGAATTATTTACAAACACAGAATATAAAATCCATTAAAAAGGTTTCCTACAAGCAGCTTTTGAAGTTTGCCGGAGACTTTCAAACCCCGTCCATTCATATCACCAAATCCCACGTCCGGATTCTGCGCCAGTTTTATCATTACCTGACCTTGCAAGGGTATGTGAAAGAAAACATCGCTACCCGATTGCCCTATTCGAAGATCAATAAAACTGTCCCGGACTTGTTGATCTCTGATGAGCTGAAACGATTGATTCAGTATTTTGCCGGGCAGGACCATGACCTGATCGGTTTAAGAAACCTGCTCATCATCCTGCTGCTGGGCTTTTTTGGCATCAGAACCTCTGCCTTGATCGGCATCAATATCGAAGATGCTGGCGTGAACTCCTGCCTGTTATGGGTTTACGAAAAAAGATGCAGGCATCCCACCCTGATACTGCCCCATTGTCTCTGTAATATTGTGGAAAAATATTTTCGCGTTATCCGGTTGAAAAAAGCTCCTTTTTTGATCACTGAAAAAAGCGGGCCTCTGCCCTGACCCTTTAGTAGGTCTGTAGAACCGCTAAGGATTGCCCAACAGCTTTTTGCCTATCCACCCCGATATTTTAATTGGGTTAGCATCCGTTTTCAGCTATAATTTTATGAATATGCAGCATATTGCACCAACAAAAATGTTGACAATCAAATGTAAAAAAAACTATATTCATTCCTCAGAAAAGCAAGGTATTATCACTTTTCACTCACCTGATTTAATCCGGAACGAACAAGAGAAATCTACAGAACTGACTTCCTCTGCAAGCAAAAATCCGATGGCCTTGAATCATTTCATGGATTGGGCGTTCTGCCTAAAAGCGTTTTATCGAACCCATAGCCTTAAACATCAGGAGGAGGGAGACATGAATACAAAACGGCATCGTTTATTATTTTTTGCTTGGATTGGCTTCATCGCATGGCTGTGGCCTGGTCTGCCTGCCAATGCAGCGAGGATTGTCAGTATTGAATTCCGGGGAGGTGGCTGCAACATGGCGGGAGGAACCTGTGCGGGTCAATCCTATACACTTGGCAACAATGGCTCGGTAACCGTCACCAAGAATTTTTCCAAGATTGAGGGCGGTGACACCAGTGGTGGCTGCACAGATGGGCATGAGGATGGTTCCAGCTGTTCCGGCCAGGGCGGGGCTGGGGGGAGTGGCGCCTGCTCCGGTGCCGGCGGTTCCGGAGGGTCGGGTAACGCTGGCGGCGGTTCCGGAAACAGCGGCTCGGAGGGAGGCGAATCAGGCAGTGGATCCCACGAAAGTGAATCTGTTTACGACCGACTGCCTCCGATCCACATGTTCCTTACCCTGGTGAATACCTGTGAAAGCAACCTTTACCATTTCGACGAAACCATCACAAACGGCACGGATCAAGACTGGACCGGGTTTCTCATGGCCCTGAAACAGAATGAAACCGGGTTGGCCATGTTCAAGCACGCTAACGATGAGGAAGATCTTTCATCAAATATCTTCAAGGATATCTATCCCGCAGATAAAAGCCAGAGTAAAAAGCTTGAATGGACCGGGGGAAAATTCTCTGTTGATGCAGATTTAGGGTTAACCTTTGCATACGACATCCTGTTTGCGGACTGCGTCGGAGACGAATGCATCGATGCTGTATCCCATTGGACCAATTCTGATGATTCCGGCTACCAGATCATGCTTCAGTCTTTTCCCCTCGTTCCGAAGCCAGTGCCTGAACCGGCAACGGTTCTGCTGCTGGGCATCGGTATAATCTCCCTAACCGGTATCGTGCGCAAATTCGAACGATCATGACCTATACATACTCCCCTGTATTCACAAGTTCGGATGACCGACACTTCCGTGCCGCACCCTGCCATCAGTATGATCATAAAGGCATAAAGGTGGCAGGCTGGAAAAACACATCACAAGAAAGCGACAATCCATGAAATTTGGAGCAAGAAACCTCATCAAGGCAAAAGTAAAGTCCGTTAAAAAAGGGGATATCATGTCTCTGGTGAAATTCGATGTTATTTCCCCGGCGGAAATGGCCTCGGTCCTGTCAACGGAATCGGCGGACCATCTGGATCTGAAGCCGGGAGACGAAGTAGAGCTTGTCGTAAAGGCCATCCATGTTCTTCCGGTGAAAAACTAAGTCGTGCCCATCCAGAAACGGATAATTCGCCCGATTTCTGCGCTGGATAGACACTAAGTCATTTTTTCCAGGGAATTTTTGATTCGCTTGGGGTTCGCGATGCCGCAGACGCAGGGCTTCACCAGCATTTTCATGCCCTCTTCGCAGGTCAATTTCCCCTTTTTTATGCTTTTGACCACGTGCTCAACATAAAGAGAAGAAATCAAGGCATGGCCGCACTGGGTGGTGATCTCCAGGACGGATTCATCGGGAAGCCGGTCCGCCTTGCCGAATACACCCAGGGAAATATTATGGGTGTGCTCACAGGCACCGATATTGCTGCACAGGGTGTTGATACCATCAAACAACCCTGAAAGCACAATGGACACCCCGAGGTTTTTATCTTTTACTTCTTTGACGGCATTTTGAATGGACACCGGGTTGTTGAATGCCGCCGTCAGGATGGTCGCATTGGCGGCCATTTTCCTTAACCCCTCCTCATCCAGCCCGGCTGGAATACCAATCATGTTATCCGGCTTGTGCTTGAGAAGGATATCGCAGATTTCCACCATTTCAGCGGTTTTCGTGCCTTTCCAGGCCGCGGGGATCATGCAAAGGAAGATGAATTCATTGGAGGATTCCGGCGATGCCAGCCCTGTTCGGTTCAATGTGTGGGTCATGATGCTCCTTTTGCCAAACCTATGTTGACTTTCCCGTTGGGGTAGGGATGAAATCCCTGGTCTTTCAATTTTTCATAGAAAACGGATCGCCCGTTCTCATCCGCCCTTTCGATGACACTCAGGGTGGCCACCGTATCCAGTTCGGAATCCAGAAAAGCGGTAAGCTCACGTATCAGATTCAGTGCCCGGGGTTCTTCCACCAGAAACTCTGCGATGGCGGAAAGGACCTTTTCTCCCAGAATCTCAGGAAGAAGCGCACCGGTTTTCATGTCCTGAATCAAAGGAATCACCGGGTTGTCTTTGGCAAACACCACGCCCATTTCCGTGACCTTCCGGGTGACCTTGTCCAGCTCGGAAAGCCGGGCTCCCAGTCCGGGCCGGCCCAGCTCCACGGAAAAGCCGATATAGCCCTTTGTGAAGATATTGGTGATGTCATTGGTTTTCATTTCCTCGGTTCCCCGACCCAGAACACCTGTGGTGGGATGGTTTTTTGTGGGATCTGAAAATACCTGCCGCAGCAACCGGGGATAAGGGATTTCCTTGACCTGCATAATGGCTTTTTCCTTGCAGATTCGAAGTCTCCTGCACACCCCGCATTCCACGCATTCATCATAGTCGATTTCAATCCTATGGTTCCTGGCCTTGATGGCGGCAACCGGGCACACCGGCAAGCAATCCAGGCATTTCTGGCACAGTTCGTTGTCTATATACATAATGATCCTGACAGGTTGATGGTTGAAGATTTCAATAATTTGAAAATTTAGACCCCGGGGACTTTCCAACCCGTAAAAAGGGTCAAGGTCTTTTCTCCCCTTGATGCTTTCCAAAAAAAGCCAACGCCGCCATGGCATTGGCACAGGTCTCCGGGGACTCGAAAAACGGGATGTTCCCCCGCTTTAAAATTTCATACATGGCGGTTTCACTGTAGCTCCGCATGGCAAAGGCCAGGACCGGCTTCCCGTATTTTTTGGGGATATCGGAGATGATGGAACAGCAATCCACCAGGTCTTTCATGTCCCGGGGAGGTAATTTCCGGTTGAACTGGCCATAGGGCGGCATGATGATCAACCCGTCGATATCGTCCTGTTGGGCCAGAATGTCGATGACTCTGGCATAGGCCAGATGGCCTTTTCGAGCGATGAGATCCACCGGGTTGGAAGGCTTGGGGGAAAAGTCAAACAAATGCTCCATCATCTGCTTCTGGGTTTCTTCCTCCAGAATCGGCACCTTCAATCCGGCTTTTGAGCAGGCCTCGGCGCTCACCACACAGAAGCCACCGCCTCCGGAGGCTACGCCGATCCGGTTTCCCTTGGGCAGGGGTTGATGGCCCAAGGCTTCGGCATAATCGAACATGTCCAGCATGTTGTCACAAACCAGAACCCCGGCCTGGCGACAAGCCGCCATGAACAGATCACTGCTTCCGGTGAGCGATGCCGTATGGGTGGAAGCAGCCCTGGCGCCCTCTTCAGTCTGGCCAATCTTATAGACCAGAACAGGCTTTTTCTTCGTCACTTTTTTTGCCGCTTCAAGGAACCTGCGGCCGTCTTTTACTCCCTCCAGATACAAGACCACCACCCGGGTGTCCTCATCGTCGGCCATGTATTCCAGGTAATCGGAAACATCCAAGCTCGCTTGGTTACCCGAGGAAATGAATTTGGCAAACCCGTATTTTTTGGCCTGGGACATGTCAAAGAGGTAATCCCCCATGGTGCCGCTCTGGGAGATGAAGGCAATGGGCCCGGGCCGCACCATTTTTGCGAAGCATAGGTTCAGCCCCACGGCAGATGTCCAGATCCCCATGCAATTCGGGCCAACAAAGGGAATGTCGCTTTGAACGGAAAGCTCCGCAAGCTGCCTTTGAAGCGCAGCTCCTTCGGCACCGATTTCCGCAAAACCCGCGGTAATGATCACGGCTCCTCCCACCTTCTTTTCAATGCACTGGCGGAAGACATCCACCACGAAGTTGGAATTGACCACGATCACCGCAAGGTCCACCGGACCCGGAATCTCCGTAACCGATTTATAGGCTTTTATGCCAAGAACGTTTTCCTCCCTAGGGTTGACGGGATATACCGTTCCCCGGAACAGGCTGCGCCGCAGAATGCACAACATGGTGTCGTACCCCCATTTCCCTGGGGTATTGGAAGCCCCGATCACGGCTACGGATTGGGGTTTGAAAATGGGATCCAGCCTTTCTTTGATGCTTTTGCTCATAAACAGTTCCTTTTGGACTTGGTTTGGATGCTTCAGATTTTTCCTTGACAGGCATTCGGGTTTTCCTTATATAGCAAATTCATTTTACTTTCGAAACCCAATAATTGGGAACCATCACAATGCTCAAAAGCACCATTGGATTAACTGCAAAGCTATCGCCTGTGGCCATGGCCGCCGCAACGGACACCGTCCGGGCAAAGGCGTGCCAACCCTGACAACGCTTTGCCATGGACTGAAACCCGGTTCATGGCCTTTATTGCAATCGCCCTGAACCAAGACCGGTTCGGGGCTTTTTTTTGGGGCCCCCATCGAAAATCATTTTTCAGGTTGAGGATATTTTAAAATGATCACCCCATCTTCTAATTCATTGGAGAAACATAAACTTCCCGGATTGTATCAGCTCATGGCCGGGGCCGCCATGATCAGTTTTTCGGCCGTCTTTGTGAAGCTTGCCCATGTAGGCCCCACGGCATCAGGCTTTTATCGAATGATCTTTGGAAGTATCCTGCTTTGTGCCGTCCTTTTGATTTCCCGACAAAAGCTGCGATTCAGGGTCAAACCCATGGCCATCATGATGGCTTGCGGTGTTTTTTTTGCCATGGATCTGATTCTATGGCATCGAAGTGTTTTCTTTGTGGGACCGGGGTTGAGCACCATTCTGGCCAATTTCCAGGTGTTTTTTCTGGCGGGGTTCGGGGTCTTCATGCTCAAGGAAAAGCTTTCCCTGAAATATGTGCTTTCCATTCCCATGGGATTTTTCGGGTTGTTTCTCATCATCGGAGGGGACTGGCTGGCCCTGGACGCGCAGTACAAGACCGGTTTACTCCTGGGGCTTTTAACCGCCCTCACCTACTCGGCCTATCTGCTATCCTTCAGGAAGTTGCAATCCGCTTACCCGGACATTTCTCCGTTTTTCACCATGGCGGTGATTTCAATCACGGCAGCGGTACTTCTTGGCATTGAAATGGTGGCGGAAAAGGCGTCCTTTGACATTCCGGATATGCAATCCTGGATATCCCTTACAGCTTACGGTCTTTTCGGGCAGGTTTTGGGCTGGGTGCTCATTTCCAGAGGTATTGCAAAGGTGGAAGCATCCCGGGCCGGGCTGATTTTACTGCTTCAGCCCAGCCTGGCCTTTGTGTGGGATGTGCTTCTCTTCAACCGGCCCGCAGGCCCCATAGAAATTGCTGGCTGCATTCTGGCCATCTCAGGCATCTACCTGGGATCTTCGGTGGGGAAAAAGAATTAACCCTTCAAACATTCCAAAGCTTTTTCCACTATATTTTCCGAGGTAAACCCGTATTTTTCCATGACCACGTTGCCGGGAGCGGATGCGCCGTAACCGGTGATGCACACCGTTGCGCCCTTTGATCCCACGTATTTTTCCCAACCCATGGGAATGCCCGCTTCCACGGCCAGGCGTTTTTCAACGTCCGGGGGCAAGATCTCATCCCGGTATTTTTTCGGCATCTTGTCAAACAGTTCCCAGCTGGGCATGCTCACAACGCGAACCTTAACATTCTGGCTTTCCAGTTCAACCTTGGCCTTCAGGGTCACGGCTACTTCCGAGCCTGTGGCGATGAGAATGAGTTCGGGTTTGCCTTGGCAATCCGAAGCCACGTAAGCCCCTTTGGACACACCGGTTTTATATCCTTCTCCCGCAAGGATGGGGAGGTTCTGGCGGCTGAAAATCAAGGCCGTGGGTCCGTTGCTGGTGATCAGGGCCTGGCGCCAGGCCTCGGCGGTTTCATTGGCATCCGCCGGACGGATCACGGTGAGACCCGGAATGGCCCGAAGGGAGGCCAGATGCTCGATGGGCTGGTGGGTGGGGCCGTCTTCACCCACGGCAATGCTGTCGTGGGTGAACACATAGATCACGGGCAGTTTCATGAGGGAGGCCACCCGGATGGCCGGCCGCATGTAATCGGCAAACACCAGGAAGGTTCCACCATAGGGCCGGATGCCGTTGTGGAGAAACATGCCGGACAGGATCGAGCCCAGGGCATGCTCCCGGACCCCGAACCGGATATTCCGGCCTTCATAATGATCCTTCTGAAACTCCGGTAGACCATCCAGAAAAGTCATATTGGAAGGGGCAAGGTCAGCAGATCCGCCCATCAAAGTGGGAAGATTCCTGGCAATGGCGTTCAATACTTTGCCGGAAGCCACCCGAGTGGAAACGGGTTTGTCGGCAGGCGTATATTTCGGAATATCCGAATCCCATCCGTCGGTTAAATAACCGCTCATGGCATCAGCCCATTTTTTGGCCATGTCCGGATATTTATGAATATAGTCAGAGAACTTTTCCATCCAGGCCGCCTCTGCCTCAGCCCCTGATTCCAGGGTTTTTCTGAAAACCGAAAGGGCGTTTTCCGGCACCAGGAAGGAGGCCTTTTCATCCCAGTTGAGATTTTTCTTGGTAAGACAGACTTCCGCTTCGCCCAGGGGCGCTC
>Ga0180732_1001079_pt1 | contig 18292 bp, 14 predicted proteins | sample KR11_01MetaG_FD_148674 | JGI IMG/M metagenome (GOLD analysis project Ga0180732, IMG submission 148674) | Groundwater microbial communities from the Olkiluoto Island deep subsurface site, Finland - KR11_0.1 MetaG | ecosystem: Environmental > Aquatic > Deep subsurface > Groundwater | place...
CATGGCGCCACCGATGATGATTTTGTCCACCTGATTGAGCATGTTCTCCAGGGCTCCCAGTTTTGAGGATACCTTGGCCCCCCCCACCACGGCCGCAAGGGGCCTCTTAGGATTTTTCATGGCCTGGTTGAAATAATTGATTTCCTTTTCCATGAGAAGGCCTGCGGCGGATACCGGGGCATGTCGGGTCACCGCATAAACCGATGCGTTTTTCCGGTGGGACACGGCAAAGGCGTCATTCACATAAACATCGCACAATTCGGCCAGAGTTTTGGCAAAGGCGTCATCGTCCTTTTCCTCCTCGGGATGAAACCGCAAGTTTTCCAGCATGAGAATGTCTTTGGGCTGCATGTTGGCCACCAAGGTGGAAACGGCGTCCCCCATGCAGTCTTCGACAAATCCCACGGGCTTTCCCAAGAGTTTCTCCAGAACTTTGGCTGCGGGTTTCAGGCTGAATTCGGCCATTGGTTTGCCCTTGGGCCTGCCCAGGTGGGAGGCGATGATGATTTTTGCGTTGTGTTCCAAGGCGTAGTTTATGGTGGGAAGAACCCCTCGGATGCGGGTGTCGTCGGTGACGTTCAAGGCATCGTCCAGGGGCACATTGAAGTCAACCCGCAATAAAACGCGTTTTCCGGAAAGATTGATGTCGCGAATGGTTTTCATGTCTTTCTCCTTTTTTCAGGATGAACGAAGTTTTTTATTTTCCAGGTTTTTTTTCATGGACCAACGCTTCCAGAATCCTACCAATCCGGAATGGTAAGCTCGATCCAGCATTTCGGATTTGACCTCAATCCCTTGATGATGGGAAAGGGCGGCTCTTAAGCAGTTTGTTTTTTCCCCGCAATCCAGGCAGGTGCCTGGAGAATGCCTCAGCCCGTCCTCCCCCTTGGGGAAAACGATTTCCAGGACGCCGAAACAATCGGGCTGGGGTTCCTGATTCGTCACGGGGTTTGCATCCTTTCCGAAACCCGGAATTTTTCGAAATCACGGTTTATTTCCAAAATATGCCCCTGGTCGGCAAAGCTGAAAAACCGGTTGTTTCCGATGACCATGTGCTCATGCACCACAATGCCCATGAGCTTGCAGGCAAACACCAGCTGCCGGGTGATCATGAAATCTTCCTTGGACGGAGCCGGGTCCCCCGAGGGGTGGTTGTGGGCGAAGATCAGGGCTGCGGCATTGTACTCCAATGCCTGGCGCACCACTTCCCTGGGATAGACGGTGCTGGCTGTGATGGTACCCGTGAACAGGGTTTTGATCTGAATAATCCTGTTTTTTGCATTGAGAAATAGCGCGGTGAAATTCTCCTGATTCTTGTCCCTCATGGTATGGCAAAGGTAATTGAAGAGCTCCCTGGAATTGGTCACCGGGTCGGTTTCCAGAACCCGGTTTTTCATATAACGGTCTGAAACCGCTTTGATGAGCTTGATCCCGAAAGCATTGATGGGGCCGATGCCTTTGACTTCGCAGAGGGATTCAACGGAGGCTTCCATGACTCCCTGAAGGCTCATGAACTGAAGAATGGCCTCCTTGGCGGCATTTTTACAATCCTTTCTGGGCGTCCCAAGGGTGAGGAGGAGTTCAATGACTTCATAATCATGAAAACCATCCAGCCCCGAGGCAAGGAATTTATCCCTGAGCCGTCCGCGATGGCCGTCTCCACCGGAAGGGTTTTTGTCGCTCATGGGAAATTGCAGCCCCTGGCCGAATCATCCAGCTCGGATTTGAGATCCCTGGTCATCAACTGATAAAGGGCTTCCGTAGGAGATAAATCATCATACAGCACGTGGTAGGTGGCATGGCAGATGGGCATGTCCACGTCCAGTTTTTTGGAGAGGTTGTAAACGGATTTTGCGGTTTTCACCCCTTCCGCCACCATGCGCATTTCAGCCAACACGTCTTTGAGTCGATGGCCTTCCCCAATTTTTTTCCCCACGGTGTGGTTCCTGCTTAAATCACCGGTGCAGGTGAGCAGAAGGTCTCCCATTCCGGCAAGGCCCATGAAAGTGTCCGGGTTTGCTCCCAGGCGAAGGCCCAGGCGCCGGATTTCGGCGAGTCCCCGGGTGATGAGGATGGCCCGGGTGTTATTGCCCAGCTTCAGGCCGTCCACAATTCCGGCGGAGATGGCAATGACGTTTTTCACCGCGCCCCCCAGCTCCACGCCCATGAGATCGTCATGGGTGTAAACCCGGAAATAGGGCGTGGCAAAAACCTTCTGAACAAATTCGGCAACCTCCGGGTCTTTGGCTGCAACGGTGATTCCCGTGGGCATTCTGCTGGCCACTTCCTTTGCAAAGGTTGGTCCCGAGAGAACCGTCAGGCGGCGCTCATCAATGAACGGAAGCTTTTCATGAATCACTTGGGACATGGTGAGATGGGTTCCGATTTCTATCCCTTTGGAGGCTGAGACCATGATGGTTTCGGCGGAGATGAAAGGAGCCATGTCCCCGGTGATGGTTCTTACCAGATGGGAAGGGGTGACCATCACCACCAGGTCTTTATTTGAAACCACCTTGGACAGATCATTGGTGGGAAAAAGGTTGGCCGAAAGTGGGAATCCTGGTAAAAATACGGAGTTCTCCTTTCGGGTCTTGATCTGTTCCACCACTTCGGATTCATAAATCCAGAGGTCAACGGGGAAACCTTTTGAGGCCAGCAGATCGGCCAGGGCGGTTCCCCAGCTTCCCCCTCCCACGACGCCTATTTTTGTGGATAGGATATCAGGATCTTTCATGTTTTATTCTTCTTTTTCAGCCAGGCTTGCAGCACCGGCCACCCTTTCATCGTCTTCCAGGTCCACGAGTTTGACCCCCTGGGTGTTTCGGCTGATGACGGAAATGCTGCTGACGGCCATTCGAATGATTTTGCCGCTGCTGGCCATGAGCATCAGGTCATCATCCTTATTCACCAGGAGGATGGAAACCACCTGGCCGTTTCGAACCGTGGTTTTAATGGTAATCACCCCTTTGCCGCCCCGGTTTTGCACCGGATATTCGTCTACGGAGGTTCTTTTCCCGAACCCGTTTTCCGTCACGGTGAGCACGGTGTCTCCAAAGGACAAGACCTGCATGCCCACCACTTCGTCCCCTTTATCCATGCGCATGCCGATGACGCCCCGTGTGGCTCTTCCCGAGGGTCGAATGTCGGTTTCATGGAACCGGATGGATTGGCCGAACCTGGAGCCCATGAAGACGTTTCTTGTGCCGTCGGTGATTCTGGCTCCGATGAGCTCATCGTTTTCCACCAGGTCGATGGCGATGATGCCCCCGACCCTGGGCCTGCTGTATGCCATTAACTCTGTTTTCTTGATCAGTCCGCTTTTTGTGGCCATGATGACGAAATATCCGGGATCATAGGAGGGGACGGCCAGGACCGTGCTTAATTTTTCGTTTTCAGCAAAATTCAACAGATTTACGATGGCTTTTCCCCGGCTGGCCCGGCTGGCCTGGGGAAGATCATAGACTTTGCACCAGTAAACCTTTCCCAGATTGGTGAAGAACATGAAAGTGTGGTGGGTGGAGGCGACGAAAAGCTGCTCCACGAAATCCTCTTCCTTGGTGCCCATGGCGGTTTTGCCTTTGCCTCCGCGCCTCTGGCTCTGGTAAAGGGTGATGGGGTTGCGTTTGATGTAACCATTGTTGGAGATGGTCACCACCATGTCTTCTTCCACGATCATGTCTTCAAGGGTCAACTCTCTGGTTTCCTCGATGATCAGGGTCTTTCGCTCATCCCCGAATTCGTTTTGGATTTCCGTGAGCTCGGTCTTGATGATTTCCATGACCAGGCGGGGGTTGGCGAGGATTTCCTCAAATCGCTCGATGTCCTGCTTGACGTTTTTGTATTCCTCAATGATTTTTTCCTGCTCAAGACCGGTGAGCCTCTGGAGCCGCATATCCAGAATGGCCTGGGCTTGAATGGCGGTGAGTGCCAGTTTTTCCATGAGCTCGGCCTTGGCTTCGGCCGGGGATTTGGCGGCACGGATCATTTTCACCACATCATCAAGGTTTTCCAGGGCGATCTTCAGCCCCTCCAAAATATGGAGCCGCTCCAGTGCTTTTTTGAGATCGTACCGGGTCCGCCGAATGATGACTTCCTTCCGGTGGGAGATGAAATGCTCCAGAAGCTGTTTCAGAGGCAGCAACAGGGGTTTGTTTTTCACCACCGCAAGAAAGATCATGCCAAAGCTGTTTTCCATCTGGGTGTGTTTATAGAGCTGGTTGAGCACCACATCGGCATACTGGTCTTTTTTCAACTGAATCGCAATGCGCATGCCGTCCCGGTCGGATTCATCCCGGACCAGTCTGACGCCTTCCAACTGCTTGTCTTTTACCAATTCAGCGATTTTTTCAATGAGCCTTGCCTTGTTGACCTGGTAGGGGAGTTCGGTGACGACAATGGTTTCCATTTCCGTCCGCTTGTCTTTTTCCACCATGGCCTTGGCCCGGATTCGAATGATGCCCCGGCCGGTTTCATAGGCGTCCCGGATTCCCTTGGTGCCGCAAATGATGCCTGCGGTGGGAAAATCCGGCCCGGGAATGTATTCCATGAGATCCAGGCTGGAAAGATTCGGGTTGTCGATGAGGGCATGGATTGCGTCGGTGGTTTCCGAAAGATTATGCGGCGGGATTTTTGTGGCCATGCCGACTGCGATGCCTTCGGAACCGTTCACCAGGAGCGATGGAAAACGGCAGGGTAGTACCGCGGGCTCCGTCAAGGAATCATCATAGTTGCCTGTGAAATCCACGGTTTCCTTGTCCAGATCCTCCAGCATTTCGTGGGCCAGGCGGGACATGCGAACTTCCGTGTAACGCATGGCAGCCGGGGGGTCACCGTCGATGGAGCCGAAGTTTCCCTGGCCATCCACCATGGGGTATCTTAAAGAAAAGCTCTGGGCCATGCGGACAATCGTATCATAGACTGCAGTATCGCCGTGGGGATGGTATTTACCGATAACATCCCCCACGATGCGGGCGGATTTTTTGTAGGGTTTGTTCCAGTCGTTTTTTAATTCCCGCATGGCGAACAAAACTCGCCGATGTACGGGTTTCAATCCGTCTCTCACATCCGGCAGGGCCCTGCCGATGATGACGGCCATGGCGTAGGCGAGATAGGATTTCTTCATCTCGCTTTCAATGGTGATTTCACCAGTTTGTTCATTGGATATCATGTTCATGAATGTTTTTCCGTTCTTTTATTCTGTTTCAGAGAGAAATTTTTTGTAATTGGCGTGATAGATTTCAGTTAAGGTAAGAAAGGCCGTCACCACCAGGGGGCCGTAAATGATTCCCAGAATGCCAAAGACCTGGAGCCCTCCGATGATGGCCAAAAAAACCAGGAGCATGTTCATTTCCACCCGCTTTCCCACCAGTTTCGGTTTTAAAATATACTCGGCACCGAAAGATAACAACACATAGAAGATGATCAAAAAAATCCCGGCAGTGATTTTCATTTTCAGCATCAGGATAAAGGCCGCAGGGAGCATGATGGCACCGATCCCCACAATGGGGAGAAAAGCCAGAATTCCCATGATGACTCCCCAGAGAAAAGGCGATTTGAATCCCAGCAGGGCGAAAACAATGCCCCCGATGGTGCCTTGAATAAACCCGCAAAGGCCGTTTGCGATGAGGACGGCCCCGGCAATATCCTTGAATTTCTGGCTGAGGGCGAGGTTTTCTTGTTCAGGCAGAGGGGACAGGGCAATGATGAATCGGATCAGCTTGTCCCCGTCAATCAGAAGAAAATAGATCACCATGAGCATGAGGATGAAATTCACGATAAAGAGAAGCATGTTTGAAGCCACTGCCCTGGCCTGCTCGTACAGGAAAAAGCCCACGGTCTTGGCGGTCTGGGTAAGGATATTGTTGAAATCCTCCAGGGTGAGTTCATAGTTGAACCTGGCCAGAAAAACATTGACCCTTTCAATCCATTCGTTCCCTTGCAGAAGAGCCTGAATCTGATTGCTGAATACCGCGTCCTTGGCTGTTTGGTAGAGGTCGAAGGCTTCCTTGGACAGAATTCCGATAAAAAGGGCGATGGGCACGAAAAGAACCAGGAAGATCACCATGCAGGTTAATAACGAAGCCATGGGGGCGTTGATGACGCCTTGCCTGTTCAGCTTGTTGTATAGCGGGCTGAACACTCCTGTCACCACCCCGGCCAGCACGATAATGGAAAAAAACGGTTTCAAAAGCCAGCCCAGGAGGAACACTGAAACCAGAAACAGGCAGATAAAGAACCACAAAATCAAATTTTTTGAAGTGGTATCCGTCATGAAGACCTTTTTGAATCCGTTAATGGATGAAGACAATTTGCCTGGAAAACAAACCTTGGCTTTCCTAAAAAGCAATCATGGATAAAAACAGCCGGTTCGGAAAAGAGGGCCGTTGATTCATCCGTTATTGCCCCTGATTTCAAGCAAATTAGGTGAAAGGCAACGAAAATGGTTTGGACAGGTTTTCTACTTGCTGAAAAACCCTATGGCAAAAAACCCTAATATCATTTCAAAAACCGCTACAGGGACATAGCTGCCGAATATTCCGTACAAAATTCCACCGCCTATGATGGCCGGAACCATGCAAAATACCGCGATTCCCAATCTTCTGCTCATGTGCATTTTAAATCCGTCTCCTTTTCTGATTTTCCCGTAAAAGCCAGGGTGAACGCGCCTTGGAGGCCGGGTTCGCAACGGGTGTTTTTTCCAAAGAAATGCGTTGAAAAAATCGTTGGTTTTTTCTAACATATTCTGAAAATAAGTCAATGGAAACCCTTATGTGCTTAATCCTTCTTGCCTGCGATATTCATCCGGAATTCAGGCTGGTGCTTGCGGCCAACCGGGACGAATTTTATCATCGTCCGGCAGCCCCCCTTTCCTTCTGGCAGGATGCTCCGCAGGTTCTGGCCGGTCGGGATTTAAAGGCCGGGGGAACCTGGTTGGGCATGTCCAGAACCGGAAAGATCTCTGCCATCACCAATTACCGGGACCCGGCTTCCATCCTAAACGATGCCCCCACCCGGGGGGCCCTGGTGACCGATTATCTTGCCGGGGATGAAACCGCTCCATCCTACCTTTCCCGAGTTCAAAGCAAGGGGGATCAATACAACGGGTTCAACCTGCTGGCAGGCACAAGCCAAGACCTTTATTATTATTCCAACCGGGAAGGAACCTTCCGACGCGTTGCACCCGGCATCCACGGACTGAGCAACCACCTGCTGGATACCCCCTGGCCTAAAATTCAAAAAGGGACAAAGGCCCTGGAGGAGATTCTTGGCAGGACCGGTGAATTGGATGTTGAAGCTGTTTTCGACATGCTTTTGGATCGAACCTCGGCGGCTGAAAAGGATCTTCCGTCCACGGGCGTCTCCATGGAAATGGAAAAAATGCTTTCGCCCCTTTTCATCGTGAGTGAGGGGTACGGCACCCGATGCTCCTCGGTGGTCCTCATGGAACGATCGGGCAGGTGCACCTTTTATGAGCGCACCTTTGAAGCCCTCAATCAGAAACCTGTGGACCGGGGAACCGTGAAAATCGTGATAGAAAACCTGTGACTCTATTCTTTTTTCAGCTTTCTTTTCAAATCCTTCCACTTGTCCAGCCGCTCTTTGATCACTTTTTCATACCCCCTTGTGGTGGGGCGGTAAAATTCCGTTCCTTTTAAGAGGTCGGGCAGGTATTCCTGGGGGGTGAGGGCGTCCTTGTGGTCGTGGGCGTACTCGTAACCTTTTCCGTACCCGATCTCTTTCATGAGTTTGGTGGGGGCATTGCGGATGTGGAGGGGCACGGGCAGGGATCCGGTTTTTTGAATGGCATCCTTCAACCCATGGGATGCGGCATAGAGGCTGTTGCTTTTGGGGGCTGTGGCAAGGTAGGCGCAAGCCTGGTACAGGGCCAATTCTCCTTCAGGCTGGCCCAGAAATCGAAAGGCTTCCACCGCGTTCATGACCACGGTAAGGGCGTTTGGGTCCGCATTGCCGATGTCCTCCGAGGCGAATCGAACCATTCTTCGGCCAATATAAAGGGGGTCGTCCCCTCCGGAAAGCATTCGTTCCAACCAGTACAGCGCCCCGTCCGGGTCACTACCCCTGAGGCTTTTATGCAAAGCGGATATCAGGTTGAAGTGCTCCTCGCCGCCCTTGTCGTACAAGAGCGCTCTTTTCTCCAGGGCCGATTCCATTTCCGTCAGGGTCATGATTCTGCGGGATTCCCTGTCTTTACCCCGGCTTTCCCGGGCCAGAACATAGGCGGCCACTTCCAGGGTATTCAAGGCAAAACGGGCATCACCGTCGGCAAGATCCCCCAGAAAATCAAGTGCTTCTGTTTCCATCCCAAGGTTTAATTTGCCAAGCCCCAGATCTTGATCTGTGAGGGCCCTTTGGAGCAGGGAAACAATATCCTCCCGGCCCAGGGGTTTTAAGGTGATAAGGCGGCACCGGGACATGAGGGCCGGGATCACTTCAAAGGAGGGGTTTTCCGCGGTGGCGCCGATGAGAGTGATGAGGCCGTTTTCCACATGATGAAGAAACGCATCCTGCTGGGCCTTGTTAAACCGGTGGATTTCATCCACAAAAAGAATGGTTTTTTTTCGATGGAGTTGAAGCTGGGATTTGGCCACGTCAATGACGGCCCGGATTTCTTTGACCCCCGAGAGGACTGCGGAAAATTCAACAAAATGGGAATGGGTTTCACCGGCAAGGATTCGGGCAAGGGTGGTTTTGCCGCAGCCCGGAGGCCCCCATAGAATCATGGAGAAGATTCGGTCTTTTTCAATGGCAGCGCGAATCAGCGAACCCGGCCCCACGGCATGGTCCTGACCCATCACGTCATCAAGGGTTTTCGGACGCATGCGGTCCGCCAGGGGTTGCCCTGCGGTACCTGCCTCCTTCCCCTGGAATTCGAACAGGCCCATTTATCCCCCTTTTTTTTCCGAGGACCTGGACCTGAAAAAAAGCCGAATGGGGGTTTTGCCCAGGCCGGCTTCTTCCCGGATCTGATTGATGAGATACCGTTTGTAGGAGAAATGCACCGCGTCCGGGTAGTTGACAAAACTGATGAATGTCGGGGGTTTTGTGGCAATCTGGGTGGAATAGAAGAATTTGATTCTCTGGCCATGGTGCATGGGGGCTGCAGTTCTCTCCGTGGCCCGGTTCATCATCTGGTTTAATTTTCCCGTGCCGATCTGGGCGTTGTACTGTTCGGAAACCTCATTCACCTCGTTGAATATTTTAACCACCCTCTGCCCGGTTAAGGCGGAAATGGAGAGAATGGGCGCAAAACTCAGAAATTTCGTGGCCATTCTCAACTCCTCCTGGTAGGTTTTCAATGTGTTTTTTTCCTTTTCCAGCAGATCCCATTTGTTTAAAAGCAGAATGCAACCGCAGCCTCTTTCAAAGGCATACCCGGCAATGCTGGCGTCCTGTTCCGTGATGCCTTCGTTTGCATCCAGAACAATCAAGGCGATATCGCATCGATCCAGGCTTCTCAGGGCCTTGATGATGGAAAATTTCTCAATTTTTTCAGAAACCCGTCCTTTTCTTCGAATCCCGGCCGTATCAATGATGAGGTATTTTCTGTCCCCCACAGTGCAGACGGAATCAATCGCGTCCCGGGTGGTTCCGGGCACATCGCTTACAATGTGACGGTTTTCCCCCAGAATGCGGTTGATCAGAGACGATTTCCCCACATTGGGCCGTCCCACCACGGCGATCTTGATCATGGCCGCCTCTGCAAGGGTTTCCGACGGTTTCAGCACTTTCACCAATTCATCCAGAAAATCCGAAATGCCGTACCGGTGTTCCGCAGAAAGAGAATAGAGGGTTTCAACGCCCAGGCTGTAAAATTCGTAATGCCGGTTTTCCTGGCCCTGGCCGTCGATCTTGTTGATTACATAGAAAACCGGTTTGACGAATGATCTTAAGATTTCCACCATGTCGCTGTCAAAGGGGGTGACGCCGGATTTTCCATCCAACATTAAAATCACCGCATCGGCATCCTCCATGGCCTGGAAGATCTGGGCGCGAATTTCTTCGGAAAAGGCCTCGTCTTTACCCGAGAACCCCCCGGTGTCCACCAGGGTGAAATTCACCCCTTCATGGGAGGCGTCCCCATAGTGACGGTCCCGGGTCACTCCGGGGAAATCGTCCACCAGGGCGTCCTTGGTCCGGGTAACGGCATTGAAAAAAGTCGATTTCCCCACATTGGGTCTTCCGATAACAGCGACAACAGGTTTCATGGGTTCCTTTTCATAAAATGATGAAATTCTTTTTAAATTGATGATGGATATACCCCAAGAGGAAAGGTTGTGTCAATCAAGGCCTTAAATTTCAAATCTCAAATCTCAAATCTCAAATTTGAGATTTGAGATTTGAGATTTGCCGGCCAGGACTTTCTCATGGATAAACTCGAAAAAAGCGTTCCGAAAACTCAGAATATTCGCAAGGATATCCTTTGAGCCGGCATGGTCGGGGGTGTCGCTGACAAATTTGAAGACATGGCAGGGTGTTTCGAATCTTTTGCACACCTGAACCACGGAAGCCGCCTCCATGTCCGCAAGACTTGCGTATCTCGAAGCCTGTTTGCGCTCATGGGGAGTAAGCATGGGCCTGTCCTGGGTGGCAAGAGGAACCGATTTGAAATCGGCAAGGGTTTCGGGAAGGTGAAGCTCGGGAAGGGAGGTCCGTAAATCCGGACGGTCCGGTTCCAGAATCCGGGAGATCTGAAGGACCTCTCCCAGTTCAAGGGATTCATCCAATGCCCCGGCTGCCCCGAAGTTAAAGATGATTTCCGGATGGTGAACCAGACAGCAGAATGCGGTGGCCATGGCGGCATTGGCTTTGCCGATTCCGGAAAGGATGAGGATAGTATTTTGATTATGAAATACGGGAAGAGGGGTCCCTTCGACTTTATTCAGGTTCAAGCCCTGTATAAAAGGCGCGGCTTCCAGTCGGGTGGCCATGATGATGGCTGAAACAGGCTTTGACGCCATGGTCGTCCTTTTTTTGCTCGCACAAAACCGCAAAGGCACGAAGATATAAATTTTATCTGCTTCGTAGGGAACAGGCATGCCTGTTCCCTACGGGTGTTTTCTTGTTTTTTTGCAATCCTTTTTCTCTGTGTCTCTGTATCTTGTGGTGGCTTAACTTTAAAGTTTTTCCAGCAACTCTTTGGCCACTTTTTCTCCGGAAAGCAGCATGCCGCCGAAAATCGGTCCCATTCTGGGTCCCCCGAAGGTGGCATTGGCCGACATTCCTGCCACGTAAAGGCCGGGGAATACTTCCCGGGTGTTTTTCAATGTGAGTTGTTCCGCATTGTCCGCCCACATGGATTTTTCTCCTTCGATTTTCCCGGTTTCCGTTCTCAATTTCCCGGGAACCTTTTTCTGCACCACCGCCACCACTTCCGTGGCATGGCCCGTGGCGTCGATGACCACCTTGGAGCCCACCGCAAGGGGATCGATATGCAGGCCTGCCATTTCCACCGGCGACCAGTTCAGAACCAGGCCCGTGACCCGGTCGGGCCGCATGACCACATCCTCGACACTGATGCAGTTGAAGATGGTGAGACCGGCTTTCACGGCCTTGGAAATCAGGGTGGAGATGGCCTCCACGGAATCGGATGTATAATAATTTTCCCGGTATTCCACATACCGAATGCCGAACTCATCCAGAACGTGAAGGGCATCCTTCTGAACCACGATTTCGTTGAACATCATGCCGCCGCCCCACATGCCGCCGCCGATGCTGAGTTTTCTTTCATACAGGACCACCTTTTTACCCGCCTTGGCAAGATAATAACCTGCCACAAGCCCGGAAGGCCCCCCGCCCACAATAGCGACATCGGTTTCCAGGTTGTTGATGAGCTTTTCATAATACCGGTCGATGATGGCCCGGGTGATGACGACTTCATTAAGTTCCATGCTTTTTCCTTCCATGTTGAAAATCCTTCATTGGGTCGATTTTTCGTCTTGTTCTTTCGTGCACATATTATTATGAATATTCACTGCGCACAGTTCTCCGCACATGGTGCAGACGTCTTTTTCGGCGTTTTCGCTTTTGCTTCTTCTTTGTCTGGCAAGCACGGGGTCCAGGGCCAGCCGGTACATGCCTTCCCAGTCCAGGCGTTTCCGGCAGATGGACATTTCAATGTTCCTCTCCATGGCCCCTCGGACGCCTTTTGCGATATCCCCGGAATGGGCGGCTATTTTCGCTGCGATCACGCCCATTTCCACATCTTTGATATCGGGCAGGCACAAATGCTCGGCAGGGGTGACATAGCAAAGGAAATCCGCTCCGGCCGCTGCTGCAATGGCGCCCCCGATGGCTGCGGTGATGTGATCATAGCCGGGGGCACAATCCGTGGTGAGGGGCCCCAGAACATAAAAGGGGGCATTGTCGCAGATCCGCTTCTGGATCAGGATGTTGGCTTCGATCTGGTTCAATGGAACGTGTCCCGGGCCTTCCACAATCACCTGAACCCCTGCGTCCCTGGCCCTTTTTGTGAGCTCGCCGATGACGATCAATTCCTTGAGTTGGGCCTTGTCCGTGGCATCCGCAACAGATCCTGGCCTTAAACCGTCCCCCAGACTCAGGGTGACATCGTATTTAAAGGCAATTTGAAGCAGCCGGTCGTATTCTTCATACAGGGGGTTTTCCCGGTTGTGGTAGTGCATCCATGCGGACAGAAGAGACCCCCCACGGCTCACAATTCCGGCGATGCGGTGTTTCTGGTCCGCCAGGGGGTACGTCGATTGAGTGACTCCGCAATGGACCGTGATGTAATCCAGGCCTTCCTCGCATTGCTGTTCAATGGTGTCAAACAGGAGATCTGCGGTCAGGTCTTTGATGCTCATTTTCCGGGCGGCCAGTTCAGAAGCAGCGCCATAAATGGGCACCGCCCCGAGCATGACCGGTGAATTTTTCAGAATGATGTTTCGAATTTTCTTCAGATCGCCGCCGGTGGAAAGATCCATGACACTGTCCGCCCCTGCCCGAACCGCGACTTCCATTTTTTCCAGTTCTTCATCCAGATCCACATGATCCATGGACGTGCCGATGTTGGCGTTGATTTTGGTGGAAAGACCGTCGCCAATGCCTTTTGGAGAAAAAGAATGGTTAATGTTCTTTGGAATCACCACAAGGCCTGCCGCCACCCGATCCCTGATTTCTATCGGCGTATAGCCTTCATCGGCTGCCACCTGCCGCATTTCATCGGTAATGACGCCTTCTTTCGCCTTGCTTAATTGTGTTGCCATAATAACCTCCTTTTCCCGATGAGCCCTTTCCCAAAGGAAAATATTTTGAAAATGGCCCAAAAAAAATGCCGTTTCCTGACGGAAACGGCATGATAAAAATCCAGAATTTCGTTTCCCTACGCCGGCATTACCCGGATCAGGTTATACGGGTATAATCTCAGGCTAGGCAAGTTTAATGAATCAACCATCCTTCTTGCACAGAAGCCACCCCGAAACTTGTGGGAGGATTAGATAGCAGATTGGGCCATAAGTCAACAGGTTTGTTGGGGAGGGCGGACAAAGGGGATAGATGATAGGGCAAGGGGTGAGAAGCCAAATGTCATAGGCGTTGGCAACAGGAAATGGGCGTTGGGCGATTGTATCGAAAAGACTTTACACCCTACACAACGTTCTGTTTTAACAAAACAGTTGACACACAAACGCTAAAACATATATTTATACGCCAAAATAACAAGTTCTTATCTCTTAAAGAATGGATATTTAATCTTTTAATGGAGGCATACGATGAAAAAATGTAATGCATTTATTTTTAAAAGAGCCCTAAATAATTATGATTTGTTTAACAAATTCGGGAAAATATATATTTTCGGGGTCATGACCTTTATGTTGACCCTGTCTGCCACTGGAGAGGAGAGCACCTTGTATAAAGATGCTTCAAAAAGCGGGGCATACCAAGGACATCGATCCTCCCGATGGGCCGACTATAGTGGAGACTCCTTCAGTATCCATATGAATAAAGGTTTTGAAGCTTATATGAACCATGACCTGGACCAGGCCATTGAAATGTATTCCGTTGCCACCAAAATTAAAAGACGCAACACCTATCTTGCATATGCCAATAGAGCGAATATCTATTTTTCCAGCGGGCAGTATGACCTGGCCATCGATGATTATACAGAAGTCCTCAAATTAAGGCCAAACGAGCTTTCCGCTTACCTTTCCAGGGGGAATGTATGGTTGGCAAAAGGACAGACGGACAAGGCCATAGAGGATTTTTCAAAAGCGATTGATGCGAATCCCAAATATGCCAGTGCTTATGTTTGTCGGGGAAAGCTCTGGTGCAAAAATGGAGAGATTGATAAAGCCCATAACGATTTTTCAAAAGCAACGGAGCTGGATAACAATTCACCTGAAACACTCATCCCCATGGCGCGGTTTCTTTCCACCTGTCCGGAAGAAAAATATCGAAACGGCAACCAAGCCGTAGAATTGACCCGGAAAGCCATTGAGATCACGCATAACTGGGAGGGGATGGTAAAAAGGCAAAAATCTTCCGAAGTGATGACCTATGAAAGGCTGCCCCTTGCCCCTCAATATGACACATTGGCTTCTGCATATGCTGAAACCGGGAACTTTGCCGAGGCGATTGCCAACCAGGAAAAGGCGATTTCCCTGCTGGCAAATGAAAATTCAAACCATTATTTTCAGGCCTTTTCCGAACATTTGAAATTATATCAAGAAATGAAGCCTTTGCGGGAAACATCCAATTAGAATTCGGATGTTATAAATGACACACTCGTAAAAAGTCGAAAATACCTATTTTGTATCCTTCCGGTGAAGGCCGGACACGCAGTGAAGCTTTAGCGCTATCCAGTTTTTTTAATATGTTCTGGACCCTGGCCTTCGCCGGGGGGACGAACTTAGAGACTTTTTACGACCCATCATGTTTTGCTTGGATTAATATCAAAACCGTTCCCTCACCATTTCAGCAAATGGATCATGATATTTATGTATCACCACGGTTAGATCATCCTTCATGAGACCGACCTTTTCAGGCCTTTGAATTTGATGGTTATTCGCATTTCAAAGTGGGTGAGTGTCGTTTTTCTCAAAAAACAGATTTTAAATATCCCGGAAATTTGATATGACTTGACGGATCTCACTGAGACTTTCGCTTATTGGGATTTCAGCCCAAGAATCGGGCATAAACCAGCTGACATCCGTCTGCTTTGAAAATGACCCTGAAAATGCCTCTGTTCATGCTGCGGGATGGTGATATGAAATCGAAAAAGCGCAACCTGTTTTTCCCCCGAAATTTGTCTACCATCCTGATGTTATTCGCTGTTTTAATTTTTGCAAACCCTGTGCAGGCAGACAGCAAAATCCGGCCGGATAAAATTTCCATTCACACCATGAGGCAATTCGGGGATCTGGAAAGACCCGAAGTTCCCTTCCTTCACGATGCCCATACCCGTGCTCTTGAAAAACAAGATAAGGACTGCACATTCTGCCACCTTTCGGAAAACAACCGCCTTTCCTTAAAATTCAAAAGAATTTTGGATTCTGATCAAAAGGCTTTGAAGGAGGTCTATCATGGGAACTGCATTTCATGTCATAGAGAAATGCTGGCCAAAAAAGAGAAAACCGGGCCCGTCACCTGCGGGGAATGCCACGTAAAAACCGATGATGTGATTCAGGATGCCGATCCCATGGGGTTTGACCGTTCCCTGCATTTTCGCCATGAAAAAGCCGCTGATAACCAGTGTGAAAAATGCCACCATGAGTATGATGCATCGGCCCAAAAAAAGGTGTATGTCAAGGGTAAGGAAAGTACTTGCCGGTATTGCCATAAGTCTGAAGATGAAGAAAACCGGATCAGCTTTCAAAAGGCCGCCCATCAATCCTGCATTGCCTGTCACCTGGATAAAATAAAATCTTCCCTGGTTGCAGGGCCGGTTCATTGCTATGGATGCCACGACCGGAAGGAGAAAAGTAAAATCAAAATTGTGGAGAATGTGCCGCGAATGGACCGGAAACAGCCCGATGTCCTCTTTGTGAGCCGATTTTCTCCAAATAAGATTTCAGCCGGGCCATCCCCCCAACTCCTGGAGGACTTTGAATATCGAATGAAACTTGTTCCCTTCAACCATAAAGGGCACGAGTCCTATAATACCACCTGCCGGGAATGCCATCACGCGGCCCTGTCACCATGCAGCGATTGCCACACCGTGAAAGGATCCAAGAGCGGTCGCTTTATCCCTCTGGAACAGGCCATGCACCAGACCCAGGATTCTGAAGCCTGCATCGGATGCCACAACCAAAAGAAAAAAGATCCCGACTGTATGGGGTGTCACGGGAAGATTAAAAAAGACCAAGACGGGAATCAGGAGCACTGCAAGACGTGCCACTTGGGAAGTATTCCCGAGCTTCCGTCCCTGGCTGCAGGAATGAGCGGTTCAAAACAGGCTGAGGACTTATTGAAAGACCTTGAAACGAGTAAAAAAGATGTTCCCCTTTCAGCGATCCCGGAAACTGTGGTGATCAAGTCCCTGGAAAACCAATATGAGCCGGTTAAGCTGCCCCATGGGAAAATCGTCAACGCCTTGCTTCAAAAGATCAATACAAACCACCTGGCCGGGGTATTTCACAAGGGCAGTGCTACCGCCTGCAAAGGCTGCCATCACAACAGCCCGGAAATCGATAAACCGCCCAAATGTGAAAGCTGCCACGGCAAGCCTTTTATGGAAGAAAAAATGCACGTTCCGGGGCTCATGGGGGCCTATCACCGGCAGTGCATGGAGTGCCATGAAGCCATGGGCATTGAAAAACCCAAAAGCACAGATTGTACCGGATGCCACAGGGAAAAAACAGATCGTCCATAGGAACGTGTTTTATGAATTTGAGGGAAGATTCTGTTTTAACATGATATGAGGTAAAAAATGTCCATTTCCCGAAGAACCTTTTTAAGCTGGCTTGGCGCTGCAGGAGCAGGCACGCTCCTCCCGTTAAAAGGCCATGCAGCGGGCAACCGGCAATTCGACGGTTACCCGGAATCCATGGGTGTGCTTCACGATACCACTTTTTGTATCGGCTGCCGGTCCTGTGAAAATGCCTGTAATCGGGTGAACGAGTTTCCAGCGCCCGGGGTGCCTTTTTCCGACCTGTCTGTTCTGGAAAAATACAGAAGAACCACTTCAAAAACCTATACCGTGGTAAATCGGTTTGACGTAAAAGGCAAGGCTGGGGATCAACCCGGCACGCCGGTTTTTGTAAAAAAACAGTGCAACCATTGCCTGGAGCCCGCATGCGCCTCAGCCTGTTTTGTGAAGGCATTCAAAAAGACCAAGGAAGGGCCGGTGACCTATGATGCGTCCGTTTGTGTGGGATGCCGGTACTGTATGATCGCCTGCCCCTTTGAGATTCCTTCCTACGAATATGATGAACCGTTTACACCCCGGGTGATGAAATGCACCCTTTGCTATCCAAGACTTATGGAAGGCCTGGTTCCGGGTTGTGTTGAGGTTTGCCCCACGGAAGCCTTAACCTATGGAAAACGGGAGAACCTCTTAACGATTGCCCGAAAAAGGATTCAGGAGTACCCCGATCGTTATGTCAGCCACATTTACGGCGAACATGAAATGGGAGGCACAAGTTGGCTGTATCTTTCAGGGGTTCCTTTCACAGAGATAAGCATGCGTGAGGACCTGGGCAACATTTCAGCCCCCATGCTCACCTCCGGAGCCCTCTCCATGGTGCCCATGATTGCCGGGCTCTGGCCGGTGCTTCTGGCCGGGATTTATGCCATGACCTTGGGAAATCAGAAGCAGTATGATCTGGAGAAAAATATGGCTGTAAAGTCTTCGGTGGAAAAAGCGGAATCCCATGCCAAAGAAGTGCTGGCCCAGGCCCTTGAAAAAGCGAAAAAAGCTCAGCAGGATGCTGTAAAAAGAGAGGTGGATAAAGCCGCCAAAGCCATCCATCAAACAACGGCGGAAGGAGAATAGGGTATGCCGGAAAACGCCATGAAAAACGGCAAACGGGAAATCTCAGCCTTTACGGTGATTTCAGGCCTTATTCTGATGGTGGGACTGGTGCTAACCGTATTGAGATTTACCGGGGGATTGGCCAAGGTGACCAACTTGTCGGACTACAATCCCTGGGGCATCTGGATCGGTTTTGATCTTCTCGTGGGAGTGGCCCTGGCGGCAGGAGGGTATGTCACCTCCGCAGCTGTTTATCTCTTCGGACTGAAAAAATATCATTCTGCGGTGAGGCCGGCGGTATTAACGGGATTTCTGGGCTATTTTCTGGTAGTGATCGCCGGCCTC
>Ga0180732_1001080_pt1 | contig 18278 bp, 17 predicted proteins | sample KR11_01MetaG_FD_148674 | JGI IMG/M metagenome (GOLD analysis project Ga0180732, IMG submission 148674) | Groundwater microbial communities from the Olkiluoto Island deep subsurface site, Finland - KR11_0.1 MetaG | ecosystem: Environmental > Aquatic > Deep subsurface > Groundwater | place...
GGAATGGTATATCAGCAAGGCCAAAGAAAAAATTATCCCACGGGTCAAGCATCATGCACACGAACTCGGTGTCATTTTTAATAAGGTCAAGATTGTCGACAACCGCTACCGCTGGGGATCCTGCACCATGAATAACAATATCAATTTCAACTGGCGGCTGATAAAAGCGCCAATGTTTGTCATCGATTACATCATCGTCCATGAACTTGCCCACCTCATCGAGACCAACCACACGCACAAATTTAGGAACATTGTTCGTGCGCAATCTCCGACGATGGAAAAGGCAAAAGCCTGGTTGAAGGAGAATGGACAACTGCTGGAACAGGCGATATGAAGGCGTCGAGGAGAAATAGGGAAAAATAGAATCATCCTGGTCATAAAAGCAACCGACATCGACATCTCTTCTCTTCCTGAAGATAAAAGAGACATAAAAAGCAGGGCATTCAAAGATGCTGTGTACTCCCATCTCCTGAAAAATTACGGGGTTTCAGGGGAGAATATCATAGTCCATTTACAGAATGACATCATAACGATCGAGTGGAGCCCCTGGAAAAAGATGAAAGTTTCGATGCTGAATTCCAGAGGTCATTGCGCCTGCTCACGGATGGCAAATTAGAGGAGGCAAGATTCATCCTGGAAGATCTGGCGTTCAGATCGCCCGATGACCCGAATTTCTTGAATATCTGGCGAGAAATAAGGTTCAAGTATCCTTTCCTTCCAGATACCTCTCGCACGCAGCCAGGTCATCCACTGTATTAACATTAAGTGCAAGCTCTTCATCATCCAGTATAAAATTATAATCCTCCTGCTCTTCCCGTATCCTCCCTGCATCCAGTATATTTATCCCGCAAGGGACGATAAATCCGCCATTCTTATGGAAAACAGTATCAGGGCGAAGACCAAGCCGGGTGCACACCTCAAGCTTCATGTGAACTGAGAGAGCAGGCGAGTTAACCTCCCTGTATTTTTCTATTGTCCTGTCTATCAGAGCAGGCGTAATGAGAGGCAGGTCTGCCATTGTAATTAAAACGCTCCCTGTTATGCCTGCTTCCTCTACTGCTGATGCCATATCGTTCACGAACCCATCGCCCTTTGTCGTTATCATCATGACATTCTTATGCTGTTTAATAAAATCAATAAGCCAGAGGTTCGTTTTATTGACCCTTGGTGATGTAGCGACAAATATGCGCTCAATATTCTTTGAAGCAAGCAGCGCCTCAAGGACATAGGATATCATTGTTTTTCCCAGGATCATGGTGAGCGGCTTCTCCTCAAGTCCCAACCGTTTTCCCATCCCTCCAGCCATCACTACGGCATCCATACATACCCTCCGATGAACATAAGAGCTGCCAGGCGGCCTATCTCATTGGATGCTCCCACGATATCCCCGCTCACCCCCCCGAAATGGCGGTTTGCCGTATTCAGCACAAGCAGTCCCGCAGACTGGGAAACTATGAGCGCCCCAATGCCAATAGGTCCAAGAACAATATAACAAATTGCCCCGGTAAAAACAAGTCCAGCTACAAGATCGGATATCTTCGTGTTATCCACTGTCATCGCCCCGAAGCCCTCATGGATACTCTTCCCGAAAGCCGCCACTGTGACCATGGTCTGTTTTGCACATGTCTCGGCTGTTATTAGCGCTAAAGGAAGTAAAGGAAGAAGATTAGGAAGAAGCTCCTTTTTTTCAATGATCGAAACAAGAGATGAAAATACGCCAAGAATTGCGATGATACAAAATATCATCCCTCCTGTACCCACAGCAGTATCCCGCATCGCCGCGATCTTCTTTTCCCGTGTGCCGTGCGCCGCGATCCCGTCACCAAAGTCTGCAAGACCATCTATGTGGTTGATCCCTGTAAGATAGTAAATAGATATAATTACAACGAACGAAGTCAGTATTGGGGGAAGTACAGCAGAAGAAGCGTATCCTGCTCCCGCAAGCAGTAACCCGACAACTGCTCCAACGACTGGAAAAAGGTAGATATGCTTCATTAGCTTCTCGATACCTTCCATGGTTATACCCACAGGTATTGTGGTGAGAAAGCCAAAACCCGAACGAAGCGCGAAAAGGAGGTCTCTCATCCTGCAAACCCGGTTTTCCTTTTTCTTGGGAAGGTCTTTTTTACCTTACCGCCGTCGTCTTTTCCTCTTGAGTACATGTTCGCTGATACACCGCCGATGAGCCCTGCAATGACATCGTCCATGAAAGGACCAAGCTTTGCAAGGATGCCAGGCTTTAATTTATCGAACCTCACGTATTCGAAGATGCCCTTGTCACCGCTGATGTATTTGGCTATGCTCATCCCGATAACCTCGTCCACTATAAGGTAAGTAAGGTCCTTTTCGAACGTCTCCTTGCTCATGCCGGGCAGGTTGCCTTTCTCTCCTTCTTTTTCAAGCAGCATGCCTGCGTATAACAATATGCACAGGTTCGGGTCGGAGAGGGCAAGTTTCAGTTCTCTTTTGAACACCTTTTCAGCAATATCCATGTTCTCAACGCCAGGATGAGGGACGTATAGTTCCAGGGCGCTTGATACGAGTGTTTTTTCTGAGATCCCCGCTTCTTCGAAAATGCTCATTATGCTCCTCGCTTTCTTATTATTGACATCTTTTGGCTGGTTCTTTTTCTTTTTTCCATTTATTGTTGATAATTTCATGATTTTCACCTCATATTAACCGCAAATAACAGTAAAAACAGAATCTAACTGCAGTTTGATGCTATGAAACGGATTTAAACCGCAGATGAAGGCGCCCAGAGTCGCGCCTCTGGAGGGCGCATCCACATATGCCCCTGCGGGGGCATATGTGTCTATGCATTGCGGCGGGCATGACGCCGATGAACGCAGATGGTTATTTACAAATCTGTGGGCATCTGTGCTTATCCGGGTTTTTTCATATATTTCAACCGCAGATGAACGCAGATAAACGCAGATATTAAGGTCTTTTTTTTCAGCGTTCATATGTAATTCTTTATATTTTCCCAAGACCATTTACAATCCTTCTAATTTCAACTCTTGGCTTATAGAAATTTATCAACAAACAAAGTTTGAGACCTGTTATTCTAAGATAATTTAAACATTGAGCAATATGGATATCATCTAATTCTTTGACTGTTTTTAGTTCGACGATAATTTCATTATTAACAAGAATATCCGCTATATAATCACCGACTAAATTATCTTTATAGTGAACCTTTAAAGGTGCCTGGGGTAACGTTTCCATTCCCATCAATTTAAGTTCTACATTTAAAGCATTCTCATAGACTTTTTCAAGGAAACCAACCCCAAGAACATTGCTAACTTCAAATGCAGCCGCGATAATCTTCTCAGATATAGCATTTAATCTGCGTTCATCTGCGTTTATCTGCGGTTTTTTATCTTTAAAAACCTGCATTTGATTTAATCTGTGATCCTCTGTTTCCATTTGCGGTTCCTATATTTCAGTAATAACTTACTTAAATAACGCTTCTCCGTATAAATTTTTTCAAAATCTAATCAATGCAACTTTCCCTATCAAAAATATTCCTGCTATCACAAGAAATGATGAGAAACCAACTATTTTAACTGCCCTTTTAATATGAACCGGCTGCGGCTCATCATACTCAGCCCCCAGCACATGATATCCCATCTTCTCAAGCCTCACTCCGAGCGCGCCAGAGACCGCTGCCATAGACCATCCTGAATTAGGCGATGCTGTCTTGCCGTGGTCGCTGAAACAAGTCCTGACAGCCCTCAGAGGCTTCCCGAAGAAAAATGACGTCATGACAATAAATAACAGCGACAGCCGCGCCGGGATCCAGTTAACGATATCGTCAAGCTTAGCTGTTGCGTAACCCAGTTCTTTGAACGGTTCTTTCTTGTAGCCCACCATCGAATCAAGCGTATTTATCATGCGGTATGCAAGCGCGCCCGGAAGACCGAACAGTAGATAATAAAATAGCGGTGATAGGATGCCGTCTACGAAGCTCTCTGCGAGTGATTCAATAACTGCGGAAGATGCCTGGCGCTCGTTTAGACCTCCTGTATTCCTCCCTACGAAGGTCTTGAGATCAGTTCTTACCTTCTCGATCATCCCTCCATCAAGGTCTTTTTTAATTCCCAGCGCAGAAACAATAAGCATTCGTATAGAAAATGTGGATTTCAGGAAAAAAGCGGCTACTACCAGGCTCATCCGATCTTCTCCCCATGAATCTATCACAAATCCGGCAAGTACGGCTGTCCCTGTGCAAAAAGCTGTCATGAAAAGCCCGTAAAGCTTCCTATGCCGCTGCGGAGCGCGGGCGACAAAAAAGTTTATAAGGTTTCCCATCCATACTACTGGATGCAGGAAGACGGGCGGCTCACCAATCAAAATATCTAACAAAAGGGCGAGAAGCAAAACCTGGAGCCAGAAATCCAGGATGATCATAAAGCTGGCTCCATTGCATACTTCCAGACATCTTTTATCTTCTTATTTTTCATCAATCCTTCCAGTACTTTTTCCGCTATTTCCCCATCGTGTATGAACCTGCATCCGATGCAGCTCCAGATAGTGCCGCCTGTGGATTTCTGTATGAACTTACCACCTGTCCTTGTATCTTCGCATGGATAGAACGGACAGAAGCAGAAGGTACAGTCCTGCCCTTCAAAGTGACATGGGTAATACTCGCAGTCCACCCTGCTCCTTGCAGTTGCGCCTTTTTCAAGCGCTTTTCCTATTTCCTTTTCTGCCAGTTCCCTGCCCCATTCAGATATCACATTAGAAAGCGCTTTTATCAACTTCCTGTTCTCCTGCCTTTTCCTCACAGCGACACGGATGTGGTCCTTAAGTCCAAAAGAAGCGCAGTCCCGGATAATTATGCCTTGCTTAAGCATCATTTCCGTAAGTTCTGATGGACCAATAAAGAAATCGCGGATATCTACAAGAATGAAATTCGTATCACTTTGATATGGTCGAAGACCTCGTATCGCGCTTAAGCTGGAAGAGAGCCACTTCCGCTCTTTCTCGATCAGATCAAGCGTTCTTTTGATGTAAGCCTTATGACCTTTTAGAAGATGTTCCCCGACCTCAAGGGCTGCTGAGTTGAGGCTCCAGGGAATGCGGATATTGTTCAAGATATTGGCAAAATCACTCGAAGCTACGGCAAAACCTATACGTAGACCCGGAACTGCAAAAGTCTTGGTAAGTGAGCGCAGCACAACAACAAAATCATTTGATGCAGCAAATTCAGCGATGCTCTCTTTTGGGTCTGAAAGTTCGATGAATGCTTCATCAACGAACAGGAAGGTCTCTGACCTTGCGCATTTTTCAGCAAGCTTCAGGACATCCTCTTTTCTTATAAGCCTGCCAGTGGGATTATTGGGGTTGCAGAGGAAAACAGCCTTGCAGCCATCGGGTTTTATATTTGTTATATCTGTTGATTTATCAGTTTTGCCTGTTATTTCGGTGTAATCCACTGATTCTATGCTGGCTCCGAACAACCTGCACTGGAATTCATACTCACTGAATGTCGGGAACGGGATAATGACCCTGTCCCCTGGCTCAATAACAGCTTCGGCAAACAGGCGGATCAATTCAGAGGAGCCATTCCCCGGAATGATGTTCTCAGGTTTGACATGTAGTGATGCCGCTGCGGCTTTTCTAAAACCTGGATATCTGTTGTCCGGATAATTGCCAATATTTTTAAGACCTGATGCAAGAGGTCTGGATAATTTCGGAGGTCCCAGCGGGTTAAGGTTCACACTAAAATCTATCAGTTCAGCCAGTCTTTTTCCTGATCCTTCTGCGCTTTCCTGCGCTCTTGCCCCATGGATGCATGGGGTGAGTTCAACTGCTTGCTTTCTGATGCGGTCAATTAAAGGCACATGCCCTTTTTTGTTTGAAGGTATTATTAAAGTGCTGGAAAAGGTGGGGCTTATCTTAATAATCTGGACTCAAAGATCGATCCGGCGATATGTTCAACCAGTTCCCTGTTCTCAAGCCCCTTTATCCATCTCTCAGGAATTGCATCGATGCCATGCCGCGCCCCTGCCAGGGCGCCTGTGATGCAGGCGATGGAATCAGTATCCCCGCCAGCATTCGCCGCTTCTATCACCGCATTTTCTGGCTCATCAAAATGCCGTGAAAAACAATAGAACGCAGAAGGGACTGTGTCATATACCATGTAGGATGTCCCAAGTGTTGTGAACACTTTATCGGGCTCATCATTTTTTACCAGGAACGAGAGTTCGATCTTTTTTGCAAGGTCAGTATCATATTTCGATGCCCTGGTGCTCACTTCTCTAATAATATCGCTGCACATCATCCCATCTATGGCGCACCTCACCCCTACCGCAACCGCTACCGCGCCCGCGATCGCCTCGCCGCTGTTATGGGTGGGAATGGAGGACAGCGCCGCATTTGTTTCGACTTCATCCATGTCACTATAAAATAACCCGATGGGCGCCGCCCTCATGGCAGAGCCGCAGGAGGGAATGCTGCTTCCTGACTCTTTCCAGCTTGCGCCTGAATTCAATCGGGCTATAGCCCCAGAGCTCGAAGGTCCTACAAGTTTTTTCCTCAATGGGTCAGCCAGTGCATCAGCGCCCCACCGCGCTATCCGAAGCGCAAAATCACCCGCATCGAAACCCCTGCATTCTATCAAAGACTGAGCCAGCAGTATCATCTGCTCTGTATCATCGGTGTACTGCCCAGGCTTGAGTTTTTCACCGGGGCATCCTGCGGGAGCTTTGCCATAATCTTTAATAATGCGCGTCATCAGGATGTCCTTCCTGTTTAGCCCCTCGTTCTGCTTTCCCAGGGCATCACCTATAGCTGCCCCAAGCATGCAGCCGGTATATTTATTTTCTAACTGTTCCATCTATTTGATTAGATACCCTGATTTAATACAAAGTTTACGGTTTTTTGCGCTCAGGGAGGAAAAATATGAAAGATATTGGTAAACTATAAATACTATGTTCGCATAGATACGAACTGTTAGTGGGCAGTAAAATACTTTTTTATACCACCACCATAATCCCCACCTGCCCACTATAATAATTTTGCTCCAGACGAAACAAAGGTAGTTTCATTCAAAAAGTTGAGAATATTTGATAATGATTAAAATATTGAACAAATTTAGAAAGACATGTTACAACAATCGATATGTGTAGAATGGATTCTTTGAATTTAAGCTTCATGATAATTATAACTATCACAATTTATTTCTCCAATAGAAATAAAGGGGTAGAATAATAACTGATATTATAAATGCTCCCCGCCTCTCTGCTGTAATCGGGAGAGGTCATTAGATGAACTTTTTTCAGTCCCAGAAAATATCCTTCTTCCTTTTTGCCACCAGGATCATAGCCTTTCCGATAATAACCCCTACCACTATACCCCCAAGAACATCCCCCGGGAAATGCACACCCACATATATCCTGCTCAAAGCCACGATGAACGAGAACGCATAGAGATATTTTGCATACTCAGGATGGAACCTCGAAATTACTATTGAAGCAAGAAAGCTCATCTCCACATGACCTGAAGGGAATGATGGGTCAAATTCGGCTGGTGTCAGCAGCCTTGCAGACTCTATGGTCTCATACGGTCTTGCCCTGTCGATAAGTAATTTCAGCGGATACGTAAAGAGCGCCCCTGCGGCAATACTTACTGTCAAAAGCAGCGCCATTTTCTTTTCATTCTTTCTCCAGAAATACAAGATCATGAGAAACCAGAAAACATATGTTAATTCCCGCAGGGCAGGGAAGATTACATCAAAAACAGGATTTACAAGATCATGGTTTATTCTAAGGAATACCGCGCTGTCAACTGCTGATAGGTAATCAAATATCATGTTCCATCCCCGTGGCGGTGTATCCTTCCCGACAGCTCAAGAATGATATCAGAGGCCTTTTTTGTCCCATTCATTCTTATTGCCATTTCGCGATACTCCTTTGCTTCATTTTAATTCTTATATATGCGTCTTGAGACAAGCATTACTATCAGCACTGCGACAATTCCGGCTGCCGGGGTTTTTTCCGCAGCCAATGGAGGAGGTACAGGAGTGGACGACGTTGCCTGCGGCGCAAAAGGCGTTAGCACAGGCTTGACCGGGATCTTGTCCGAAGGTACGGCATGGGAATTCAGCACTATTAACGTCTTTGCCACCATTTTGGCATAAGTGAACTGGTTGATCTTTTCATATGGATCCGGCATGGTCTGGGCATACTCATACGCGCTCACCGCAAGGGTGGGCTCTATTCCAGCCATCCTGGCTTCATTTATCGCATCTTTCGCATCACCTTCGCTCTTGTTGACTTTGCCAGAGGTATCAATCAGTCCCATGAACCCTATGATCGTGCTGGATTTCACGGAACCCTGGAGCGAATCAAAGATCGCGCCTGAATAATATCCGCGCCGCATTTCTTTCTGGGCATGGATCAAATCTTCAACCGGACTGCTTATTACGCCCGGGTGTGCGCTTTGAGATAATAGTTCCTGCATGTATGTATTTATGGACTGTCCCTGGCTCAGGTACCATCCCGCCCTGTCTTTTAATATTTTTTCTGGCACCACTTTCCCGCTCTGGGTCGAAAGCGTAAGCCACCACTGGGCTGTTCGCGCTCTCTCATTGGCGAAGGCAAACCCGTAGATCTTTTCTTCTGAATTATTGAGTTTTTTTGTCTCTTCAAGTTTCAACTTAGAAGTGGTTATGCGTGATTCCGCTGCCCCAACAGCCCCAACATCGAACACGCCGTCTGATTTGAACACATCAAGGTCGCTCTCTGACTGGTTTATCTGGGTTTCAACGACATCTGCCAGTTCAGCAATATACTGATCTTTATCAGGAGCATTGCCGTACTCATATATCCATCTGGCTGCGCGTATATTTATCATGGAATTGAAATAAAGGGAGGTGGCAGCATAGTATTTCTGGGTCTCGTACATCTTATCAGCCCTGCCCAGTATATCTTTTGCATCTTTGAGGTAAGGGCTTTGCGGCGTTAGCGCCGCGGTCTCATTATACATATCGCTGGCTTCTGTCTTCAGGTTCGTAGCAAGCGGTTCAAGAAGACCCATGTATCCGGGGGTGAGTATAGTGCCGTTAAAAACCGGTCTTTTAATTTCATGACCGGTAAATATCTTTACGACCTCCTGGATCGTGCTGACTTCTCTTACAGTGACGTTCAGCTCTTTTCCAAGCTTCATTACATCAATTGTCTCTTCCACATCCCTTGTGATAATTGAATTCCCTTTTGCTCTCGTGATAAGTTTTGTCAAGGTGACCGTCCCCTGTCCTTCGGGTACAAGGAAAAGAGTATAATTCTCAGCCGCAGCGGCTTCAAGCTTGTACGGGATACCGCCCACCGGACCAATGGAATCATCAGGATTTATCATGCCAGTCATCACAACTCCAGACTTAAGCGTCCAGTTATTGACAGCTGCTATTGTCGCCACAGTGAGCGCTCCTCCTGCTGAAGGACCTCCGATGATGGGCGAACTGATATCAATAATATAATAAAAATCATATGCGCGCTGGTCTATTCCCAGGACATCGGAAGCGACCATTGCTGCAAGCCTCGCTGAACCCTGCAAATCGACCTGAGTGTAAGGGCTTGTATCGACGAAAACATGACCTGTGCCGTTGGTGGCGATCACTTTGGCGAAAAGAAGAATTCCCTGTTCACCGTCCGCTGTGCTGCTGTCTGCCACGAGCGGGATGGTGACGCCGTCATCAAGTGCATGTGCTGTACCTGCGGTAACTATGAGTATTAGCAATACCCTCAAGAATTTATTTATCATTTGCTCACAATACTCATATATTGGAGTAAATACTTAAAACCAGTGGAAATTATGGAACTATCTGACCCTTATAATATCACCTACAAAGGCATATATGCGGTAGCTGACACGAAGAACGAAAATGTTGAGATAATGGAACGATCAAGCTGCTACGGAGGCTCGGCATGGGCGCTTTACCATTATTCCAAAAGCCCGCTCGTGATCAGGGGACGCGCAGTTGGGGACATGATGCGCTATCTTGTGAGAACAGGACACATTCCTCTTGACCTGAAGTCGTCGGTCGCTGCTGCTGGTATTGAATCTGTTATCGTGGATGGTGACGAGATAGAGATAACCTACAGCGGCCTCGGTGGAGGAGGCGTTGGCGCGACAACATGCAGGGCTTATGCTGACGGCGTCCTTCGCTGCCGGATCTCTGAATCCGGGGGCGGCAAGAGGGCAAGCGGTACGATCGTTGTCCCGAGAAGAGAGCGTGTCCTTGTTGGAATTGATAATACAGATTCGAAAGAGGTGGGAGCCACATGGACACTTGCGCATAACATTGCAGTTGCTGTTGATTCCCGGGATAGCAAATACATTTCACATACGCTTGTCCAGCTTTATCCAGTGCCTGATAAAACCCAGAATTGCACGGCGACAGTGCTTGAATTTGCCTGCACCGACGGCGCAAAAAAAGAACTGCTTGACGCGATCAGAGAGGGGCTTGAAAAATACAGTGTGTCCAATGAGACAGGTATGGTGGCACTATCAGGTTTTGATGCAGAGGCGCTTATGGGATACAGCAGACAGTGCAGAAGCGGGATGATCACGATGGAACTGACGTTAAAAAACTGCAGGGAACACGGGGTTGAGATATGCATCGATGGAAAGGGCATAATTGGCGCTCTTGCGGCGCTTCCGTGGTTCTCAAGGAACGACGAATCGGTGGTATTGTGAACGATAGGAACCGCAGATAAACGCAGATGAACGCAGATTTATTGATTGGGTCACCTTAAGTAGATGTTGTTAAATACCATGTTATCCTTAATAAAAGACGGAGACTAAACAGATGGCTGTACTGAATTTCAAAGGGAAGACATTCGTTCAAAATCATCGAAGCTCTGAAGCACAGATCTTATGCGACTTTATTTAGAAGGTTCGCATGATATGTCTTTTTAATCAAATATTAGTTGGAGTTAGCTATCAGGATAGAGATGATTTATTACTCTCAATGCAACGTTAAACATCAACTGTGCATCTTGAATCGTTACATTTAGGCTCTCAGGATGCACGTAAGCATTTCTAAGTTTTCTAACACCGTCTATAAAAGATGTATCTCCTCGTAGCAATATGCCTTCTTGTTCAGCCCAATCAGTTAATTCTTTAAATGACTCCGGTGCTGCCTTTTTAATACCATTGATAATTTGATATTTTTCTTTTAAGGCTATTTCAACTGCAATCGCTGACATAATGCAGGCACTTCTAAAAAATCCTCGAATAAATAAACTTGCAGCCTCACGAATGTGTTCATTGGTCATTCGTGGTACAGATCCATTCAATTTTAAGTGGTTCAGTAAAGCATTTCTTTCCCTACACTCCCTCCCGTACTGGATATCCTGTCTATCTTGTTCTTTTGGAGCAGCTAAAAATAATCCTGCTAAAAAGCCAAGCCCTGCAACCATAGAGTCATCATTCTTTGTCATAAATTCACCCTGCTTATAATTTTTTATTTATAGTTATTTTTATAAAGTTTCCCGATAACTTCACCTGCATCTGATAACCTGACTTTTATTTTTCTTGTACCTTCTCCGGCTTCGATAGTCTTGACATATCCCAAATCTTTCAGTTGTTGTATGTGGTAACTGGTCATCGCACGATATTTATTTTTTTTATTTTCGAAGTCTTTTTCATCCTGATATAGAACATCTGCTAATGAGGAAATACTATTTACCTCGCCTCCTTTCGTTAAAATAGTTGCAAGTATTTTTTGTTGGATTTGCGATAATTTAGTCGGAACGAATGGGTCAAAAGATCGAGTAGATTCACCTACTCCATCCAAATCGTCGATTGATACTGGGGGATTTTTATATTTTCCAGGTACATAAACCATTCGAGCTTTATATATCGATGACGCAAAAACTACTGCTGCAACTGCAAGATTTGTGCTGGAAGTTATATTTACTGTGATATCAGAACCTTCTTCAGTCGATAGAACTCTCATGAATTGTTCAAAGCAATTTTTAAAATCTATCGGATTAATCCCTATAAAACTTGTGTCAATTATCTGCTTTACTGTGTCCCCTATTGCATCCGCACATTTTTTGGAAAACTCACCTTTTTCATCTTTCTTGTTATCATAGAAAAATATAGCTTATTTGGGGGATCCGTTTGAATTGGCTTTAGAACTCTGTCATAGTCAAAACCTACTAACGCTATATGAACTTTCCGCATAAGAAGTACAACAACAACAAACTATTTTAATCTTATGGACGTGCAAAATTAAATTTTGCCTTAATAAGAGGGCAAAAGAAATATTTATGTACAAGGACAACTATACTCATGACTATGAATTTAATGGTGGTAATTTGACAATAAAACACAGGAACACTAAGCTAACTGATTTTACTCCAGAAGTTGATATTGTCAAAACAGATGATGCCAAAACCAACACTGTTAAATCTGATACTATCGAAACGCTTAGGAAAAAGTTGTTAATATTCATATCATGTATTCCATCAGCTCGCCAAAAAAGTAAAACAACGATTCAGAAGCTCAATTTTTTTGCTCAATTTGAAGAGGACTTGCTCCCTTATTTCCCTAAGACTGCTAATCATTTCGGATCATACTCTTCTGATATAGAATATCTTCTAAACGATTTAGTAAATAATGGACAATTGGAAACGGGAACTTATAAAATAAATCATTGGATTGTAGATAAATTTTCAGCTGAGAGGGAGATTAATACTTATAGAATTCCTTTAGATGTTCAAGAAAAGATAAGGGTTTGGGCAAAGGAGTTAAATATTGATTATCCAGACTATCGCATTAAAGTAAGTTCATTTTGTGAGAGCTATCAATATGATGCGAAAATTCTAGGCGATTTAAGTAAGAAAAAATTTCTAGAAACGATAAATCAGCGTCTGAATCATCTTTTTTTTGATATATCTTATATTGATGAAAAATTGAAAGAAAAATTAAAATTAAAAGGCATCGATATAATTGGTTTAGAAAGTATCCTTAAATTACCTTTTCCAATAATTTTAAGATCCGAACGAAAACCGGCAGAGATTGTTAGTGGAATAGCCACCGGGATTATTAATAAAAAAGAAACCCTATATCCTTATCACTTTAGCATAAGATCTATTCATACGAACTTCTCTAAAAATGGAAAAATAAATCTGTTGGGAGAGCCTGTTTTTTTAGTAGGTTATTTTGTTAATTTCTCCACTCATAATAATGGAACCATTGCCAAATTTAGAGATTCAACAGTTATACCTCAACAGCATGAAATAGAGGTATTTATAGGAAAATATGGAGAATTTTGCCACTATCGTTCTATGGATGATATTAAAACCAACGAATGTATTGTTGTCGGTATAATAGATGAAAAAGAAGGAGAGCCGATAATAAGAACTATCGGCATTATACGAATTGATTCGCTCTCTGACGATTTTATTCGAAATATTAGCAATGAACATAACTGATATCGAAAAGATAATGAATAAATACGATGTTATACCTAATGAGAGATGGAGACTAAAATAAATGGCAGTATTAAACTTCAAGGGGAAGACATTTGTTCAAAATCATCATCTGGCAGTAAAGTACCATCAGCTTGTACCCCAGAAGGATAAAAGCCTGACCGATAAAGTCAGCCTGAATGATAATCTCATAATTCATGGCGATAACCTCAAAGCATTAAAAGCTCTCCTTCCAACTTATGCAGGTAAAATAAAGTGCATTTACATTGATCCTCCTTATAACACAGGAAACGAAAATTGGGTTTATAACGACAATGTCAATAGCCCGATGATGCAGGAGTGGCTTGGGAAGGTTGTGGATAAGGAGGACTTTACACGGCATGATAAATGGCTTTGCATTATGATGCCGAGATTGAAACTTCTGAGAGAATTGTTGAGAGAAGATGGCGTTATTTTCATAAGCATCGATGACCATGAAGTAAGCCACTTAACAATGTTGATGGATGAAATTTTTCAAGAACATAATTACGTTGCAACATTAGTATGGCAAAAAAACTCTGGGGGCGGAAATGATAGTTCTCACATTGCAGTCTCTCATGAATATATCTTATGCTATGCAAAAAACATTGAAAATCCTCAATTTAGAATCCTAAATGTGCCGCCAACTGAATCAATGCTCAAGGCATATAATTTAGAAGACGAATATGTCACGACACGAGGTAAATATACTCTACGAAACCTGAACGATTTTAGCATTGGTGACAGACCAGGATTGCACCATGACATTGAATGCCCCGACTCGACTTTTTTGGATGGCGAGGAGCATAGATGGAGATGCGATGAAAATACTTTCAAAAGAAGGTTGCAGGAGAATAGAATCGTTTTTCTAAAAAATGACGATGATGAGTGGGATGTTTTCTGGAAACTTTATATTAATGAGCAGAAAGGTGAACTAATAATAGACGAAGATGGAACTATCCTTTCTCTCGGTAAAAAGCCTAATACACTGCTTTATAAACTCGCATTCACGGGGGATGGCAAAAAAGACCTAATGAAAATTTTCGGCTCTTCTCCCTTCTCCTACCCCAAACCAACTAAATTAATAAAATGTCTGTTATCCATCGCCTGTAAGAAGAATGATATCGTTTTAGATTCCTTTGCAGGGAGTGGAACTACTGGACAAGCTGTATTGGAATTGAATGGGCATGATGGTGGGAATAGAAAGTTTATTTTGATACAAATGCCTGAAGCGATCAAGCAAAAGGTTTATATCAGCAAGAAAACAGGCGAAGAGGTAGATAAACCAAAAAAAGGGGAGACGACAAGTAAAGTAGTTGAAAAGCCATTTGCTTTAGAAGATGGTACAAAATTGCGGGAGATTATAGACATTATCGAATACCGGCTAAAGAAACTAACTCAAAGTGGGAATAGCATCACAAACACAAACGAAACACAGAAGAATAGTCTTAAAGGAACCTTCAGTTATTTCGAACTTGGCGACCCTATTGAGATGGAAAGTATTCTAGAAGGAGATAAGCTTCCAGATTATCTTGAACTTGCCCGCTATGTCTTTTATACAGCTACAGGTGAAGAATTTGACCCCGAGAAAGTAGATGAAAAACGCAATTTTATTGGTGAATCTAAAGACTATGAAGTATATCTATTCTACAAGCCTGATATTGAATATTTAAGAACAACCGCACTCAATCTTGATAAAGCTAAAAATTTAGGAGAGTCCAAAAACAAAAAGCGATTAGTTTTTGCGCCAAGCAAGTATTTAGACCATGATTTTCTCTTGGAATACCGCATAGACTATTGCCAGTTGCCTTTTGAGATATATAAACTAAAGGGTTAATATGGAACTCAAAGAATTTCAGAAAAAGACATTGGAAACAGTAAAACTTTATCTTGATGCTCTGGCTGATTTTAAAGCAAAAAATGATAAGGCTGTTGAAACAGACCCGGAACTCTCTTTCAACTTCCCATTGAAAGCATGGGACAAAGTCATTGGTAGAACATATTATTCTAAAAAAAATGGTCTGGGTGAAGAACTGCCAGATTTTTACATTAAAATCCCCACAGGCGGCGGTAAAACGGTACTTGCCTGCCACACAATAGACCTGATAAATAAAATTTATCTTAAAAAACAAACAGGAATCGTTTTATGGATTGTTCCAACAACCCAGATTTACAGACAGACGCTTGCCAATTTAAAAAATCGAGAGCATCCGTATCGTCAGGTATTGGACATTTCAAGCGGCGGCAGGACAGAAATTCTGGAGAAAACTGATAAATTCACCGCTTTAGATATAAAAGAAGCTCTTGTTGTAATGCTTTTGATGTTACCGTCTGCAAGCAGGCAGAACAAAGAAGTATTAAAAGTCTTCAAAGATAGTGGGAGTTTTGTGGACTTTTTCCCGCAGGAAGATGACAGGGAAGGAAATGAGAAACTCTTGAAACAATTTCCCAATTTACATTATTTTGGCGATGAAATTGGATTTTTCGGAAAAATTGTAAAAACATCCCTTGGGAATACACTAAGGATTTTAAAACCCATAATTATTATTGATGAAGGGCATAAAGCATACAGCGAAATTGCACAAAAAACAATCCGAGATTTTAATCCTTCCATTGTTGTTGAATTATCAGCCACGCCGCCTCAAAACAGTAATAATCTAGTAAATATCAGCGGACAGGAACTTAATCTGGAGGAGATGATAAAACTTGATTTGCACATTACTAATAAAGCAGAACTCGACTGGAAGAATACAATGCTTGCAAGTGTAGAAAAAAGGAACTTTCTGGAACAAAAGGCCAAAGAATATGAAGCTAATACAGGTGAATTTATCCGCCCTATATGTCTCATACAGGTCGAACGAACAGGTAAAGATCAAAAAGGTACAAGATACATTCATGCAGAGGACGTTAAAGATTATTTAATCAAACAATGCGGTATCCCAATTGAGCAGATAGCAATAAAAAGCAGCGAAAAAGATGATATTGAAGGAATAGAGCTATTAGCTAAAGATTGTCAGGTTCGTTATATAATCACCAAACACGCTTTACAGGAGGGTTGGGACTGCGCATTTGCGTATATCCTCACAATTTTGAATAATCCGGGTTCGGAGCTTAGCATTACTCAATTGGTCGGACGAATTTTAAGGCAGCCAAAAGCAAGAAAAACTAAAGTTAAGGAACTTGACGAGAGTTACGTTTTCTGTTTTAGACCACGGGCAAAAGAAATCTTAGAAAATATAAGGAAAGGATTTGAAGGGGAAGGACTTGGGGATTTGGCTGGCAAAGTTGTAGTTGAAGAAGGCGAATCCGAAATGGTGGATGCTACAAAAGAAAGAATTGAAGGTTATAGAGACAAATTCAAAAAGTTTGAAGGGCAAATATATCTCCCCAAATTTGTTATTCAGGAAAATGGCGGTTGGCGGGATATCAATTATGAAATGGACATACTAAGTAGAATCAATTGGAGCCTGGTTAATTTTGATGGATTGATGAACATTTCACTTTCTGAGATAAAGGCTAAAGAAGAAAATGTTACAATAGGAATCAGTGTAGATACAAAGAAATTAATTGAAACAAAAGAAATAATTTTTGGCGATGGTGGATTGGAAATCGACAATGTTTTTATAACACGACAGATTTTAGACATAGTGCCAAATCCGTGGGTAGCGTTCGATATGGCTAAAAAGGTCATTGATATATTCCTTAAAAAATATGATGATGAACAAATATTAGCCAATAATCTTGTTTTTATTATTGATGAATTAAGAAAACATCTTGAAAAGGAAAGTGATAGACTGGCGGAGTCGGTTTTCAGAGAACAAATATCTAAAAAAGCCATGTTCTTTTTCTTACTTCACGGTAAAGGTGGATATGAACTACCAAGCAGAATCAAAGTAAAGAAAAATTCAAAACCTCTTATTAGAAATGATTACACCTCTTTACAAAGAAGTTTATTTGAGTTTGTGGAGGACGAAAAATTTAACGATACTGAGAAAGCAGTGGCGCTTTATCTTGATGAGCAGGAAAAACTTTTATGGTGGTATAGAAACATATCGAGACAAGACTACTATTTGCAAGGGTGGAAGAAAAATAAAATTTATCCAGATTTTATTTTCTCCGAAATTGATAGAATTGATAGTAATGAGCAGGATGATTATAGTAAAGTATTCGTTGTTGAAACAAAGGGAATACATCTAAAAAACGAGGATACTGATTACAAAAAGAATATCTTTGAATTTTGTAACAAGTTGGGAATACAAAAAAATTGGAGTGAGTTGAACTCAGAGTTTGACCAGAAGATAGAGTTTCAAGTAATTTTTGAAGATGAATGGAAAGCAAAAATAAATAAAATATTTGGTGTTTGAATTAAGACATGATACGTAAGAAATTTTTATTTTTTCTATTGTTAATTGAAAAATATGTTGAACCACTTAATATTGTATCTGCGTTTATCTGCGTTCATCTGCGGTTAATAAATCAAGGTGTCGCTTTATGAAAGGCTTTGATGCTGTAGCTTACGGGCTTATCGACAGCGGGGTTAAAATAGTAACCGGAGTACCCGGTTATCCGATAACCGAGCTCATGGAAGCTCTCAAAGACCCCGGACTTAAGTCCAAGGACTTAATCAGGCACGAGTGGTCTGTGAATGAGAAGGTGGCGCTTGAAATAGCCCTGGGCTCATCGATATGTGGTGAGCGCAGCGCAGTTATAACAAAGCATGTCGGGATGAATATCCTTTCAGACCCGCTTGTAAGTTCTACAACCCATACGATAGGCGCAGGGGTCGTGATATTTGCAGGAGATGACCCCGGGTTA
>Ga0180732_1001081_pt1 | contig 18235 bp, 28 predicted proteins | sample KR11_01MetaG_FD_148674 | JGI IMG/M metagenome (GOLD analysis project Ga0180732, IMG submission 148674) | Groundwater microbial communities from the Olkiluoto Island deep subsurface site, Finland - KR11_0.1 MetaG | ecosystem: Environmental > Aquatic > Deep subsurface > Groundwater | place...
CATATTGTGAGAGGCGTTTTGGATACTGGAGGCGTGGAAGGACGAAGGCAAAAGAGAAGCCGTTACGGAGCGAAGAGACCAAAGGCCGGAGCTCCCGCAAAGGGAGGAGAAGCGGCGGCCGCGCCAGAAGCCGCGCCGGCAGAAGAGTAAATATAAATAAATAATGGGGACAGTCCCCACCGTGGGGACTGTCCCCGGACCCTAACTTATGCGTAGAAAAAGAAACATAAAAAGAGAAATTAATCCTGACCCTAAATATGGGAATGCTTTGGTTGCTAAGTTTATTTCTTATCTAATGAAAGATGGAAAAAAATCTATCGCGCAGAGTATTTTTTACGGCGCGTTTGATATTATTAAAGAAAAAGTAAAAGACAAAGACCCTCTGGATGTTTTTGACCAAGCGATTAAAAACGCTTCTCCCGAAGTTGAAGTGAGAACGAAACGGGTTGGAGGCGCGCGCTATCAAGTGCCGCGCGAAGTGCGAGGGGAAAGAAAAATCGCTTTGGCGTCAAGATGGCTCATTGGTTCGGCTAAAAAGAAAAAAGGAAAGCCAATGGCGGAAAAACTTGCTGAAGAATTCATGGAAGCAGCGAGAAATGAAGGCGTCGCCGTGGGCAAGAAACAAGAAACGCACAAAATAGCCGACGCGAATAAAGCCTTCGCTCATTTTAGATGGTAATTTTTTGATTTATTCTTATGCGTGAGTATCCAATTGAAAAAGTTAGAGATATTGGCATTATCGCCCATATCGACGCTGGGAAAACGACCGTATCCGAACGGATTCTTTTTTATACGGGAATTTCTCATAAAATTGGCGAGGTTCATGAAGGCGAGGCGATTATGGACTGGATGGAGCAGGAAAGAGAAAGAGGAATTACGATTACTTCGGCGGCAACGACTTGTTTTTGGAATCCGAGAGAATATTTTGCCGGCGGAGAAAAGAAAAACAAATATCAAATTAATATCATTGACACTCCGGGGCACATTGATTTCACTGTTGAAGTCCAGCGCTCTTTGAGAGTTCTTGACGGAGCGGTGGTTGTTTTTGACGGGGTGGCCGGAGTTGAGCCGCAGTCAGAAACAGTTTGGAGGCAGGCGGACAAATTTAAGGTGCCGCGAATCTGTTTTGTTAACAAACTTGATAGGATGGGAGGGAATTTTGAGACGAGTTTGCGCTCAATTTGGGAGCGGCTTACGCCTCACGCGATCGCGATGCAGATTCCCATCGGTTCCGAGGAAAATCTTGAGGGTGTGATTGATTTAATTAAAATGAAGGCGTTCAAATTCGTCGGCAAGAGCGGAGAGGAAGTGACCGAGGAGGAAATTCCAGAGGATTTGAAAACTAAAAGCGCGGAATACAGAAACAAAATGGTTGAAAAAATTGTTGAGCAGGAAGACGCTTTAATGGAAAAGTATTTAGGCGGAGAAGAAATCGGAGAAGACGACTTGAGACGCGTTTTGAGAAAAGCGGTTATTAATTACAAATTAATTCCCGTCTTTTGCGGTTCGGCTTTGAAGAATAAGGGGGTTCAACTTTTGCTTGATGCGGTTGTTGATTATTTGCCGTCGCCGGCTGATTTGCCGCCGGTTGAGGGGTTTGATATGAGGGACGAAGAAAAGCAAATAACCCGAGAGAACAAAGATGAGGAGCCATTTGCCGCTTTGGCTTTTAAGATGGCGACAGACCCTTTTGTCGGACAGTTGGCTTATGTTCGCGTCTATTCGGGCATTTTAACGAGCGGCTCGTATGTTCTTAATTCAGTCACGAATAAAAAAGAAAGAATCGGGCGAATTTTAATGATGCATTCTAATAAAAGAGAGGAGATTAAAGAAGTTTGCGCGGGCGGCATCGCCGCCGTGGTCGGATTAAAAAGCACGACTACGGGCGATACCTTGACCGACCCCGAGCACCCGATTGTTTTGGAAAAAATAACTTTTCCCGAGCCGGTTATTTCTATCGCGATTGAACCGAAAACCAAAGCAGACCAAGAAAAGATGGGTTTCGCGTTGAAGAAATTAGCCGATGAAGATCCGACTTTCAGAATTAGGGGCGACATTGAAACGGGGCAGACGATTATTTCGGGAATGGGCGAATTGCATTTGGAAGTTCTTGTTGATAGAATGATGCGGGAATTTGGCGTTGACGCGAATGTCGGCCAGCCACAAGTCGCGTATAAGGAAACAATTAAAAAACCGGCCAAAGCGGAAGGGAAATATGTTCGCCAAACGGGCGGACGCGGACAGTACGGGCATGTTTTGATTAGAGTTGAACCGCAAGAACAGGGCAAAGGTTTTGAATTTGTTGATGAAATTAAAGGAGGAGTTATTCCGCAAGAATACATTCCCGCGACTGAAAAAGGAGTTAAAGAAGCGATGGACAAAGGCGTTTTGGCGGGCTATCCGCTGGTTGATATTAAAGTCACTCTTTACGACGGCTCTTACCACGATGTTGACTCCTCGGAAATGGCCTTTAAGATTGCCGGCTCAATCGCTTTGCAAGCGGCGGCGAAAGAGGCAGATTTGATTTTGTTGGAACCGATTATGAAGTTGGAAGTGGTCACGCCAGAACAATTTATGGGCGATGTTATTGGCGACTTAAGTTCTAAACGAGGAAAGATTGAAACGATGGAAGATAGAGGTGAAGGAGCGAGCAAAGTTAAGGTGATTAGCGCTAAAATTCCTTTGGCGAATATGTTTGGCTACGCGACGCAAGTTAGGTCGTTGACGCAAGGACGCGCTACCTTTAATATGGAGTTTGAGAATTATATGGAAGCGCCCAAAAGCGTCGTTGAAGCGATTATTGGAGGAGAGAAATAATTTTTAAATATAATTTAAAACTATGTGGGAAAAAATTAAGAAAATATTACAACAAGAAGGAGGGAAGTGTATTATCATGAAAGAAGGGGAGCCGACTTATCTTGTGACAATACTTGACAATGGGGTGGAAGAGGCAAACCAAACACTTGCTGAATGGGAAAACGAAAAAGAAGTTTTTCAGGAAGAAGATGTTTTGGCAAATAATGTCGTTGAGGAAAACAGCAATCCAGTCAATCAGGAAGTCAAAATAGAGGATTTGCCGTTCTAACTATTGACTATTGTTTGTTTTTTGTGTAAGATTATTTTTATAAGTAGAATTAAAATAAATTTAATATAAGTGGATAGAGAATTTTGAATAGCGCGTTATTGCTCGCTGTTCTTTGTTCGTTGTTCACCGCAATTATTATGGCAGAAAAATTTGAGAGGACTAAGCCTCATCTTAATGTCGGTACGATTGGTCATGTTGACCATGGCAAAACCACTTTGACGGCGGCTATTTTAAAATGCCTCAAAGGGGCCGGTTTTGTCGCGCAAGACAGAGATGTTTCAGACATTGACAACGCTCCCGAAGAAAGAGAGCGCGGTCTGACTATTTCTGTGACACATGTTGAGTATGAGACGGCGAATAGGCATTACGCTCATATTGATTGTCCGGGACACGCTGACTACATTAAAAATATGATTACCGGCGCCGCGCAAATGGACGGCGGTATTTTAGTCGTTTCGGCTCCTGATGGCGCGATGCCTCAAACGCGCGAGCATATTCTTTTGGCTCGCCAAGTTGGTTTACCCGCCTTGGTTGTCTTTTTAAATAAAATTGACCAAGCCGATGATCCAGAATTAGTTGATTTAGTTGAGCAGGAGATTAGAGAGCTTTTGAGTAAATATGAGTATGACGGAGACAAAATCTCTATTGTTCGCGGTTCGGCCTTACAAGCGTTGGAATGCGGATGCGGCAAGACAGATTGTGATAAATGTGGTCCGATTTTGGAATTAATGAGCAAAGTTGACTCCGATATTCCCGAGCCAGTTCGCGCGACAGAGGAGCCGTTTTTGTTGCCCGTTGAGGATGTTTTCTCAATTGAAGGTCGCGGAACGGTGGCGACAGGAAGAGCCGAAAGAGGTATTGTTAAAGTAGGCGATGAAGTTGAAATAATTGGTTTAACAGACACAAAGAAAACAACTGTTACAGGTATTGAAATGTTTAACAAATCACTTGACGAGGGTAGAGCGGGTGATAATATGGGTGTTTTATTAAGAGGCACAAAAAGAGAAGAAATTACCAGAGGTCAAGTCTTAGCCAAGCCCGGATCAATCACTCCTCATCAGGAATTTGAAGGGGAAATTTATGTTTTAAGCAAAGAGGAAGGCGGAAGACACACACCTTTCTTTAATGGATATAAGCCACAGTTCTATATTAGAACAACCGATGTGACGGGCGATGTTACTCTACCAGAAGGGACAGAAATGATTATGCCGGGAGATACAGCGAATTTGAATGTTAAATTGGTCTCCCCGGTCGCATTAGCGGAGAAGCAAAGGTTTGCCATTAGAGAAGGAGGACGAACAGTTGGAGCGGGCGTAGTGACGAAAATTATCAAATAGCAATGGCGCAAAAAAAAGAAACGGAAGCAAAACAAAAAATTCGCATTAGAATTCAAGCGTATGACCACAAGCTTATTGACCAATCAGTCAAGCAGATTCTTGAAGTTGTCCAACGATACGATGCTGAAATATGCGGACCAGTTCCTTTGCCGACCGAATTTCATAAATATACGGTTAATCGCTCGCCTTTTGTCAACAAAGACGCGCGGGAACAATATGAAATGAGAATTCATAAGCGGCTGATTGATATTGTTAATCCGGAGCACAAAGTGATTGACGCGCTAATGGAATTAAGTTTACCTGCTGGCGTTGATATTGAAATAAAAATGATTTAGTTTTTTAGTTGTAAGCGAAAACTAATTTATGACGCGTATTTTTCTTTTTATTTATTAAAATTATCTTATCTCAACGAATTTAGTCATCTCAAACCGGGACTATTCCCGGTTTTTGTTTGCCAATATGAAATTTATTTTAGGAAAAAAATTAGGAATGAGCCAATTCTTTGGCGAGGATGGAAAGGTTATACCTGTCACATTAGTTGAGGCGCTTTCTTGTTATGTCGTCCAGGCGAAAACAAAAGAAAAAGACGGTTATCAGTCCGTTCAAGTTGGGTTCGGAGAAATTAAAGAAAGAAAGTTTAAAAAACCGCAAAAGGGGCACATTAAAAAAGCGAACTTGGAAAATAATTTTAGCGGCTTTAAGGAGTTTAAAGAGATTGACCTGAAAGTCGGAGACGAAATCAATATTTCTGTTTTTAATGAAGGCGATAAAGTTAAGGTCTCTGGTATTTCAAAGGGAAAAGGATTTCAGGGCGTGGTTAAAAGGCATGGATTCGCGGGAATGCCCGCTTCTCACGGAACGAAGCATTGTTTAAGAGCGCCGGGTTCAATCGGTTCTGGCTGGCCGCAAAGGGTTTTCAAGGGAATGAGAATGGGCGGCAGAATGGGGGCTGAGAGGGTCTCTGTTAGAGGCTTGGAAATAGCCAAAATAGATACGGAGAATGGAATCATCGCTATTAAAGGAGCGGTCCCAGGCAAAAAAGGAACAATTTTGGAAATAGTCGGTCCGGGGGAGATAATAATTTCTTAAAATGCTAAAAGAAATAGTCTACAATCAAGAAGGCGAGGAAGTTGGGAAGGTTAATTTGCCGGCCGATGTTTTTGGTTTGGAAATTAATCAAGATTTGATTTGCCAAGCGGTTAACGCGCAAAGAGCGAACGCCAGAGAGTCAATAGCGCATACTAAAGACAGAAGCGAAGTGAGCGGAGGAGGAAAGAAGCCGTGGCGGCAAAAAGGAACTGGCCGAGCCAGGCATGGTTCAAACCGTTCGCCGATTTGGAAAGGCGGAGGTGTGACTTTTGGACCGACGAATGAAAGGGTCTTTACTCAAAAAATCAATAAAAAAATGAAACAAAAGTCGTTATTAATGGCTTTATCCTCTAAAGTAAAAGATGAGGAGATAATTTTATTGGATAAATTGGATTTAACCGAAGCCAAGACGAAAAAAATGGCAGAAATTTTAAATAAATTAAAAAATGGGGCTAAAAAAGATATAGATAAAGGGGTTTTAATTGTTTTGCCGACGGTTGATCAAAAAATCATCACGGCGTCTCGCAATCTTCCAAAAATCAAAACAATTCAAGCGGATAGTTTAAATATTTATGATATTTTAAATTATCATTATTTGCTTATGCCCAAAAAATCAATTAAAGTAATCCAGGAATTTTATATCAAGCAATAAAAATTCATGTCATCATTAAATAAAATTAAAAAAGACGTCTCCGCTTACCAGGTTATCAAAGAACCGCACATTACCGAAAAGGCAAGTTCTTTGGGCGAGCAAAACAAGTATGCTTTTAAAATTTATCCAAAAGCGAATAAAAGTGAAGTTAAGAAAGCAGTTGAGTCGCTTTATGGAACGAAGGTGGAAAAGGTTAATATTATTCATTCCGCGCCAAAAAAGAGACGCGTTGGTAGAAGCGAGGGATGGCGGGGTGGACTTAAAAAGGGGTTTAAAAAAGCGATTGTAACTCTCAAAAAAGGAGAAAAGTATGAAAAAGTATAAACCAACATCGCCGGGCAGGAGAGGAATGACCGTGGTGGATTATTCCGTTCTGACTAAAGCAAAACCGGAAAAAAAACTAACTAAAAAGTTGGTTCAAAAAGCAGGTCGAGGCAATCTCGGTCGTATTACGGTTCGGCACCAGGGCGGCGGTCATAAGAAAAAATATCGCTTGATTGATTTTAATCGCTCTGATAAGATAGATATTCCAGCAAAGGTGGCGGCGATTGAATATGATCCCAATAGAAGTTGTTTTATCGCTCTTTTGTATTACAAAGATGGCGAGAAAAGATATGTCTTGTCTCCAGAAGGACTCAAGGTTGGCGATGAGATTATCTGTCAGGAAAAGGCTCTTGTTGCTATTGGCAATAGAATGGAATTAAAGAATATTATCCCGGGAAGCCAAGTGTATAATGTTGAATTGACACCGAAAAAAGGTGGACAGATAGTTCGTTCGGCTGGCTCGTCGGCTCAAGTTATGTCGCGCGACGGCGGTTTTATCCATCTTAAACTTCCTTCAGGGGAAGTGAGAATGATCAGGGAAAACTGCATGGCGAGTTTGGGGCAGTTGAGCAATTTCGAGCATAATATGGTTGTGATCGGCAAAGCAGGAAGAAGCCGCTGGATGGGTAAACGACCCACGGTGCGCGGTTCAGCGATGAATCCCTGCGATCATCCTCATGGCGGTGGAGAAAACAGACAGTCAATTGGATTAAGAAGAGGTCCGAAAACGCCTTGGGGTAAGTTGGCTTATGGAGTCAAGACGAGAAAAAAGAAACACAGCGATAAATTAATTATCAAGAAAAGAGTTAAAAAGAAAAGGAAATAACTATGAGCAGATCACTTAAAAAAGGTCCATTCATTGACCCAAAACTATTGAAAAAAATATCAAAGTTAAAGCTGGGCGATAAGACCATTATTAAAACATGGTCTCGCGCTTGTGTTATTGCTCCCGAAATGGTAGGTTTTACTTTTGGAGTTCATAATGGCAAAGATCACATTCCTGTTTTCATTACCGAAGATATGGTTGGGCATAAATTAGGAGAATTTTCTTTGACAAGGAAATTTGTTAAACATGGCGGCAAAATGCAAAAAGAACAAGAAACGGCCGCGCGTAAATAATAATTATGATTACCGCCAAATTAAACAATTTAAGAACATCTCCCAGAAAAGTTAGGTTGGTCGCTGATTTGATTAGAGGAATGATGGTTATGGAAGCAGAAAAGCAGTTGAGATTTTCAACCAAAAAAGCGTCTGTTCCAATTTTAAAACTTTTAAATTCAGCGATTGCTAACGCTAAGCAGAACGCTGGTTTAGCGAAAGAAAATCTTTACATCGCGAGTATCGTTGTTGAGGCGGGGCGAACTCTGAAACGATGGCGACCGCGCGCGATGGGCAGGGCGGGACGAATTATGAAAAGAACCAGCCATATTATTTTGTCTTTGGAACAAAAGGGAATCTTGAAAGCCGAGCCAGAAAAAACGGAAAAGAAATTTGAAATTTTACCGCAAGAGGAAGCTGTCTCAAAAATCCCCAAGCAGAAGAAAACATACGCAACAACTTCGCGCTCAAAGAAAAGAATTTTTGGTCAACAAGCGGAGGGGGCGGGCAAAAAGATGTTTAGAAGGAAGAAGATATAAATAATCACTATGGGAAGAAAAGTTCATCCATTTTCATTTAGAATCGGCGTGGTCACTGATTGGAGGTCGCGTTGGTTTGATCAAAAGAATTATAGGGCGTTATTAGAGCAGGATATTAAACTGCGCGATTTTGTCGCGAAAAAATTAGAAAAAGCCGGAGTTGATTCTATCGAAATAGAACGGTCGGCTAATTTTATTAATATTATTGTTAAAACGGCTCGTCCCGGCTTGGTTATTGGACGCGGCGGAAGCGGCGTTGAGGATTTAAAACTTGAAATTAGAAAACTTCTTCAGAAAAAAACACCAGAATTATCTAAAACAGAAATTCGTTTAGAAATAGAGGAAGTTAAACAACCAACAAGCCGCGCGAGAATCGTCGCTCAAGAAATAGCCGGTCAAATAGAGAGAAGAATGCCTTTCCGCCGAACGATGAAACAGACCTTGAGCAAGATTATGGCGAATAAGGAAGCGCTGGGAGCTAAAATTATAGTGAAAGGGCGGCTTAACGGAGCGGAAATCGCGAGGAAAGAATGTATTAAAGAAGGAAGAATGCCTCTTCAAACATTACGCGCTAATATTGACTATGCTGAAGCGACCGCCTACACTACCTACGGAACGATTGGAATAAAAGTGTGGATTTATAAGGGAGAGATTTTTGATAAAGTTGTAGATATTAATTGATTTATGTTATCCCCAAAGAAAGTAAAACATAGGAAATGGCAAAAGGGCCGCAGAAGGAATAAAGGGAAAGAAACTCGCGGAGCGAAGTTGTCTTTCGGTTCTTATGGGCTTAAAGCAATGGCTGAATGTTGGTTGAGCGCCCGCCAAATTGAATCGGCAAGAAGAGCGATGACACGATATGTTCAAAGGGGTGGCAAGATTTGGATTAGAGTTTTTCCCGATAAGCCGGTAACTCAAAAAGGGATAGAAGTTCCTATGGGCGGCGGCAAAGGAAGCGTTGACCATTATGTTATGCCGATTAAACCGGGAAGAATTATTTTTGAAATGGATGGAGTTCCGGAGGATTTGGCGAAAGAAGCGATGCGTCGCGCCAGCCATAAGCTTCCAATGAAAACGAAATTTATCACGAAATTAATTGATTAACATGAAAATTAAAGAGTTGCGCCAAAAAACAGAAAAAGAATTGAAAGATTTATTAAGCGAAGACCGTCGCAAACTTGGTCAGTTTAAGTTTGATTTGGCGTCAAAAAAGATTAAAAACGCCGGACAGATTGGAGAATTGCGCAGAGATATTGCTAAAATTTTAACTATTTTACAAGCAAAAAAAAATGATTAAAGAAAAAGAAAAAAAGGGCCGTTTTCTTAAGGGAATAGTGGCAAGTGATAAAATGGATAAAACCATCACGGTTTTGGTGACCAGATATAAAGAGCATCCGAAATATAAGAAAAGATATAAAGTTAGCAAAAAGTACAAAGCGCACGACGAAAAAAATGAATACAAAAAAGGAGACAAGGTCATTATCCAAGAAACGCGTCCGATTAGCAAAAACAAAAAGTGGATAGTAAAGAGTATTATTTAATTTATCACTATGATACAGCCAGGCACAAAATTAAAAGTAGCGGATAACTCTGGAGCTAAAACAATAGAGTGTTTTAAGATATTAGGCGGAAGCCACAGACGATACGCTCAAATTGGCGATGTTTTTGTCGCGGCCGTTAAGACGGCTGATCCTAGGAAGGTGGTCAAAAAGAAAGATGTTGTTAGAGCCGTTCTCGTCCGACAAAAAAAGGAATTTCGCCGCGCGGATGGTTCATATATTCGCTTTGACGAAAACGCGGCGGTTATTGTTGACGGGAAAAATCCAAAAGGAGGTCGTATTTTTGGACCAGTTACGCGTGAATTAAAAGAGAGGGGCTTTGACAAAATTGTTTCATTAGCTCCAGAAGTATTATGAAGATTAAAAAAGGCGACATGGTCTTAGTTATTACAGGGAAAGACAAGGGCAAGAAAAGCAAAGTTCTTGAGGCTTTTCCGCGTCAAAATAAGGCGATGGTAGAGGGGGTTAATATAGTCAAAAAGCATCGGCGCGCGCAAAAGCAAGGGGAGAAAGGGCAAATTGTTGAAATTCCAAGACCGCTTGATAGCTCAAATCTTAAGTTTGTTTGTCCTAAATGCAACCAAGCAACGAGGATTGGATACAAAATTACTGGAAAAGAAAAGAATAGAACTTGCAAAAAATGCGGGCAAGAGGTATAAACTAACTACTAATATGTCAGGACTAAAAGAAAAATATCAAAAAAAGGCATTACCCGCGTTGAAAGAGAAATTTGGGTATAAAAATGATTTGGCGGCGCCAAGAATCAAGAAGGTGGTTATTAACACAGGATTTAACCCCGACAAAAAAGACGATAAGGCGCAAGAAGAAATTGTCAATAATTTAGCGTCAATTGTTGGGCAAAAACCTTCTTTTCGTCAAGCGAAAAAGGCGGTAGCAACATTTAAAACGAGGAAGGGAATGATCGTTGGTATAGCTGTAACTTTAAGGGGCAGACGAATGTATGACTTTTTAGATCGTTTGGTTGATATTGTTTTGCCGCGAAGTAGAGATTTCCGTGGCCTGCCTCTAAAAAATATTGACCAAGGAGGAAATTTAAATATTGGCATTAAAGAACAAATAATTTTTCCAGAAATTTCGGCTGAAAGCGCGAAAAGCATTTTTGGGCTAGAGATTGCCGTGGTGACTTCGTCTAAAAACCGAGAGGAAGGAATTGAATTATTTAAATTATTGGACTTTCCTATTATAGGATTGATAAGGCAAGAATAAGAACTATACTATGGCTAAAAAATCAGTTATTGCTAGAGCAAATAAAAAATTGAAATTTTCATCCCGTTTAGTTCGGCGCTGTTTTCGTTGCGGGAGGAAAAGAGCGTTTTTCAGAAAATTCGGGATTTGCCGTATTTGTTTTAAGGAATTAGCCAGTAAAGGAGAACTTCCCGGAGTTAAGAAGAGTAGTTGGTAGTATCGAAATTAGAAATTATAAATTATGACAGATCCAATTTCAGATATGTTAACAAGAATAAGGAACGCGCAAGCCGTCTCTCACAAGACGGTCTCTATCCCGTTTTCAAAACTTAAATTTAGTCTTGCTCAAGTTTTCGAAAAGTCCGGGTTTGTCGGCGCGGTGTCTTCGCAAGGTAAAAAAATAAATAAAACAATTAAAATCGTATTGAAGTATGAAGAAAATCAATCAGTTATTAGAGAATTAAAAAGAATCAGCAAGCAAGGGCAAAGGATTTATATCAAGAAAGGCGATATTAAGCCAGTAAGACATGGCTATGGACTCGCTGTCATATCCACATCTAAAGGGTTAATGACTAGCGCGGAGGCGAGAAAGAAAGGGTTTGGAGGAGAAGTTATTTGCGAAATTTGGTAAAGGATAGAAGTAATTTTATATTATTATGTCGCGTATAGGAAAAAAAATAATTATTATCCCTGAAAATGTAGAAGTTAAATTTGACAAAGGAGAAGTTGTCGTTAAAGGGAGTAAAGGAGAGTTATCTCAATTGATTCCTCTTGAGTTAGAGATATCTATTAAAGATAAGGAACTTTTGGTGACGCCGAAAAGGAAAGGGAAGGACGCGTCCGCTTTGTGGGGTCTCATTAGAAGCTTGATCGCCAACATGATTCAAGGCGTAAGCGAAGGGTTTGAAAAGCAATTGGAAATTAACGGCGTTGGTTATCGGGTTGTTCTTGAAGGCAAGACGCTTGTTTTAAGTTTGGGCTTGTCTCATTCAGTCAAAATAGAGGCGCCTGAAAAGATTGAATTTAAGGTGGAAAAAAATATTATTACTGTTTCGGGTATAGACAAACAAGCGGTTGGTCAAATAGCGGCTAAAATCAGAGATCAGAAAAAGCCAGAGCCATATAAAGGTAAAGGGATTAGATATATAGATGAAGTTATTAGAAGGAAGTCAGGCAAAAAAGCGGCTGGTTCAGAATAAATATTATGACAAAACAAGATCAAAGGAATAAGCGCCATAAGCGCGTTAGAGGGAAGGTGATCGGGATTGAAAAATGTCCGCGTCTTTCGGTTTTTCGCAGTAATAAATATATTAATCTTCAATTAATTGATGACGAAACGGGAAAAACGATGGCGAGTTTTAATGATTTAAAAATTAATAAAAAAGGGAAAACGAAAATAGAGGCAGCTAAGGAAGCTGGAATCGCGCTTGCGAAAAAGGCGAACGAACAGAAAATTGAAAAAGTTGTTTTTGACAGAGGCGGATATAAATATCATGGTCGCGTTAAGGCGGCGGCTGAAGGAGCAAGAGAAGGAGGACTGAAATTCTAAATTTTAGATTATAAATTATGTTCAATCAAAATAAAGAACAATCTAAATACGAACAAAAATTGCTTGATGTCGCGCGAGTAGTAAGAGTAGTTGCTGGCGGACGGCGATTTAGGTTTCGCGCTGTAGTAGCGATTGGAGACAGAAAGGGCAATGTTGGCGTTGGGGTGAGCAAGGGGCAAGATGTCGCGGTCGCGGTTGAGAAAGCGGTGGCTGGAGCGGAAAAGTGTTTAATTAATATCCCTTTAGTTGATGGAACGATTCCTCATAAAACAGAAGCGAAGTTTTGCAGCGCTAAGGTTTTGCTAAAGCCAGGCATAAAAGGAAAAGGAATTGTCGCGGGCGGCGCGGTGCGAGCGGTTTGCGAACTGGCCGGCATCGAGAATGTTTCAGGGAAGATTTTAGGCAAAACAAAAAACAAACTTAATAACGCTAGAGCGACTATTAAGGCACTGAGTTTATTAAGGTCAAAGAAAGCGAGCGCGAGAGCAATTAGCGCGAAATAAATATGAGACTACATCAATTAAAATCTACTTCTTGGAAAAAGTCCCGCAAACGAGTTGGTCGGGGAGGCAAAAAAGGAACTTATTCAGGCCGCGGGATGAAAGGGCAAAAATCAAGAGCCGGTGGGAAGCCGCGTCCAGGTTTTGCTGGGGGCGATACGACGCTAGTGAAAAGATTGCCGAAAAAGAGAGGGCAAATTGGGAAAACAGAGCTTAAAAAAGGCTCTAAACTGTCGCGGTTAAAATTAATGATTAAACCGGTCGTTTTCAATTTGGGCGATTTTGACAAGAAATTTTTCGCTAATGAGGTTATTTCCCCAAAGAGTTTGCTTGAGAAAGGATTGATTCGCAGAATACAAGGGAGAATTCCCAAGATTAAAATTTTAGGTGTTGGCAAATTAAGAAAAAAACTTGTTTTCAGCGGCGTTGTTTTTTCAAAAAGCGCGCGCGAGAAATTAGGAATTAAAGAAGCAGATGAAGTGGCTAAATAAAATTACCCAAATTTTCAAGATTAAGGACTTGCGCCAAAAGATTTTGTTCGTCTTGTTTATTTTGGTTGTTTTTCGCATCGTTGCCAACATTCCCGTGCCAGGCATTGACATAGAACGACTAAGTCAGTTTTTTTCAAATAATCAGTTGTTTGGTCTTTTGAATATTTTCACGGGCGGAGCGATGAGTAATTTGTCAATTAGCATGCTTGGGCTTGGTCCGTACATCACGGCGACGATTATTATGCAATTATTAACGATGATTTTCCCCTCGTTGGAAGCGATTTACAAAGAAGAAGGGGAAGCGGGCAGGCAGAAGTTTAATCAGTACGGCAGAATGCTCACGGTTCCTTTGGCTGTCCTTCAATCATACGGAATGCTCACGCTTTTAAGTCGACAGGGAATTCTTGATTCTTTGTCGGCTTTGCAATGGATTACTTCTATTACTGTTATTACGGCGGGGGCGGTATTTCTAATGTGGCTGGGCGAGATGATTTCAGAAAAAGGGATTGGAAATGGCGTTTCTTTGCTAATTTTTGCGGGAATTATTTCCAGCGTTCCAATGTCAATCAGAGAATTGGCGGTTACTTATGATGTTTCTAAAATTCCTTCCTATCTTGCTTTTTTCGCTGTTGCTTTAGTTATTACGGCCGCCGTTGTGGTCATTACCGAAGGGCGGCGCAATATTCCCGTTTCTTACGCAAAACGAATTCGGGGCAACAAGGTCTATGGCGGCGTTTCCACCTATTTGCCATTAAATGTTAATCCAGCGGGCGTTATTCCAATTATTTTCGCCTTGTCAATTATGCTTTTTCCTGGAATGGTCGCCGGGTTCTTGAGCGCTTCCAGTATCGGCTGGCTTGCGCGTATTTCGCAAATAGTGAGCGGACTTTTTGAAGACCCGTGGTTTTACGGAATTACATATTTCGCTTTAGTTGTTTTGTTCACATACTTTTACACGGCGGTCACTTTTGACCCAAATAATGTCTCTAATAATCTGCAAAAAATGGGCGGTTTTATTCCAGGCATCAGACCGGGCAAACCGACTGCCGCTTTTCTTTATTTTATCCTCAACCGCGTTCTTCTTTTTGGCGCCATTTCTTTGGGTCTCATCGCCGTTTTGCCGTCAATCATTCAAGGCGCGACAGGCATTACCGCCTTCGGTTTCGCCATTGGCGGAACAGCCCTGCTGATTGTCGTTTCCGTCGTCTTAGACACAATCCGCCAAGTCAATTCCCAACTAACAATGAGAGATTACGAGGGATTTTAAAAATTGACAAAAATTTGGGCTGGAATTAGAATAAGAATAATAAAGAAATTATGCGCGATAGAAAATTTTCATATAATATTATTTTGCGCCCAGAACCAGAAGGCGGATTTACGGTGACCGTTCCTAGTTTGCCTGGGTGTGTTACTTATGGTAAGAATTTAAAAGAAGCAAAAAAAATGGCAGAAGACGCGATAAAAGGATATTTAGTCAGTTTAAAAAAACACAACGAACCAATTCCAAGCGATGAAAACGATTTTATTGGTTCTGTTGATTTGGAAATTTCAGATATAAAGCGAAATCTCGCTTGCGCTTAATTATGTCTAAATTGCCTGTTTTGACTTCCAAGAAACTAATCAAAATTCTCAAAGAAAAAGGTTTTGAAATAGATCATTCCACGGGAAGTCATTTTATTTTTCGTCATTCGCTTAATAGCAAAATGGTCACTGTCCCATTTAAAAATAAAGATATTCCCAAGGGAACAATTATGAGCATTTTAAGGCAAGCCGGTATTTCTAAAAATGATTTAATTAAATTCAAGCGTTAAAATGTCAAACCGACCTAAAATTATTATTCTATTCGGCCGTTCGGGGTGCGGCAAGGGAACGCAGGCGACTCGTTTGCGGGAGGAGTTTGGTTTTGATTATTTAAGCAGTGGAGATTTGTTGCGAGAGAGGGCGAAAGATAACGATTTTTCGGGGTTAAAATTAAGAAAGGTCTTAAAAGACGGCGAACTAGCGCCGTCCTTTTTAATGTTTCAAATTTGGAGCGCGAAAGTTGAGGAAATAAAAAATAAAAATGTTTTAGAAGGTCTCATTATTGACGGAAGCCCGCGCGCGCTGGCGGAAGCGAAACTAATGGACGATGTTTTTGAGTGGTATGAATGGAAAGACATCAAAGTTTTTTTAATAGATATTTCAGAAGAAGAAGCGTTTGGGCGTTTGACTAAAAGGCGCGTCTGCAAAGATTGCAGACGGATTATTCCCTGGGTGGACGACCTTAAGAATTTAAAAAAATGCGATAAATGCGGCGGAGAATTAGAAACGCGTTCCGACGACAAACCCGAGGCGATTCAAGCCCGTCTTGATTATTACAAAAAAGATGTCCAGCCAGTAGTTGACTACTACGAAAAAAGAGGCGCTTTAATTAGAATCAACGGCGAACAAACCATAGAGAAGGTTTATGAGGATATAAGAAAACTACTATGATCTCCATAAAAACACCTCAAGAAATTGAAATAATGGCTCAAGTGGGCAGGATTTTGGCTGGGATTATTAGGGAATTGAAAAACAAGGTTGAACCGGGGATAACGACCAAAGAATTGGACAATCTCGCGGAGAAACTTATTTCAAACGCCGGCGCCAAGCCGGCTTTTAAGGGCTATCGGGGCTTTCCCGCCGCTTTGTGCGCTTCAATTAACGAACAAATTGTTCACGGCGTTCCTTCTGGCAGAAAATTGGTTGAGGGAGATATTCTAAGTTTGGACTTGGGTATTCTTTACAATGATTTTTATTCCGATATGGCGGCGACAGTTCCGGTTGGCGCGATTGACCCGGAAGTTGGCCGTTTAATTAAAGCGACTAAAAAATCGCTCAAAAGAGCGATTGGCAGGGTTAAACAGGGCAAAACAATTGGCGATATCGCCCAAGCGGTCCAAAGTTACGCTGAAGGTCAGGGATTTCAAGTCGTCCGCGAACTCTGCGGACACGGTATCGGCCGCCGCCTCCACGAAGACCCGGAAATTCCCAACTTCGGGCAACGCCACAAAGGACCAGAATTGAAAGTCGGCATGGTTCTGGCGATTGAGCCAATGCTCACCATAGGAAAGCCGAAAATAAAAAAGGGTCCCGACGGCTTCGCCTACCAAACAGCCGACAACAGCATCTCCGCCCACTTCGAACATACCATTGCCGTAACAGAAAGAGGGGCGAGGGTGCTTACAGAATAAGGTTCCGGGGACAGTCCCCCAGAGGGGACTGTCCCCTTGGGATTAAAATGGGGGCTGCCCCCGCAACGGGGGCAGCCCCCATTCATCGTCCCCAAACATCTAAAAAATTTGACAAATAACGAAAGATAACATATAATTTTACACAAGTAGGGTCTGCTGATTTTCAGCGGAAAATTGTATTTTAAAAATTAAATAAGGAGGTACTGGCTATGAGTAAAAAACAAGTAGTCGGCAGTATGTCGGAATGGTCCGGCGTACTCAAAGATTTTTTTAGACAAATTAGCGATGGAAGTTTAACTTTGGAGCACATAATAGATGTTAATGAACATCGGAATCCGTTTGAGGGGGAAGCAGGTGAAAATTGGATTGACCAAATTATTAATCGCGAGCATCAATATCATCTTAATTTTTTTGGCCGCAAGATTAATCTTCCAAAGTTTGAAAAAACCTTGAAAAAATACGGTCAGAAGCAAATCAGACAATGGCAAAAGCTTGGGTTGGAGCCACATTTCTTACCAAAAGCTTTTTTGTTTCAAAGTAATAATAATTTTCCCGGCTGGAAAATTAAACCAAATAATTGGTATTATGAAAAAGCGGCTCAAGATAAAATCTTGCGATATGTTGATGGCGAACTGGAGATTGATAGGCAATCCGACAAACTGGAAGAAATTACGGTTCTTATTGATACTCGACTCAAACCGGCTTATAATGACGGTAGGCAGATGTACGCAAACGATAACCTTCTTGGTCCTATTATTGAACTTCTCCGCAAAGACAAAAAAATTGCTAAATACGAACACGGACTACGATCTTCTCGCTTCGGTGTTTCAGCTGATGAGTGGGAAAACCAGATTAAACCAGTTTTAGCCAAGAAGTTAGGACTTGAAATAAATCAAGTTCGATTAGAACGCGTAATTGAAGCTAATGTTATTCCTCAACTCTATACTGATATGCCTCGTAAAGATGATGGCAATACTAATACATGGGTATGGTTTGAAGAATATTTCAAGGGCCGCGTCCGCCGTCCCGGTGGCGGCCGCTCTTCTGGTTACGGCGGTTTGGCGGATGTCTGCTGTAGCTGGTCTGCCTATCACTGGTATTCCCACGGTTCGTTTCGTCCTTTAATAGTGTTGTAAATTTTCAAAAACAAAAAAGCCGCGCTTTAATAAAAAGAGCGGCTTTTTTTTATTCCGGGGACTGTCCCCTTGGGATTAAAATGGGGGCTGCTCCCGCAACGGGGGCAGCCCCCGAAACACCCAAACAACTTACTTCTTCCCCTCAATTTCTTCCTTTATCTTCTTAATAAACTTCTTAACTTCCATCGCGCCGAGATTGCCTTTTTGTCTTTGGCGGGGGGCGATGGTTTTTGATTTTTCTTCTTTTTCGCCGACGATAAGGAGGTAGGGGATTTTTTGCGTTTCGCCTGCGCGAATTTTTTTGCCAAGCGTTTCGTCGCTCTCGTCAATCTCGGTTCGGATGTTTTCTTTTTTTAATTGTTCGCAAATCTTTTTAGCATATTTATTGAATTTCTCGCTAATGGGAATGATTCGCGTTTGGACAGGAGCGAGCCAAACAGGGAAGGCGCCCGCGAAAT
>Ga0180732_1001082_pt1 | contig 18212 bp, 15 predicted proteins | sample KR11_01MetaG_FD_148674 | JGI IMG/M metagenome (GOLD analysis project Ga0180732, IMG submission 148674) | Groundwater microbial communities from the Olkiluoto Island deep subsurface site, Finland - KR11_0.1 MetaG | ecosystem: Environmental > Aquatic > Deep subsurface > Groundwater | place...
TGTGTACACTAAGAAAATGCTAACATCAGAGAGAAAACGATAATAAATATAAATCGTTATATGCCATAGTTCGTTTCTTTAATGGGGGAAGATCCGTTGTAAGAGCCGATACCGGACAACGATCTATGCAGGAGCCACACGCCGTGCACAATTCAGGATCGGCCTGGGGTCTGACCTGAGACTTTGTTTGCATCAATTCATGAACAGCAGGATTATCTAAAGCCTCACCGCCTAAATGTGGAAGTTTGAAGTCAGGCAGAATTCGCATTTCTCCATCGATTTTAATCATTTTAGGATCAAAATCACCAAGGCCCATGGCTTTTGCTTTTTGGAGAAAACGCAGTCGGCCTGGATCAAGCCCCATCATTCTCGCAACAACTCCATCCAGGGCCACGGCATTATCGGCAGCCAGAATCAGACCGATCTCTCTTAGCTCAGGCGAGGCCGGACCGTTTCCCTCCATACCTACTACTGCATCCATAATAAAAAGATCCGGAATACGCAGGCGAAAAACTTCTACAATAACATCATGAAAACGCTCCGGCGAGCCGGCAATTTGATGCAGCCTTGCTTTTTGTGCACCGGGAAGAATCCCATAGCTGTTTTTAATGGCCCCGGTTAAAACGGTAAGTCCATGGGTTTTAAATTTTGGCAGGCTTATAAAAATATCAGCGTCCATGATTTCTTTGGAAACCCCTACATAGGGCATGAGCTCTGAATTAAAGGCAATGTTTTGCGTTGTGTCACCGAGGTTTTTGTAATAACCCTTTGACGCATCCATTAATCCGGTTTTTCTAAAGCTATTCTCGTTGTCACCATAGTCATACAGACCGGGATTATCGCCGACCACAATAGAAGCCGGAGACATCTCCTCAACTTTTTCAACAACCGCCCGCAATAAAGACGGGTTGGTTACAATGTGTTCTTCCGCAGCAGAAGACCTGAGCACATTGGGTTTAATAACAACTTTTTTCCGGAAAATATCCTGGGGGAAAAGCTCAAATGCCCTATCAACTGCTTTCCGGCAATTTTTTAATATTCATTTTTTAATATTCATTTGAACAAAAATTTGATCTTTTTATGTACGGTGTAAAATAGTTTTGGGCAGGTGCGATTTGCGTGTTCTGGGGGATTCTATTCTATGGGTAATAGGTGCTAAGAACGTGGTAAAAATTTAGAGTAAGCTCATTAAGGGTATGTGGGCGGCATTATCTTTATGGTATAATATAATTTATAGATGTGAGCGTAAATTGAAGCTTGTTTTTGACTTATTCAAGATTTTAACAAGAGCCAAGAGCAGACCTGATCATATTTCCCCACCTATAATTCCTCCGAATTCTCCGCAACTTTTCGTCCGTATATTAATGCCCGAACTTCCACTTTATATCAACGCACAAACAAATACACGGGTTGCGTAACATACAAGAAATATTTGTTCAAAACTATGATTACCTAATTTACCGTATCATGAACTTCGAAATTGTGTTATAAGGGAACAACAATTATTATCATTACTGAATAACACCCAATGAGGTTAAATCATGGCAACGGCTGAACAAATCAAAGCGTTGATCCGTTCCCATTTAAATATGAATGCGGAACAGTTTAACACCTCTGCCTTGCAGATCGCGGCCCATGAGGCGAGGCAGGGTCACGATGTCCTGGCCAATGAAATCAAAGATATGGTGGATCAAGCCCGGAAAAAGCCGACGGCAAACAATGTCATCGCTTTTCCCCAGGAGCTGACCGGACTTATTCTGACCGAGCAACCAGAAAGATCCTTGGCATCCCTTGTGGTGGAGGATGCCTTAAAAAAACGTATCGAGCGTGTTGTCCTGGAGTTCCGCCAACAGCATAAACTTAAAAAACACGGTTTACACCACCGTCGCAAGCTGCTGTTTTCGGGTGAACCTGGTACGGGCAAAACCATGACGGCCCAGGTACTAGCCGCCGAGCTCAAGCAGCCCCTGCACATCATCCAAATAGACCGGCTGGTTACCAAATTCATGGGCGAAACCGGTGCCAAACTACGCCAGATATTCGAACGCATTCGTGCGATATCTGGTGTCTACCTGTTTGATGAGTTCGACGCCATCGGTGGAGAGCGCGATCTTGGCAACGATGTGGGTGAAATGCGCCGGGTTCTCAATGCATTTTTACAGTTTATCGAAAACGACACCTCTGACAATCTGATCATCGCTGCCACCAACAATCCCAAACTATTGGATCGCGCCCTGTTCCGGCGTTTTGACGACATACTGCAATATGCCATGCCGGATGGGGAGAGCTGCAAACATCTGATTGCCAACCTATTGGGTACCTTTCGAAGTCCCCAATTTCCCCTGGACAAGGCGGCCCAAGCCAGCCAAGGCCTAAGCCATTCAGAAATCGACCGTGCCTGCCGGGACGCTATTAAAATGGCCATCTTGAGCAACAATAGCCGTGTAACGTACGCATCTTTTACCGCATTGCTAAAGGAAAGGCATGTAGCGTACAAGAAGAAGGAAGGATAGCACCTTATGGCACTGGAACGTTTTCGGCACATTGTTCTTGCCCACCCATCTTCTGAAGAAAAATTTAAAAGTATCGGTTCAGGGGGCAGGGAGCCTCGTATTCCTGAACGTGACCGACCATTTCACAGCAATTTTCTTTCCAATAAATTACAGAATGCTTGGGCGTTGGCTGAAAGCGAGCAGGCTGTGGCCCATGTGGACCGCAAGGGTGTTTACATCGAATTCAAGAGCGATCCCGGGTTCGACCTGGTTACTAAAAGCCTTGAGGATCGCAGAACCAAGGACAAACAGATTCGTCTATTGAATGTACGCGTAGCTACCGAGCAGGTTCAGAATGAGGAAACCGGCGCACTCAAATCGGTTGAAACAACCTATGCCACGGTTTATATCCCCCATGAAAAGAAAAATCATTTTCTAAAAAAAGTTGAATCCTATGCAAATGAGATAAACCAAAAGTCGGGCAAACCCAAGAATGCTACTTTAGTCAACAGCATAGGCGATATTCGAAAAGCCCTCCTGATAGACTCCTTCTGGCAGGATCTGCCGATCCTTCAACCCGGCGTCGATCCGGAATGGTGTGAGGTATGGCTAAGCAGCCATACCCAAGATGTCCTCGATGGGTTCGAGACACTGCTTGCGCAAGAGCAGATTGCGACCAGACTTGGCGTAGTCCGGTTTCCGGAGCGTGCGGTCAAGGTCATCCATGCCACATCAAAGCAACTGGAACGGCTAACAACCCTGTCTGATGATATTGCTGAATATCGTCGAGCAAAGGATACAGCCGCCTTCTGGACCGAGATGGAGAACCGGGAACAGGCTGAATGGGTGCAGGATCTGCTGCAGCGATGCCATGTGGACCCGAATACTAATGTATCAGTGTGCATTCTGGATACTGGCGTCAATAACGGCCACCCGCTGCTTGCATCGATACTGCGGGATGAAGACTGTCTGACAATAAATCCAGAATGGGGCGTTCATGATCATGACAGTAAAAATCATGGCCATGGGACCCTGATGGCAGGAGTGGCCGCATATGGTGATTTGAGACACTGTCTGGCAAGCAGAGATCAGCTCTTTTTGCGACACTGCATAGAATCGGTAAAAATTCTGCCCCCAACTCCGGATACTAACCAACCGGATCTTTGGGGCTATATCACTGCCCAGGGGATCAGCCGTGCGGATATACAGGCACCTGAAAGAAAACGAATTGTTTGCATGGCTGTGACGGCCAGCGACACAAGGGACCGTGGACGACCCAGCTCATGGTCAGGTACATTGGACCAGCTTACAGCAGGCATTGAGATTGAGGATATTGATCGGGTTCGGAGATTGGTAATTCTGTGCGCCGGAAACCTTACAAATTTAAAAAGTGCACTGTTATACCCGGAGAGTCAACTTGCTGATTCGGTTCATGATCCGGCCCATGCGTGGAATGTCCTGACTGTGGGAGCCTGCACGGCATTGGACCGGATTGTGGATGAAACGTACGCTGACTATAAGCCCATTGCGGCTAAAAACAGCCTTTCACCGTTTAGCACCACCTCATCGACCTGGGACAACGAGTGGCCGCTGAAGCCTGAAATCGTTATGGAGGGCGGCAACCTGGCCCACGATGGAAACGGCTTTGTTACCGAGCGTGAAGACCTTTCGCTCATATCCACTTTTTGGAAACCCACAGACAGATATTTTTATCCTTTCAACATGACCAGTGCCGCCGCCGCTCAGGCTGCATGGTTTGCAGCGCACATACAAAGTGCATACCCTGAGATTTGGCCGGAGACTTTCCGAGCATTGATGGTGCACTCGGCAGAGTGGACCGATGCGCTTAAAATGCAGTTTCTGCCACCACAACCGACAAAATCAGACAAAGAACGATTGTTAAGGATTTCCGGATACGGCGTTCCCGATTTGGAGCGGGCACTTCACAGTGCCGCCAATTCGCTGACCCTTATCGCCCAAGCTGAGTTACAACCCTATGATAAAAAAGAACATGGTGGATATAAAACCAAAGAAATGCATTTTTATAATCTACCTTGGCCCAAGGATGTACTATTGGACCTGCCCTTCAATACACCAGTAAAAATGCGTGTGACTTTGTCTTATTTCATTGAGCCGGGACCTGGTGAAATCGGCTGGAAAGACCGCTACCGCTATGCATCTCATGCTCTAAGGTTCGACGTTAACTCTCCTGGTGAATCAAAGGATGACTTTCTCAAGCGAATTAACAAAGCAGCCCGTGAAGAGGATGAGGGGCATCCCGGTACGCCGAGTGCTTCCGATCATTGGGTATTCGGTTCCAATGCAAGAAACAAGGGATCAATCCATTCCGATATTTGGCAGGGTTCGCCAGCGGAGCTTGCCAACTCCCATTTTATGGCTGTATATCCCATTGTCGGATGGTGGCGAGAGCGCCACCATCTGGGAAAGTGGAATCGTCGAACGCGTTATTCCTTTGTGGTCACAATTTCCACCCCGGAAGAAAAGGTTGATATTTATACGCCAGTCGCCAATCAGGTGGGCATAACAGTTCCCATCACCGTTCATACTACTGGCAGGGGATCTTCTTGACTTTATAACTATATCCAAGCCATATAGGGCAAGTTTCGCCCTTTATATTTAAAGTTGTTGTGCTCCAACGTAACAAAATTCAGCATAGATAGTGTTGAACCTCACACCACTGAAAATATCCTTTGGGAAAAATACTTTGGCTAAACTTGCGGCTCTTTTTTAAATTAATTTGGGAACATATATAATCTATTGAAATATATTTTTCAAGAATATGTTTTTTACTTCCGAATAGCATGCCTTAACCTGTACCAAACCCCAGCAGTAATAAACCCAAAAACACCAACGAAACACCCAACATACCTGTCCAGGTCAATTGCTGATCCTGAAACAAAAAATATGCTGCAAAAGTAATGATTAGAATCTGGCCTGCTTTAACGGCACCGGCATAACCTGCATTTGGTGCTAATCGCAGAGCTTCAACATCAAAAAGATTGACGAAAAAAGCGTTTACAAACCATGCCGGGAAAACTTTCATGAGAAGTTCTATTTCTATTTAAATGAGTATAATCATAAAATTTTGCATACTTGTTCTGATTTAACCCTCATGGTAAGAAAGTCGAAAAGATAAGGGTCCTTGAGCAACTGCTGCGCCAAATCGGATTGCGGCGCAGGGAGAAGACTGGAAAAATTGTTTACCGCCTGTCCCTGCCGCTCATGGGCCTTGCCTTTCATCATCGCTGAGAGAATATCACGGCTCCAGCCCTGCTCGATGGTCTGCTGCATATACCAGATGCGTGTTGGCAGGTCTTTGACCTTCTCCATAAGCAGGATATTGTGACCCCAGGGCATTTTTGCAGCGAGCTGTTGCAAAATTGGAAAGTCATTCGTTTCGAACATTTGTGCCACAGCCTGTGGCATGTTTGTAACCAACCGTTTTGATTCTTGATCTAATTTTGCCACCGGCTGTGGCAAAATTTCATGCATACCCGGATATGCTCGAAAGAAAGCGATCATTCTGCCAATGTTTCTTTCGGAGAATCCTTTGATTTCGGGCAGTTCATTTTTTAGATCGGCAGCAAGCCGCGGGATGATCCCGGTACTCCAGCCTTCCATCTGCTGCCGCTGGTAAATCATACGATCTATAATCCCAATACATGGCAATCATCTCTGCATTGGCGGAGAGAGACGGGTCTGGGCCTGACGGATTCGATCCTTGATATCGGTCAGGAGGCCGCCATAAAAGACCAGATCAGAATTCATAGCCGATCCTCTCTTCTGCCTCACTACAAACATAACGGCTCGGCATGAGTACATAAAGTTGTTTTCCAGTTCATTATTTTCGGTCATTTATTGTAATATCCTGCCTTTACGTTTAAACTCTATCTTGTATCGCCCTTAGCGGACTCTGCGGATAATGAAGAATAGTTCTGTATAGCCATAGTGATTCCACAGCTATTAAAGAAAAATTTGTATTAAATCTTGAATAGTTAATAATTATTGACAGATACGAAGTTATTGTTTAATAAATTTTATAAGCAGCGTATGAAGAATAGAATTTGATGGTGCGATATATCTTGTATTTTCGAAGGGTAAGGAGGCCGTGCATGAATGAGATACTTATAGGCAAAGGTGAGCAGCCTGTTCATTTGCTTGCCAAGTACGGCAATCGCCATGGCCTGATTGCTGGAGCCACCGGTACCGGCAAGACTATTTCTCTTCTTGTATTGGCAGAGGGCTTTTCTCGTTTGGGTGTACCGGTGTTTATGGCTGACGTAAAAGGCGATGTTGCCGGTTTGGCGCTGGCTGGTTTAAGCAACGAGAAGATCCAACAGCGTGTAGCCCAAATCGGGATTGATGGCTATACGAATGAGGCAAACCCGGTGTTGTTCTGGGATATATTCGGAAAAGCCGGTCATCCATTACGCACTACAGTCAGCGAAATCGGTCCGAGACTGCTAGGACGAATCCTCGAAATTAATGATACGCAGGTTGGGGTGCTTGAAATAGCCTTTAAGTTGGCTGACGACGAGGGCTTGCTATTGCTTGATCTCGACGACCTGCGCGCTCTACTCGGGTTTGTTGCGGACAATCGCAATAAAATCTCGACGGAATATGGTCTGGTCAGTACACAGTCTGTGGCTGCGATTCAGCGCGCTTTGTTATCTTTGGAGCGGGAAGGCGGAAAAAGCTTTTTCGGAGAACCCGCATTGGAACTTAACGACTTGATGCGTACCGACCTCAGCGGTCGCGGTATTATTAACATCCTTGCCGCAGATCAACTCATTTTGAAGCCACGATTGTTCTCAAGTTTTCTGCTTTGGCTGCTGTCAGAGCTGTTTGAGAACCTGCCCGAGGTGGGTGATCTCGAAAAACCAAGACTGGTGTTTTTCTTCGATGAGGCTCATCTGCTATTTGATGACGCACCAGCGATGTTGCGCCGGCAAGTAGAACAAGTCGTGCGAATTATTCGCTCAAAGGGTGTCGGGGTGTATTTCTGTTCACAATTTCCGGATGACGTGCCGAACGAGATCCTGGGTCAGCTCGGGAACCGCATTCAACACGCACTGCGGGCTTATACGCCACGTGACCAGAAGGCAGTGAAGACCGCTGCGGAAACCTTTGTTGCCAACCCGAAACTTGATGTCGCCGAAGCAATATCACAGCTTGCCGTTGGGGAAGCTCTGGTTTCTATGCTTATGGAGAAGGGTGTCCCAATGCCGGTGGAACGTACTCAAATTTGTCCGCCGCGTTGCCGGATAGGTGCGATAACGCCGGAAGAGCGCGCGACAGTTAGGTTGCGTAGCCCCATAAGCGGCAAGTACGACTCGCCGGTAAACCGCGAGTCGGCCTATGAAATCCTGACCCGGCGAACCTTGGAGAAGAAAGATACCGAGCCTGAGCCAAATCAAGCTAAGGCGGGTGAACCATCTGAAAACAAGGGGAAGTTGAGCGATTGGCTGTGGGGCACGAACCGTCGGCAGGGCATGGTGGAGACGATGGCCAAACAGGCTGCGCGCACAGTAGGAAGCCAACTTGGCCGGCAGATATTACGAGGCGTCCTTGGCGGAATATTAGGCGTATCGCGCAGGAGATAGTACCCGAGTGTTTGAATATAAAAGGTGGAAATCGGTTTAGGACAATGTTTGACACGGGGCAAGTCTCACCCTTTACATTGATTTGGTAGAGAGTTCCATAAATTTGGTTACGTATTTGTCATTTAGAGCAAAGTGAGAAATCTTAATTGATATGAGAGCCTATAAAAGATATCTCCATTCGGTCGATATGCCACCGTAATTATGAAATGGAGTACTTGGATTCTTTAAATACGTATGACTTCGCTATTTCAACCTGTACCAAATCCCAGCAGTAGTAAGAAGAAAAAGACAAAACATCACTAATGAGATGGAAACAGTATATGTCAGTTTTTATCTCCTAACCTTTTTGAAACCATTTTAAGCGCATTTCTTCCGCTTACCAGAATTATCAAATTTTCTGCAAACGCTTTCATCTTTTCAGCCCTTGCCTTCATCTCCTCTGCAACGGAAGTCGATTCCTCTGCACTGGCCGCATTTTGCTGCACAACTTTATCCATTTCCGCTACGGATTTATTCACATGTTCGATTCCCTGTGCCTGTTCCCTGGAAGCTATAGCTATCTCTCCCATCAGTTCACCAACTTTTTTTACTCCAGTAGACATCTTTGTAAATGCTTCATTAGTTTTTAATACAATCTCTGAGCCACTCTTAATCTTGCTGACTGTTCCATCAATAAGATTTGCGGTATTATTAGCTGCCTCAGATGCTCTCATTGCCAAATTTCTTACTTCATCTGCTACCACCGCAAACCCCGCACCGGCTTCTCCCGCCCGGGCCGCTTCCACAGCCGCATTCAAAGCTAAAAGGTTTGTCTGAAACGCAATCTCATCAATTGTTTTTATTATTTTAGCTGTTTCCTCACTTGCTGAAGAAATCTCCCTCATAGATTTTGTTAAATCTTCAATGGAATGATTGGTATCTTCCATAACGCGACTTGTATCTGACATCAATCTATTAACATGGCCTATATTATCCGAATTCTGTTGTGTCATCGAGGACATTTCTTCCAGCGAAGATGAAGTCCCTTCAATGTTCGCAGCCTGCTCTGAAACCCCCTCTGCTATAAACTTATTTGTTGATGATACCTGACCTGAAGCAGATGCTACTTGCTCAGCCATGTCACTTAATTCGGCGGATACGTGTTCCAAAATATTTTTAATTCCTCGAGCGTTAAGCCATGCCAGCAATAAACCAATTATCATGGCTGCGCTGCCGGCCAGTAGAATATTTCTTTTCGTAGATATTGCCACACTCAACATAGCTTCATCTGTGATAACATTTTGATTTGCTGTTCCACGAATATTTTCTATTAATCTCTGAATCTTATCCGAAGACGGCATAGCCTGATCCGTAAAAATTTTCTTTCCTTCTTCTTTTGACTTAGCACTCTTAATATCAATGGCTGATTTATGAAGAGTTTTGTGAGTCTCCTCAATTTCCCTGAACAAAGGAGTAAGATTGGAAAATTGTGTTTCAATGTTTTTGCGATCTTTTCCATAAAGCCATTTACCGAAAGCACATTTATGTTCGTCTATTTCTACTTCAAGTTTATCAGCATATTCGTTATTAGAGTAAAGGCTGACCTTTTTGACCCAGTCTTGAAGATCTACTTCCTTTTTGGGCAGATCTCTATCCAGTAAATTAGCCGCCACATTATTTACAACATTATTTATTCCAATATGGCTAATAACACCTAACGCACACAGCAATAACAGGACAATAATAAAACTAAAAATAATTCTTTTAACAATTGGAATGTTTTGCATTGTAACCTCACTATAAAAGTTAGTTTCTAAAATATATAGATTTTTACCAACTCCCACCCTAAGTAAATGCTGATTTTATATTTTCCTGATTCATTTTAGCGTATTTATTGAAGTGCATGTAACGATTGTCAAAATGATGTTCTGATTCAAGTTGTAGTTTTTTGAATATGAATATGAGCCAGTTTCAAAACGTCCCATTTTGGCCGATCTCTGCGTTGGGCGAAAATTATAATCCTCGAAATCCTCTATGTATTCCTGCGGTTAAAATTTTCACCCGCCTTGACCTTGACCAAACTGAAACGTTTTGAAAGTGGCTCCACTGTTTATGTTTAGTCAGGCAAAGCTTGATGTTTTTTTATCAAATTAATCTAAGAGGATATATAATCTATTACCAAACTTTATGCAATTAATAGTAACCCGAAAAATAGTTGATATGCTTGGCAAAGGGATTAGTTGATAAATTTGGTCAAATGCATTCAAAATATAGCTATAAGCTCAGAACTGGCCGGTTTTAAGCATCACAAGCGTGCATGCCTCTTCCGTGATGATTCCTTTTTCTTTCAAACATTCACGAAGCGATGAATTTTCCGCACCAGGATTAAAAATCACACGCTTTGGTTTTAGCGCAAGAATATCATCTATTTGTGAAGTGGATACTTTTCCGTTAACATATAAAGTGATAGTATCAATTTTGTCCTTAATATCGGAGAGCTTGTGAGCTGTTGGAAGCCCTCCGATATTTTCAAATGCAGGATTTACCGGAATTACATGGTGTCCATGTTCTGCAAGCAGGTGAACAGCCTGGTTTGAATAGCGATCCTCTTTGGGGCTTGCTCCAAGAACAACAACTGTTTCTTTTTCTTCAGTCATAAATATTTACCTTTTCATTTCCCTGCGCCAGCTGCCAGCATACGCTCTATTATTCCAAAATCGCCTACTATCTGGTCTATGCGGTCTCTTTTTGTGTACATATCCCAAAACGATTCGGCTATACTGTATGCTGATATAATCGGCATTGGAGACTGAGGCGAAGGCGGCGGCGGAGATTTTGGAGGTTGCAGGGAACCATCTCCCTTGTCAACAATAGCAGCAATAAGCACCATACCTGCATAGATCCCGTCTTTTTTTAAAGCATTGTGAAGTGAGTGCGCATAACTGCGTATACCGCTTTGAGCCATTGCAAAGTTTGAGCTGAATGGCACCGGCTCAATAGCAGAAGCAGCAGATGTAAAAAGTAATCCGCCATTGCCTTTTTCAAGCATGCCGGGTAGCACAGCCCGCACCGCGGTAATCGCACCAAGAGCAACTTCCATGTGAGGACGCACATTCTCAACCGTGATGTTAAGAGGCGTTGCCAATAATTGAGGATCTGTTGAGGGGCTGTACTCAAGAACATCGATTGATCCAAATCTCTTCTGAGCCTTTTCAATGGCTGATGCCAAACCTTTAAGATCTCCGGCATCGGCCGCAAACCCTTCTGCTTCAACTCCATTATCTTTTAGTTTAGACACACAGGCATCAAGATTAGTCTTTGTGCGGGAAATTAATGCTGCGCTGAATCCTTCTTTACCAAAACGGTTTGCGACATGTAAACCTATGCCGGGGCCAGCCCCTATTACCATGATTGTCTTCGACATATACTTCTCCTTGTTTTATAATTTCTATTGCAGTAATAAATTCGTAAATATTTTATTATAAATTTGAAGTAAATATAATGTATTCAAAAATAATAACCAAGCTCAACCTGTACAAACCCATCCGCCTCAATTGAGCTTAGAGGGTCATCGTTTTCTACATTGCTCACACCACGCATCTCAACTGATAACTTAAAAGAATTGCCTATACGCCTTGCCGCCTCAACATAAAAATATTTGGACCTGTTCTGCATACCCTGAATGACTGCAGCAACTAATTCGGTAGATTGGATGTCATTAAATGATAAGCGGATTCCAAGAGCAAGATCATTATCCATAGCTTCGGTTTTTCTCTCATTGTAAAGATATTCGTTTATGATGCCGACATCAATGCCTGAAGATACCACGTCAAAAAAAGTGTATTCAAAACCTGTAGCAAAAGCGCAGAACCGATCGCCCTGTCCGGATCGGGTAATCGCCTCTAATTTTAAAAGCCATGCCCCTAAAGTTCCCTGGATATCCATACCGGTCTGGTCGATGATCTCATAAATTGGAATCAACTCAGTTTCACCATGACTGTTGACCGAAAAAAGCAACGGATCATACCTGGGTTCACGGCTTGTGCCAGAAAAATGCGAAAGCCCGATATCCCATATATCAAAAGAGTGAGACCAGCGAAGTGCAAAATCTATATGCTTTTCCTTTGCACCCGATTCATAAATTGCTTTGTCACTGTCTATAAGAATTTTTGTGCCGGGCCTTCCTTTGCGGCCTGGAAATGTTCTTTCTCGAAAACCCGGCAATATAAAAAGGTTTAGAGTACCCCAGTTTTCAATAATGGTAAGATTGACCATAGGTTGGCCAAGAAGAGATTCCCCGTCGGGATTTTCCACCATATCTATCTGATTTATTATGTTTACAAGATGTACTGTCTCGGTAACGCCCCAGAAAACACTGTTTACACCTATTTTTAATTCCCACTCCGGCATCACCTTGTGAAAGTATAATTCCCGGATATCAAAATGCGATCTTTGGGAATCATTTTCGTCCAGGCGAAAAAACGGGGTAAATGTGAAACTGTCTCTTGAATCAGGCAAACGGTAATAAAGTTCAGGTTCGGCAGATATAGAAAGGTTGTTGTTTTCCTGATCACTGCGCACCGGTGAATTATAAAAATACCGATATTCAGATATGATATTGCCAGACAGCTCGATTTCGGCAAAAGAGTTCGCCGCCGAAAAGACAATCAGGCACACAAAGACATTAACCCGTAAGCTGCGAATAAAAACCATTTTTACTTTGCACGTTTGAGCGCATTTAAATCAAAATCCCGATCTGTTAAACCTATTTTAAAGCGGTAGTTGCTATAAGTTAATATAGTATTTTCTCCTGTTTTATGGTTTAACATATCCATTCGCATGGAACGCCAGTACTTTCCTATAAACTGTTTATATTGCAACAACTTAAGCGTTTTAAGCAATTTGTTAGTCCGGTCGTAATAGTCAATACGATGGATCCTGTATTCATTTGTATCATGCCATATGATCTGTTTGGAATAGCCGGAATGTTCGTAGGCCGGAATCCACTCTGAAACAAAACATTGCTCGCCATCACAAGCTTCTTTGCGAAGAAATTTATATTTAAATTTTTCCAGTTCAAATGAGCTAAGATCTTCGAAAGCAAATTCACTGCCCATGAACAATCCCGATCTGTTTTTTGAAGAAATTCTCTTGACTCTTTTTAATGCCGGAAGATATAGCCACTGATCATCAGGCTCAAGACCGTGACTGTAAGTCAGCATAGCCGTTCCTTTTACATCGGCCGGTTCATCGAAGATACTCAGGGACCAGTCGCCATCATCTTTTCGCTCCAGTGTGAGAACGCGCATCTGACGGATGCGTTCATTACCCCGCCTGTCCTTTAATATCATTGTAAGAAGTTCTTCGCTGTCGGAAAATCCTTCATCACGCAGTTTTGCTTCTTTAGCAATGGCCAGGCCCTTCTCATCCGCATTAAGACCCTCATAATCAGATGCATCAGCTATAGTAAAAGCAACCACGATTAGAAAGCCAAATACGATTCTTGATATTTTCATACAGCATTCTCCTTATGAACTTATGAGCTGTCTTAACCATTGAATTCCCGAATGCTAAAATCATCGGAGTTAGCTTAATTCAACTTCTTCAACCTTAAACTCTTTGCCAAAGGGTTTAAATACAAGAACTAATGCAGGCGTTAAAAACAAATCGGCAATCAATGCAGCAGAAATAGTAATCGCCAGCAAAACCCCGAAACTTGCAAGTACTGCCATTGTGGAATATAAGAATACCAGAAATGCGCTTATCAGCACAATAGAAGTAATTATCATTGCCTGTCCCACGCTGGATAAGCTGTTTTGCAAAGCCTGTCTGTAATCCCCGGTGCGTAAAAATTCCCTGCGAAACCTTAGCATAAGATGAACAGTATCATCAACTGCAATACCTATTGCAATTGTCGCGAGCAGTAAACGGAAATAATCGAGAGACATGCCTTTCCAGCCCATAAAACCAAGAATAAGAATAACAGGTGCAAGATTAGGTATCATGCACAGCATACCAACTTTAATGGAGCGGAAAAGAATGCATAACATGCAGGAAATAATAAAAAAGGCCAATATATATCCGTAAATTTGGCTTTTGCCTATGTAGTCGGCAATTTTTACCCATAGCAAACCAATTCCTGTAAGCTTTACATCGGCTTCGGTAATCGGGTTTTTGTTCAGATAATTTTCCAGGTCATTCAGCAACTTATTAAGTATGAGCGAATCCGAAAGGCCTACACGTAATTCAAGAACTGTTTTGGAGTAGTCGGATGTCACATAGTCTTCAAGCTCTTTTCCTCCGGACATTTCATACATTAAAAGATATTGAGCTGTAAGTTCGCGGCTTTCGGGAAGCTTGTAATAAGCCGGATCACCGCCATGAAAACTCTGATTGATGTCTTTTAGTATATCGACAATGGAATAGGCTTTTTTTACAAGCGGATTTTGTACAGCTATAGTTTGCAGTTCTTCCAATCTTTTCAGAACATCTGAATCTTTAATGCCGTCCGGTTTTTTAGTATCAAATATGTAAACAATATTAAGAAAACCGCCCATAGCCTTATCAGCATAGGTAAGTGTCTGGCGAACTTCAGTTTTTTCCTTAAACTCTTCAATAAAATTATAGGCAACCCTGAGTTTGGAAATTCCTACAAATGAAAATATTAATATTATTGCTGATATAAATAAAATCATTCGCTGGTTCTTAAGGTCACATACAATTACCCATTCGAGTATACGTGAAAGAAACCCTTTGCCGGCTTTAACAGCTTTTATCTGAGAACTTTTACCCTTTCGGCCAAAAGAAAGCATACAAATCAGCAGTGTAAATGAAAGGAGAAAAGCAAATAATACACCTATTGAACCGAATATTGCAAAATCGGATATCATTTTCAATTGCGAAATCACCATTGAAAAAAAGCCCGCAGCAGTTGTTAATGCAGCCAGCAAACAGGGCATGCCCACAAGCTCTGATGCCTTACGCAAAGCTTCTCTGCGGTCTAAGCCTTTTGACAGGTATATCTGAAATTCGGAAATAAGGTGCACTGATTGGGCAACACCAATAGCTGTAAGCAATGTGGGCGTCATCAAAAAAAGAAGGCCTATAGTATACCCCATCATGCCCATAAATCCAACCGTCAATACAAGAGACAGCAGTACTACCGTTAATGGCCCGGCAATCCCCAATACTCTCATACGAAAACAAATCATCCCCATTATACCGACAACAAGAAAGGTTATTAAAGTCAGCATGCCGGTTTCAGATGACAGAACCTCATTATAGACTGCGTTTATGGGCACATCTCCGGACGGGTAGAATACAATGCCTTTGTATTCGGGCCTGGATAGAATTTCTCTTATTTTTGTATTGCTTACCTGAGGATAAAGGTTATCAAGTTTGTCACCCCCCTTGGGATCGAAGCGTATTTCTTCAAGGGGTTGATTACTTGCGCGTGTCATTTCCAAAATAATCGCAGCATGATCTCCGGCGCTGTTTATCAAACCTCCTATATAGATAGGCTTTTTCATCACAAGATCACGGGTATGTAAAAGTTGCTCCTGGGTTTTTGGAAAATCAAGCAACAATTCGTGAATTTCGATAGAATCACCTTCCGCCTCAATAAATTCAACATTGGCAAGACTTGTTACTTCACTCACAAAAGGCACTTCATTTTCCAATGCCTCAGTCAAACTTGCGATTTTTCGCATTACATCAAGATCAAAAGGCCCATATTTTTTGCCGGGAGCTTTATACAGAATATAGGCTACTTCATCGGAACCAAAGTCTTTCTGATAATCAAGGTAGTATTTATAGGTTGGATCATTTCTGCTGAAAGAAGATTCGAGGCTGCTGTCTGTGACTGTTTTTGAAGCAAAGTATAAACCGGCGCCGAGAAATAAAATGCATAATGCAAGAACAAGCCAGCGATGATCGTAAATCCATACAGCCAGACGGCCAAAGCCTTTACCGGCTTTTTGCAGATAGTCATTTTCCCTGTTCATATGTATCCTTTTTCTGTGAGGTTAACAATTTCAGGAAATAATAAACAATAAGCGTCAGGCTCAATAATAACTCAATGGAATTTAGAGCAGCAAAGGAGAATTCATGAAAAAATTAATGTTTGTTTATAAATCAATATGGCAGCGATTTGCAAGAAGTCTTTGCAACAAAGACTTCTTGCATCATAGTAATTCAGATTGCTTTTATTAAAAGCTTATTGAGCAATAGCATTGCTGTTTGGTGAGCAAAACGACAGAACACAATCAGGAAACAGTGTTTTATCAGTGCAGATAATAATTTTTAAAGATCCTTTATTTTGGCGTGCTTTTACTAAGATTTCCCGCACGAAATGCTTTTATATATTTACGGCAATATTGATCCTCACCTTTCAATACTGATGAGGCAGACAAAGTAGCCATCATTTCCTTGTCCCGCACATTCAGCATAACTGCATCTGTTTCAAGACCTAACATCATAGAAAGAAATGTTCTGTTTACAAGGCCTCTCATCGGCATTCCGAATGCAATATTTCCAATAATGGTGAAAGTTCGCACCTCCGGAAACCTGTTGCGCAGCATACGATGCGTATCCATAGTAACCTTTCCGGCCTTCCAATCAACTGAGACTGTCATAACCAGTGGATCAAGATACAAAGATTCAGGTTTCACACCTGCCAATTTAGCCTGTTTGATAATGACTTCTGCCATTTCCAGCCTGCCTTCAGGATTATCAGGAATTCCTTTTTCGCTCATGCATAAGCCAACAATACCACATTCGAGTTCGGCAGCAAGAGGAAGCAGTTTATCAAGGCTTTCCTTTTCTGCGGTAACAGAACTTAAAATCAGTTCCGGCCCTTTATATACCCTGACAGCTTTAAGCAAGGAGTCCGGGTTGGCGCTATCCAAAACAAGAGGAACCTGAACTGCGTTCTGGACGGTCCTGACAAGCCAGGTCAATTCATCGCCTTCGTCACGTCCGCCTAATCCACCGGCATTTACATCAAGCATCATGGCTCCGCATTCCACCTGGAATTTAGCCAGTTCAGTTATAAATTTTTCATCATGCGCAGCTATCGCCTGACTGACAGCAGGGACAGTAGCATTAAGAGATTCACCGATAATAAGCATAAATATTTCTTCCTTTCCAATCGAAAGCCTGGATAAGCCCCGAAATTATATTATTTTCTCCTGAATCAGGTATTTTAGAATATGATCTGCAAGCTCATCAGAAGACCCGTCAAGCACATCGCTTGCCTCTTTAGAGCTGCCACCTCCTCCGGTCATCATAAGTTTCAACCTGTCTGCGGCAGACAAATTGCTATCCGGTGCAAATGTCTTTCTTGTCTTGGGCCTGGGCTGAGAAAATTTTACGATGTTCGTCAAACCTTCAGCATTTCCGGTAAACGAAGCCGTATCCAATAGTTCTATGTTTGTCTTTTCCGCTAAAAGCCTTCTGGCAAGCGCGGGATATCTCGGGTCATTAAGCGCCATTTCCGTTGTAAACAAAACCGGCAAATCACATTCTATTTCCTCACGATCTCCTTTTCCCAGATATCTTTCTGCAACAGCTTTTTTTTCGTTTAAAAAAAGCTTGAGTTTTACAATTCCCGATACCTGAGGAATGTGAAGTTTTTCCGCCAGAAATGAGCCTACCTGCCCTCCATTGCTATCCATCGATTTTTTTCCGCAAAGAATTATATCATAACCGATTTTGCCAATTGCTTCAGCTAAAAACTGTGATATTAAGCAGGGGTCGGTGCCATCATAATTTAAACGGACCATCCTGTCTGCTCCCATTGCAAAAGCATACTTAAGGGCATTTTCCGCCTCAGCTCCGCCTGCACTAATGGCAATAACTTCGCAATCGCCTTCGCTTTCCCTGATCTTGATCGCCTCTTCTACTGCGACTTCATCATATGGATTAAGCATGGAAACCATTTTTTCGGGATCAATTTCACCTGTTGCAAGATCAATTGCTGTAGAATCATAGATATAGCCGATCTGTTTTACGCAAACAATAATTTTCATAAGGTATCTCCAGTTGTTACATTACAGCACTGCCTGCTTCACAAGTTCGATTAAATTAATAAGTTTAAAAGTATACCCTAGGCCTTCCT
>Ga0180732_1001083_pt1 | contig 18212 bp, 14 predicted proteins | sample KR11_01MetaG_FD_148674 | JGI IMG/M metagenome (GOLD analysis project Ga0180732, IMG submission 148674) | Groundwater microbial communities from the Olkiluoto Island deep subsurface site, Finland - KR11_0.1 MetaG | ecosystem: Environmental > Aquatic > Deep subsurface > Groundwater | place...
CGTGGAGCCGGAACCGGACCTTTTGCTTGAAAGAACGGGTGAGTTCAAGAATTTCATCAAGGACATTCGTAGCCCAAATGTAGGGATCAATTTCGACATCGGGCATTTTTTCTGTGCCGGGGAGGATCCCGCAAGGTCTTTTGAAATTCTGAGGGAATGGGTTGGGCATGTACACATCGAGGACATCGGCACAAGCCGGATCCACCAGCACCTGGTCCCGGGAGACGGGGCCATTGACCTTGGTGAAACCCTGGAAACCATGGCTTCCCTGGAGTACAACGGACATATCAGCCTGGAACTTTATCCGTATATCAATGGCCCTGAAAAAGCCGGGCAGAAAAGTCTTGAGTACCTGATCCCCCTGTTTCAGAAATCGGGGTTGGCATTATGACCCTCATGCGTCTTCAAAAATTTTTATCGACTGCAGGGTTCTGCTCCCGGCGGAAAGGTGAAACCCTGATTGTTTCAGGAAAAGTTTCAGTGAATGGAATCGTTATTACCGAACTCGGTACAAAAGTGGATACGGAAAAAGACAGAGTCCATGTGGATGGGGTGGAGGTTGCAGTCAAAGAAAACTTAATTTATATCGCCCTGAACAAACCCAGGGGGGTGGTGACCAGTTGCAGTCAAGAGAACGATAAAATCGTCATGGATCTAATTGATATTCCTCAGAGGGTCTACCCCGTGGGAAGGCTGGACAAGGATTCCACAGGTCTGCTTCTACTCACCAATGACGGCAGGCTTCATCATCGGCTGTCCCACCCCTCTTTTGATCATGAAAAAGAGTACGAGGTTGAAGTCAAGGACCCCATATCGGACAAGGCCCTGGAAAAAATGGCCAAAGGTATGCCGATTATGGGCGCCAAAACCCGCCCGGCCGAAGTGTTTCGAAAATCTTCCCGCAAATTTCGCATGGTGCTAAAGGAAGGGAAAAACAGGCAGATTCGCCGAATGGTGGAGCATGTGGGTAATGAAGTGATCCTTCTGAAAAGGCTACGCATATCCGGTGTTACCCTGGGGAGGCTGAAGGAAGGGCAATGGCGGTATCTGAGCGGGGATGAACAGCACGAACTTTTGTCCAAAGTCCTCTTAACCAATACCTGAGGATATTTAATTCAACATCATGAATTAATAAGCTCTTTTAAAGATAGCGGAAGGGTATCACGCTTCTTTTTCAAATCCACCAGGATATTATTTCTTGTGATGTCTTCCAGAGAAAGGTCCTTTAACTTCAGAAGGTTCCTGTATTCATCGAAGTACAGCAGGGGTAGATCCTGATCTGGAACTCCTTTCAATTTATCGTAGCAAATCCTGGATATGTACAGAATGGCCACTGATTGAAGAACGTCCTCCGGAATTTCAGAGGGTTCTGAGAATTCCGGGAAATTCTGATATTTCACTGTTTTGGATATGATGGCTGGAAAATTCCATCCGTCCAGGAGAAATGCACCCAGGCTTGGTCTGTCCAGAGCGTCGATGAACACCATGAGATTGGGATTTCGCTGTTTCAGGAGGGAAACTACGCTTTCCCCGAGGTTGTGAAGCAGGCCGATGGTGGAAATCTGAACGGGAACGCCGACTTTTGCCGTCATGGACAGTGAAAAGGAAATATAGGACAGGGCCAGGGCCTGGGCGTGAATTTCTCTGAAATCAGCGGTGTCCGGCATGGTGCGGCGGATTCCCTCGGATACCACCAACTGGTAAAGGGATTGAAACCCCAGCAACAAAACAGCGCTGTTCATATCCGAGACCTTCTGTTCAAGGCCGTAATAAGAGGAGTTTACAGATTTCAAAACATCCGCCACCAGGGCCGGGTCCTGTTTGATCAAGTCCACGACTTCCTTGGATGAAACGTTTTCATCCAGGAGTCTGGAAGAAAGGGTGTGGGTGTAAGCAGGAAGCTTGGGGATTTTTTTGATGATGTTTAAAATAAGATCGGATTCGCTGTAATTAAAAACTCCTGCGGTTTTTGCAGAATAAAGAGACTTCGCAAGGGAAGATACCTTATTTTCGAAAACCCTGCTTTTTGTTTTCAACCTTATCATTTCCGCAGCGTTATTTCGAATGATCTTTTCATAAATGAAGGCTCTGATCGGATCTTCCAGAATCGCCATGGCGGTTTTGGAAAGGATCATGATCACCGAAGGCTCCATGGCCTTTGCGGATTCTGTATAGGTGGACTCATGGAAAAAATCGTTCAGCCCTGCCACCGAACCCGCGTGAACCCGGGATGGGGTCCCTTTGGATTCGCCCATCATTTCAAGCCAGCCTTCCATGATGATATAAAGATTATCCGGCTTGTCCCCTTTTTGAAACAGGAATTCTTCGCGGTTCATTTTTTTAATGATGGCTGTGGAATATAGCTGATTGATCTGCTTTTCGGAAAGCCCGGAGAAAAGGGCTGGGAGCTTTTTGGAGGGAAGGTGGCCCGATGGAGATTCGATTGGTTCGTTTTTCTTTTCCTCAATATCATTAGACGGCTTATCTTTGTGCTTTTTACGACCGAATCCTATCATTTTTGAAGACCCTTTCCAATTATTTCTCGATATTAAAAGACGTTCATGTTAATAGGAAACTACGATCCAAAGGGATCAAATATGGGCGGTGGATGATTAAAGAAATCCATGAAATTGCCGATTCCCTCTATTTCCACATTATTTACTATAACTCAGAATAATTTTCCACATCTAATAACTTTAATTCGTTTGCGCAAGATAACATGGAAAAGGAGAGCACAGGATGGTCACGTTTGAGTCTCTGAAAAAAGGAAAGGACAAAATCGGCGTTGTGGGTTTGGGGTATGTGGGGCTTCCCCTTGCGGTATATATGTCAAAAGAGTTCAAGGTGGTGGGCTACGACATGAATAAAAAGCGAATCCACGAACTAAAAGCAGGCATAGACAAAACCCGGGAGGTCACTCCCGAAGAACTCAAAGCCGCTTCCATGGAATACACGGATGATCCCCAAATGCTTGCCTCGTGCAGGCTGATTATCGTTGCCGTTCCCACGCCCATTGATGAATTCAGAAACCCTGATTTCAGGCCCTTGATCGGTGCTTCCCAAGCCGTTGGGAAAGCCATGAAAAAGGGAACTTGTGTGACCTTTGAATCCACGGTCTACCCCGGCGCCACCGAAGAAGTCTGCGTTCCGTTTCTGGAAGCAGCATCGGGGTTGAAAATGGGCAGGGATTTCAGCATTGGCTATTCTCCCGAAAGAATCAATCCGGGGGACAAGGAGCATACCTTCACCAATATCACCAAAATTGTTTCAGGGTCCGACGAAAAAACCCTTGAACTGCTCAAAGCCGTTTATGGGAAAGTGGTGAAAAAAGGCATTCATCCGGCTTCCTCCATCAAAGTAGCCGAAGCGGCCAAGGTGATTGAAAACACCCAGCGGGATCTGAACATCGCTCTGATGAACGAGCTGGCCATGATTTTCGATAAAATGGGAATCGATACCCTGGAAGTGTTAAAGGCTGCGGGTACCAAGTGGAACTTTCTTCCTTTTACGCCGGGTCTTGTGGGCGGCCACTGCATCGGTGTGGACCCCTATTACCTCACCTTCAAGGCCGAGGCCATGAACTATCATCCGGAAATGATTCTTGCGGGCAGAAGGATCAACGATAATATGGGAAAGTATGTGGCCGAGAGGGCGGTGAAAATGCTTATCCATGCCGGGAAGAAGGTCATGGGATCAAAAATAGGCGTTTTAGGCCTCACTTTTAAAGAAGACGTTCCGGACCTTCGGAACACCAGGGTTGTGGACATCATCAACGAGTTAAAGGATTACGGCGTTGAAGTCATCGTGCATGATCCCATGGCGGACAATGAAGAAGCCAAGAAGTACTACGGTATTGAGCTCACGCCCATGGAAAAGCTAAAAGGTCTGGATGCCTTGATCATCGCGGTAATTCATAAAGATTATAAAGAAAAGGGTTTTTCTTCCATTGCAAAATGTTGTAAGGGACCCAAACCCATTGTCCTAGATATCAAAGGCGGCTTCGAGTTGACTGACAAAGAAAAAGAAAAAATGAATTATTGGAGGCTTTAATACCCTTTTCAAGGAGGAACTTTCATGGAGAACCAACGCCCCTGGACGAGACATTATGATTACAACGTCCCCCTTTCCATCCGTTACCCCCGCTGGACGACGTTGGATCTTATTCAGCTCTCGGCCAATAAAAATCCCGATCTGACCGCTACCCATTTTTTAGGCGCTGAAATGACCTTCTGGGAATTGCGCATCAGGATTCTCAAAATGGCTAACGCATTAACTGAATTGGGTGTCAAAAAAGGAGACCGTGTGGGCGTTCATCTTCCCACCAGCCCCCAGCATATCATTTCTTTTTTTTCTGTGACCAGCCTGGGAGCCATTGTGGTGAACCTCAACCCCATGTATACGGTGGAAGAACTCAAGTCCCTGGCCCGGGATACGGGAATGACCTCTCTCATCACCTCAGAAAGCACTCTGGAGAATGTGCGAAAACTTTGTCGTGAGGTTGATCTTGCCAGGGTCATTGTCACCTGTGTAACGGATTTTGCCTCCGGTATGGAGGTGTCTTCAGCCAAAAGTCTGGATTTGGAAAAAGGGTGGCATCATTTTTCCACCCTCATGGATCAGTGCACCAACACCAAGCTCCCCAGGGTCGATCTCTCCTTCAATGACCCTGCGGTGATTCAGTTCACCGGGGGAACCACCGGAATCCCCAAGGGTGCTGTCCTGAATCATTCCAATATTGTGGCCGCCACCTTTCAATGCGCCCTATGGGGCAATGCCACCATTCGGGACATTCCCATTCCCAGGCGGTCCGTGCTCGGGGTCCTTCCGTTTTTTCATGTGTACGGCATGATTGTGGTGATGTGCAGCTCCATTTTCAATTGCGCAACACAGATTCTGGTTCCCAAGTTTGACCTGGAGGAAATGATGGAATTTTTGAGAAACTTTAAGGAAATTTCCTTTTTTCCATCGGTTCCCACCATGATCAATGCCATTATCAGTCACCCCAAGGCCGAAGCCCTGGAGTTGGGGAAAAAATTCGGAGTTTTGAATTCCGGGGCTGCGCCCATTGCAAGAGAAGTCATAGAAAAAATAAAAGATGCAGGTATTTTCTTTTCCGAAGGCTGGGGCATGTCTGAAACCACGGCTCTGGGTATATCCAATCCTCAGCTGGGTCTTAAAAAAGCCGGTAGTATAGGAGTCCCTTTTCCGGATACAGATATTCGTCTAGTGGATGTGGAGGACGGTATTCATGAGGTTAAAAAAGGCGATCCCGGGGAAATCTTGATCAGAAGTCCCTTGCTCATGAAAGGTTATTGGAACAGGCCGGAAGAAACCGCCCTGGAATTAAAAGACGGGTGGCTTCATACCGGGGATGTGGCCGTGCAGGATGAGGATGATTATTTTTTTATCGTGGATCGGAAAAAAGACCTGATCATCGCCGGAGGTTATAATATCTATCCCAGGGAGGTGGATGAAGTCTTGTATCAGCATCCCAAGATCGCCGATGCAGTGACCGTTGGGATTCCGGATGCCTATCGGGGAGAAACCATCAAATCGTATATCGTGTTAAAGCCCGGCGAAAGCCTTGATGCCGAGGATATTGTTAAATTCAGCCGGGAAAAGCTGGCCGCCTATAAAGTTCCAAGGGTCATCGAATTCAGGGAAACCCTTCCCAAATCTGCGGTGGGTAAAATTCTGAGAAAAGAGCTTCGCCGGGAAGAAGAACAGAAATTGAAGAACCAGTAATCAGGGTTTACTACTGGTTCTTCAGTCTATGAATTCAGCAATTGCGCTGTTGTTCTTCTTTTTACACCTTGCTTCGAACATGAATATCCCTTTGGGGGAAAGGAATTTCAATGCCCTTTTTCTTGAATTCTTCGAAGATGGCGAAGTAAAGTTCGCTTTTGACTTGTTGGTGAGCCACTTTTCGAACATCAATGGATATCCAGAGGATAAAATTAATGGAGTTGTCCGCATATTCGATGAAGCGAACTGCGGGCGGCGTTTTTTTTGATACCAGGGGTTCTTTTTTAGCCGCCCCAAGCAATATCCGCTCAATTTCCCTTGGATCTGAGTTGTAGGAAACCCCCACGGGCAAATCAATCCGAATGAACGGCGAGGAAAGCGTGTAATTCACGAGGGTGGAAGAAATCAACTCGGAATTTGGGATCAGATATTCAATGTCAGCTCGTGAGTTGACCTTGGTATAGGTCAGGTGAACGTCGGTGACCACTCCCATTGTATTGCTGACCTCGATCCAATCGCCTTTTCTGATTTTCCCACCGAATATGATGATAAAACCGCTCACAATGTTGGCTGCAAGGTTTTGCAGCCCGAAACCGATTCCAATTCCGGCGGCCCCTGCAAAAACCATCAGAAACCTTAAATCAATGCCGACAAAATTCAGGGAAATCAGGACCCCGATGCCGATGGACAGGTATTTAAACAGGGTGTTCAGGGCATACGCCAGGCCCGAATCAATACCCAGGAATGGAAATATCTTATAATCAAAATAGGTTTGAAGAAGACGGGAGGCATAGATAAAGGCCAGAAGAATGAGCGTTGCCTTGATCAGGATCCACAGGGTTACGGTATTGTCTCCCAGCTTAAAAATGGGAAAAGACATAATGCGCTCAATGGGGTCAAGAAGTCCCAGCAAACTCAGGATGATCAATCCGGAAGCCACAATCGCCATGTATTTTATAAGGGATTTGGTGGCGCCGACCAACATTTTTGCTGTTTCATCATCAGGGTTTGTTTTTCCCGCCCAAAGGTCAACTTGTTTTCTAACACCATAATAGAGAAGCAGAAGTCCCCAAAACGCAGCAATAGTGAACCATATTTTTGAAAGCACCATCACCCCCAGGTTGTGATAACCAAGACACCAGAGCAGGGCAACAGCCATGGAAATTATCATAAGGGGGTGGTAGGTCTTTTTCAGAAGGCTCAGAAACCGGGTGTAAATCGAAAACGGAACCACCGGAAGCAGAGACAGGATGGCTTCCTTTTTCATGAAAAATAAAAAACAGACCACGGCAATGGATACGGCGATGGCGAATTTTATTAGAGCAAGAATCTCCGTGCGCACTTTAAATACTTCAACAACCCAGAAGACGGCGATTCCGGAAAAAATATAAAAAACCAGGAGCCTGGCGTAAAGGAACAGTGTTTTCCCGTGTTGGTTTGTTTCTTTGATCAAATGACCTGTGAAGATCTCCTTCAGAAAGGCCAAGATCAGGGAACCAATGGCCCAGAGTTTCAGCATACGGCCAACAAGTTGAAACCAGGATGCCTCATATTGAATGATTTTGCTGATCAATGAAAACAGGGACAATAGGACAATGGGAATGAGGGCTGAGACAAGAATGTTCAAACAGGCGATATACAAAGCCTTGAATCTTTCAGGGATATGCTTGCCGAAGGGTTCGAGCTTGTGCATGGCCCAGTCCAGCATTCGTGATCTTCCGATAATGCTGTAAAGCAATGCGGAAAAAAACAGCAGAATCAGGGCTGAACCCAGAAAACCCAAAAGCCTGCTGCTTTCGATGGTTTTTTTTGTCAAGCCGGGCAACTCTTTGGGCAGGGTCAGAGCTGAGGTGTAGAGATATTTTATGCTACCGAAATCCCAACCCAGCCTATCCCGATGAAACAGGGATTTGGTCTGTTCCCTTAGATCACTTTTGATTTTTCCCGCCTCTCGTTTTACAACTCCGCCCATGTCCTGTGCAGCAGTAATGCGGGGAGCCTCTTCGGCTTTTTCGGATTCCAGGGCTCCTGCGGAAAAAGTCGTTAAAATGCCGATAAGAAGGGCGATTAAGAAAATCGCCTTAAAATTAATGGCTTTGCCATACCGATGGATGGACATTTGCTGGCTCCTCATTCGATTCTTCGGGTTGTTAAATACAATGTTCAACGGATCTGGATTGCCAATTATGGCAATCATCATTTTGTTCATAACCTTGTTGGATGTCATAGTTTTTTAATTTAAAATCCGAGTTATTGGAGGCTGTAAATAAAATAAACAGATTATTTACAATTTGTAAAAAAATTGATACGATATAGCCAAAAATACCGAGTTGACAGATTTCCTTCCGGTTTGATTCAAGATAAATATTTGAAATATTCAGGTTTCCATGTAAATGATTTTTATTTTGCTTTACCCCGGGGGTTCAAAATGCACCCGGAAAAATACCTTGATTCTCCTTGAATTCAAACGTTTCATCAAGCTTTATACGAAATGCTGACATTTTTCAAAGATTCCGAATTTGCCATCCTGAGCATTCTTTCCCTTGTCTATATTCGATTTGGGAAAAAATATAAATTCAAATTGTTTCAGATCCATTGATAAATATTATTTTTTCATCGTCAACGAAGCCCTAAATGAAATCAACAAGGAGGAAACCATGGGAAAAAATTCACCGAATATAATCGCCAATTCTCTTGTCTCCATTGCAAAATACAATCCTTCCGGGGAGCACATGATCTGCGGAGACCGGCGCATCACCTGGGGAGAAGATATCCTTCGAACCTTCAAGATGGCCCAGGCTCTGAAGAAAGCCGGAATAGGCAAGGGGGACAAGGTGACTTTCATGTTCCACAATTCTCCGGCCTTTGTTGAAACCAATGCCGCCATCCAGGTGGCCGGTGCCATTCCCGTACCCATGAACTATCGTTTTATTCCCGGAGAAGTGGAATATCAGGGCACGCACTGTGATGCAAAAGCCATGATTTACGATAACATCTGGGCCGAAAGCGTTGAACCGGCTCTTGAAAACATTCCCAACATTAAACACGTGATCTGTCGTGGTAAAAGCGGGATATCCCGGGCTGTGGATTATGAAGAATTCATTGATTCAGGAACAGCTGAAGACCCTGCCGTGGAAACCACACTGGAAGATGTCGCTGTGATGATTTACACCGGTGGAACCACGGGAAGGCCCAAGGGGGTCTTGCTGACTTATGGAGCCCATGTGGAAATGTTCTCCACCATGTTTGCTTCAGCTACCACTCGAACCCTGTCTCTGGACATCCCCCTTGAGCGTCACAGGCTGATGGTGGAAAAAATGGAAATTCCCGGCAAATGGTTCATCGGCCCATTGCTGAGATCAAAAACCTTTAAAAAAATCATGTCCAGGCCTGGTATTTACGATTTTTTAAAGGAATCCTCCCATAACACCTATCTGGATCCTGAACGCGCAAAAGGCCGGTACGATAGAACCACTAAATCCATGTCCCCGTCCATGCCCTATTTTCATGTGGCAGCCTATCAGGGCCTGATTGCAAATTCCTTAAATGGAAGGGGATGCGCTGTTCTGCTTGAAAGTCCAAAGTTCGACCCCGAGCTGATTCTGCAACTGGTGGAAAAAGAGGAGGTCCAGGGCATGGCCAATGTCCCAACCGGATGGAAGAAACTGGTTTCATTGCCTGACCGCGCTAAATACAATGTAAGCTCCATTCGAGCAGTAACTACCGGGGGTGGGGTGTGCAGCAAGGAATTAAAGAAGCAGATCCTGGAAATGTTTCCCGGAGCCATGCTGGTTGATGCTTTGGGTCAAACGGAAATGACCCCCGTGACTTCCTTCCGGGTGGATGGTGATCCTGACAACATCAAGGACCGCTCCGTGGGTAAAACCATTGTGGAATGCAAAATTGCAGACGATCAAGGCAATGAATTGCCCAAGGGGGAAACCGGTGAAGTCTATTATCGGTCCAACTCCGTGATGAAGGGGTATTACAAGGACGAGGAAAAAACCAAGGAAGTTCTTGAAAAAGGCTGGTTCAAAAGCGGGGACCTGGGATTTCTTGATGAAAACGACGAACTCATTACCGTGGACCGGAAAAATGAATGCATCAATACCGGTGGTGAAAAAGTTTTTCCCCTTGAAGTGGAGGAAATCATCCAAACCCATCCCAAGGTGGATAGCGTGTGCGTTATCGGTGTGCCCGATGAGGAGTGGGGCAGCTCGGTGCGTGCCGTGGTTCAGGCAAAGCCCGGGGAGAAACTGGAAGTCCAGGAAATTATGGATTTTTGCCGGGGCAAAATGGCAGGATATAAAATTCCCCGCTCCATCAAGATTGTGGAAGAAATCCCTGTTTCACCTGTGGGAAAGGTTCTTCGGCAGAAGGTCCGGGATTCTTTTGGAGCAAGAGTTTGATTCGAATGGATCTAAACTTAGGAGAGCTGATGATTTCAATCAACGGAAAGTTCTTTTTATTTGAATTTTTATGAAAAGAATGGCATAAATCATATCAATTAAAAGTTAAACGCGTAAACTTTGTATTAAATACACAATACAAACATAATGTTTTTGTCCTTGTTCAGGGCATGATAAATATGGCTGTTTAACTTCTATTAATGTTCCTTTTGATCATGTTGAACCCATACAAGGAGATGTTCATGAAAGAAATTGTAAAAGTGATCGCGAAGGCTTTGGTCGATAAACCGGAAGACGTTTCCGTATCAGAGGTCAATGGCGCGAGCACGACCATCGTAAAACTCAAAGTGGCACCTTCCGACATCGGAAAGATCATCGGCAAGCAAGGCAAAACTGTGGATGCCATCCGAACTATCGTGACCGCCGTGTCCGCAAGAACCAACAAGAGAACAGTCATTGAGGTCATCGAATGAAAAAGGGATGAGGAAAAAATGCGGCCCGTTGTCCAATAGGCGCAATGGATGCCTTTCATATTCCAAGACCTTTGCAGAGATGGGCGTTTTGCAAAGGTTTTGTTCTTTTAAGCCTGCCTAAAGACCCCAAAAAGCAATGATTAACTGGCCTGTTTTTCAAGCAAATCCAAAAGAGGTGCCTATGCAGCGTCATACCATCAATAACCTTGTCCTTCTCGTTCTGATTTTTCTGATTTCCGCCCTGTTTCTTTCCATGATTCGCAGCTTCCTCATGGCCCTTTTTCTGGCGGGAATCTTTTCCGCCCTGGCCCAGCCCGTTTATCGAAAGATCAAGGAGGTTTTAAAAGACCGACCCAGGTCCTCTTCCCTGATCACACTGCTGTTGTTCGTCCTGGTGGTTCTCATCCCATTGTCAGGATTGGTGAGCATCATAACAGCCCAGGCCGTGAAGGTCGGCCAATCCATCACTCCATGGGTTCAGAGACAGATCGCAGATCCATCGGCTTTCTCAGAGATCTTAAAAGAAATTCCCTTCTATGATGAAATGCTGCCCTATCAAAGTCAGATTCTCAGCAAAGCCGGTGAGCTGGCAAGTAAAACCAGTGTTTTTCTGGTCAACAGCCTGTCTGCTGGGGCCCTTGGAACGGTCCATTTTATCTTCATGTTCTTTGTCTTTCTCTATGTTAGTTATTTTTTTATCATGGACGGTAAAAGCCTCATCGATCGTATTCTTTACTACCTGCCTCTGGAGGATGAGAATGAAAAACGGCTTCTGGGCAGGTTCACGTCCGTTGCCAGGGCCACCCTAAAGGGAACCGCCCTCATCGGCACATTGCAAGGAGTCCTGGCGGGCATCGCTTTTGCCGTGGTAGGCATTGAGGCTGCTGTTTTCTGGGGAACGGTCATGACGGCGCTATCCATTATCCCTGCCTTGGGCTCTGCCTTGGTGTGGGTGCCGGCCTCCATAATCCTTGCTGCCGGAGGAAGTTATGGGAAAGCGGCAGGACTGGCTGTTTTTTGCGGCCTGGTGGTGGGCAGTCTGGACAATGTACTGCGTCCAAGGCTGGTGGGAAAAGACACCCAGATGCATGATTTGATGATTTTCCTCGGGACCATGGGGGGCATCGCGCTTTTCGGTGTCATCGGTTTTATTATCGGCCCCATCATTGCCGCCCTGTTCGTGACCATTTGGGATATCTATGGCGAGGTTTTCCGGAATTTTCTGCCGTCGCTGTCCAAGGAAGAAGACATCCAAAAAGAGAGCATTGTGGAGGATGCAGCCGATATTAGCCCCTGAAAATGCAAGCCCTTCCCTATCCGATCTATGGCCGCTGAAGTTACCAGAGATAGGGTTTGGCTGCCTGCCAGATCCGGGTGAATTCGAATATTTCTTTTTGGCGGGCCGCAAGAACAGACGAGGCCGAAAAAGCCTGTTGCCCTTTCGGGGTGGAAAGAAAAGAAGTGCTTCGGCCATCCATGACATTTCCCAGTGCATTCAGGGCTGCATCATCCAGGCTATAAAAAAGATCCCTGGCTTTAACGAGATCTTTTGCCGAAAACGGAAGGGCTGAAATGGCATTTTTAAATATCATAGGGTCGTTTTCATTGATGCTTTCAGCCGCCAGACGACCGGTAAAAAGGGCCATATTCATGCCCCCTTCAAAAACAGGATCTGTAAATCCACCGGCATCCCCGATCAAATATGCCTTATTCAAAGGGTTGTTCGATACGAACCCGCCCACCGGAATCACCCCGGACTTGTTGATGGACAGCCGGTAATTCCCGAATTGGGGTTTAACCTCGGTTTCCAGAAACCAGGAAAAGGATACTTTGAGTTTCCCTTTGGTTTTATGGGTGATTCCAACATTGGCCGATGTTCTTGAAGTGGGAAATATCCATGCGTAGCCTGCTTTTGAAATGCGGCTGCCGAAAAACATTTGTAGGGTGTGGGGCGGTATTCCCTTTTCAAAATCAATGACATGATTCATTCCCGGAACCAGCTTATGCCGGATGCCGAATACGGCTTTGGCTGTAACGGAATTGGGTCCGTCCGAACCTATGATGTATTTTGCTTTCAGTGCCCCTCCAGGGATCGTATCGATGATCCAGTGCCTGCCGTTTCGAGTGATATTTGAAACCTGCGTGTTCATGCGGATTTCCCAGGGAACTTTTTCCGCCAGGCTTTTTTCAAAACCCGGTCGATCGATCACCAGGGAATGGGAGGAGGCGTTTTTTGCGCCGATCCACTTTCCATTGGGCATGATCCTTTTGATGTGATTGATGGAGGCTTGAATCCAATGGGGTTCAATGGGAATATTTTCCCTTTCCAGGGCCGCCACGCTGATACCCTCGCCGCATTGCACCGGAAACCCGATCTGTTCCTTTTTCTCTAAGATCAAGGTGTCGTCTTTGAGAACACGACCGGCATTCAGGCCTGCAATACCGGCCCCGATGATAATGGTGTCATAGGATTGTTGCATGTTGAAGGAATACCGCTTGTAATTACAGAATGTTAAGATACCATGAAATCAATTTCTGCCCGAAAAAAATATAGGTCATTGCGCCAATGGATAAAAAAGGTCCGAAGGGGATGGCAAGCTTCATGTCTTTTTTCATTCGAAGCATCAGAACAATGCCGATTATGGACCCCACGGCTGAAGAAATGAAAATGGTAAACAAAATGCCTTTCCACCCGATCAATCCGCCCATCATGGCCAGAAGTTTGATGTCGCCTCCTCCCATGCCTTCTTTTTTAGTCAGAAGCGTGTAAAGAAGTCCCACCGTCAGAAGGCTTCCACCGCCGATGAGGATTCCCAGTCCGGAATTGACCAGTGTATCCATCAGGCTTGCCGAGGGAAGGGCAAAAGAGGCGATGAAAAATATAGGGATTCCAGGGAGGGAAATCACATCCGGAATGATCTGATGATCCATGTCTATAAAGGTGATCACCAGAAGGCAGCAGATGAACACGAAATATACCAGGCTTTCTGGAGAAAGACCGTATTTCAGGAATAGGCTCACCGCCATCAATCCGGTGATGGCTTCCACCATGGGGTAACGAAAGGAAAAGGGGATTCCGCAATTCCGGCATTTTCCCCTTAAAAGGATATAGCTTAAAACCGGAATATTATCGTAAAACTTAACGGGTGTTCCACATCTTGAGCACATGGAGCCGGGAAAAAGAATGGATTTTGAAATAGGTAACCTGTAAATACAAACATTTAAAAAGCTGCCGATGCACAGACCGAAAATAAAGACGGGAATAAGAAAGATAAGGGGCGTCATTAATTAATGCCATTCATGATGATAAGTGTTATAGGATGAATCATAACTTTATGAAGTTTTCCATAAAAAATCAAGATTGATATTGCCAAAAGGCCATGGGCTCTTATAATGATAGGCAAAAAAAGAAAAACAACAGAACCGGCAGAGAAAATTCAGTAAAAACTTAATCATATGCCCCCCCACGGGCCTGAAGGCATTTCCGGGTGGGTTTGAAAATACAGGAGTAGCGATGGCTGAAACGGATAAAGATGACCTCATCAGCATTCTTGAAGAGGAAAATAATTATGATAACCTTCCAACCAAATTACCGCTGATGCCGGTGCGGGATGTGGTTATTTTTACAGACATGCTCCTGCCGCTTTTCATCGGAAGGGAAAAATCGGTTCTTGCCGTGGAAGAGGCCGTATCCCAGGATGGTTATGTGTTTTTGGCCACCCAGAAAGACCAGGATATGGAAAACCCCGGGGTGGAAGATATTTATGCCATAGGGACCATCGGTAAGATTCTAAGGATGCTGAAGCTTCCGGATGGGCGGGTCAAAACCTTGGTCCAGGGAGTGGCCAAGGCCAGGGTTTTGAAATACGTTCGGAAAAAGCCATTTTATCGGGTCCATGTGGAAATTATTACTGATGGGCCCCTGGAAAAACTCTCCGTTGAAGTTGAAGCCTTGATGAGGAATGTTCGGGAAAATTCCGAACGGATTCTTACCCTGAGGGGGGAATACACCGGTGAGGTAAGCAGCATTTTAGACAGTATCGATGACCCCGGAAAACTTGCCGATCTTGTTTCGTCCAATTTAAAACTCAAGATAGAAGATTCCCAGCAGCTCCTTGAATTAATTGATCCTGTGGAAAGGCTTAAAAAGGTCAATGATATGCTCACGCGGGAAGTGGAGCTTTCCTCCATGCAGGCCAAGATTCAATCCGAGGTGAGGGATGAGATCTCCAAAACCCAGAGGGATTATTTTTTAAGAGAACAGGTCCGTGCGATTCACAAGGAACTGGGGGAAAACGACGACAGGCTCACCGAGCTCGAAGAGTATAGGAAGGGGATCCAAAAAGCAAAGATGCCGCCTGTCGCAAAGGAGGAGGCTTTAAGACAACTCAAAAGGCTTGAGCTGATGCACCCGGATTCTGCTGAAAGTTCGGTGATCCGGACCTACCTGGATGCCCTTGTGGATCTACCCTGGAGCAAATCCACCAAGGATGTCATCGACATCACGAAAGCCAAAAAATCCCTGGACAAATATCACCTGGGCCTTGAGAAGATTAAAGACAGGATTCTGGAATACCTCAGTGTTCGAAAGCTCAACCCCAAGATGAAGGGACCGATTCTTTGTTTTGTGGGACCTCCGGGAGTGGGCAAGACTTCCTTAGGCCAAGCCATCGCAAAGTCCATCAAACGGAAATTCATTCGAATTTCCCTGGGTGGCATACGGGATGAAGCGGAGATCAGGGGACACCGCAGAACCTATATTGGCGCCATGCCCGGCAGAATCTTGCAGGGATTGGTTCAATGTGGATCCAATAATCCTGTTTTCATGATGGATGAAATTGATAAGCTGGGTTCGGACTACCGGGGTGATCCTTCATCGGCCTTGTTGGAGGCCCTGGACCCGGAACAGAATTCGAGCTTCAGCGATCATTATATCAATCTGCCTTTTGATCTCTCCAATGTGATGTTTATTCTGACCGCCAATTTTACAGACACTATCCCATCGGCTTTGCTGGACCGCATGGAAGTGATCATGCTTTCCGGTTATTCCGAGGAAGAAAAAACCCATATCACCGACAAGCATCTTTTGCCCAGGCAGTTAAAGGAAAACGGGCTGGGAGCCAAGGATTTATCCATCAGCAAAGGCGCGCTTGAAAAAATCATCAATGAATATACCTCGGAATCCGGGCTTCGAAATTTGGAGCGGGAACTGGGATCCATCTGCCGCAAGGTGGCCCGGAAAATTGCAGAAAACCAGAAAGGCCCCTTCCCGGTTAACGGCAACAATCTCCATACCTATCTCGGACCACCCAAATTCATTCCTGAACTGGATCTTGAGAAAAGCCAGGTAGGTCTAGCCAACGGGCTGGCTTGGACCAATGTGGGGGGAGAACTCCTCTTTATTGAAGTTTCTCTTCTTGATGGAAAAGGAGAACTCATCATCACCGGTCAGATTGGAGAAGTGATGCAAGAATCGGCCAGGGCAGCGGTGAGTTATGCCAGGGCATACTTGAAGGGAATCGGCATCACCGGAAAGAAATTCGAGCGTGTGGATATTCATATCCATGTGCCTGCAGGAGCCATTCCAAAAGACGGCCCTTCAGCCGGGATTGCCATCTGCACGTCCCTTATTTCTGCGGTAACCAACCGTGCGGTGAATAAGGATATTGCCATGACCGGTGAAATCAGCCTCCGGGGAAGGGTGCTCCCCATCGGTGGCCTGAAGGAGAAATCCCTTGGAGCCTTAAGGGCCGGCATCAAGACCATCATCATTCCCAAGAAAAACATTCGTGATCTGGAGGAAGTGCCAGAGAACGTAAAGAAAAAGATTAAATTTTTGACTGTGGAAAATATGGATGAGGTTCTGGATATAGCCCTTGAGAAGAAAGAACAAAAGCCCGGGAAAAAACCTTCCCGGACCCCGGGAAAAAGGGTTGGTAAACGGACTGGAAAATAGAGTGGCGGATTCGTTGAAGATTCTGGCGGTGGATACGGCTTCCCAAAGCTGTGGCGTGGCCATTGTCCATGGGGACACCCTCCTCTGTGAAATATGCGTTAACACAGGGGATACCCATTCAAAACAAGTTCTCAGTCTCATGGACACTGCCTTGGGCTTTTCAGAACTCAAGCTGACAAATATCGACGCTTATGCCGTTACCACAGGGCCGGGTTCTTTTACAGGCTTAAGGATAGGAATGAGCGTTTTAAAGGGAATCGTCCTGGCGGACAAAAAACCCATTGTGGGGATTTCCAGCCTGGATGCACTTGCCTGGCAGTGCAATCCTTATCATGGTGCGGTTTGCGTTCTCATGGATGCCAGAAGAAAAGAAGTGTATTGCGCTCAATACACTTTGAAAGCAGGGTTGCTCAAAAAGACCGTGGAAGGGGCTGTCGTCAATCCGGGAAAGGCGATTTCAGCCATACATGAAGAATGCGCTTTTATTGGCAGCGGGGCTGTTTTATACCGAAATCTTATCTTGGAAAAACTTGGGGAAAAAGCCTTTTTCCCGCCTGCTTCATCCCATCTCATCAAGGCTTCAAGCGCAGCTTTTCTAGGGCTTGAACAATTACAAAACAGACAGAGCATGGAACCGGGACATCTCGTGCCTGATTATTTGAGGGCCTCGGATGCTGAAATTAAAAGAATCGGAAAAGGGTAATTCTGGTTATTATTGACAATAAAGCCCGTGTTTGATAGTAAGCCTTACTCTTTTAAATATATTTTATCTAAAAATTAAGGATTGTTAGAGCGGATGAACCCATATGAAGGCCCGGATAGGCCCAGTGTGACGGCCTTTCCCATCGCAAAAGCAGGGTTTCCATTTATTTATGCCTCGGCATTTGCTTCGGCCATTTTTGCTCTGCTCGGGCTTAAAATTCCAGCGATTTTATTGCTTGGAGCCACCCTTTTCATCTGCTTTTTCTTCAGGGATCCCGATCGCGTTATTCCCGCTTCCCCGGGCGCTGTAATATCGCCTGCGGATGGTCGAATTATTGTCGCGGAAAAGATAGGACTGTCGCCATTTTATAAAGGCCCTTGTTTTAAGATCAGCATTTTCATGAATATTTTTAACGTACATGTGAACCGAATCGTTCAAGAGGGAGAGGTCGTAAAGATCGACTACAGACCTGGAAAATTCTATTCCGCAGACCAGGACAAGGCGGGTCTTGAAAATGAACACAACGCTGTTTTCATAAAGACGGAATCCGGCAGGGAGCTTTGCATCGTTCAAGTGGCCGGATTGATTGCAAGGCGGATCATTTGTACGGTTCAGAAGGGAGAGGTTGTCAAAAGGGGACAGAAATTCGGTCTGATCTGTTTTGGGTCAAGACTGGACGTGTATCTCCCGGAAGATTTTAAAGTTGAAGTAGCCCCTGGAGACAAGGTTAAAGCAGGGGAAACCCTATTGGGGGAAATCATATGAACAATCCAAAAAAAATTCCAAAGGAAAAATTCCGACGGGGGATTTTCATTCTACCCAATATATTCACTACTTTAAACATGTTTTTCGGGTTTTTTGGAATCATCAACACCCTGAACGGAAAATATACCATGGCGGCCTACGCCATCATCATTGCGGGGGTT
>Ga0180732_1001084_pt1 | contig 18206 bp, 11 predicted proteins | sample KR11_01MetaG_FD_148674 | JGI IMG/M metagenome (GOLD analysis project Ga0180732, IMG submission 148674) | Groundwater microbial communities from the Olkiluoto Island deep subsurface site, Finland - KR11_0.1 MetaG | ecosystem: Environmental > Aquatic > Deep subsurface > Groundwater | place...
TTATCAACAAGAAATATGAAAAATGAAACTGGTATGCAGAGGGTAAGAGATCATTTGGGAAAAGAGTGCAAACTTAGAATTGAGTATTTAAAGTACTAAATGTACGTTTGAAAAGGGAAAATATTGCAACTGGATGAAATATGAGCCTACGCCCTTGATAATAGAAGGAAAGTTCTTGAATATAGTCAACTATCTCTCGCTTGGTTGTGGGCAAAAGTCGGCGCACATCACTCTCCAATATAAAACTTAGCAGATTTCCCCCAGATTCAGGATTAAGTCTGAAGCAATCGGAAACGTCCAAAAAACTGTCAACAACATCAAGGCGATATGGAATCTGATGATGATCTAAAATTGCCTGCAACTCTTTGCTGGAAAACATCTTGTCTTCGCTACCCTTAACTAGTTTCAAAAACATCCGCTGAATTTGATTTATACCCATAGGGGTTTGATTAAAAATGAGAACAAGACCATCATCGAGAATCATGTCTAATGCATTCAGAATAGCTCGCTGTCGGTCAGGAATGTAATAAAGACATTGAGTCAAATGAACTAAATTAAAACGCTTGTCAACACTAAATTCCTCAAATGGCACAGAGTGTATCTCAAATCGGACATCATGGAAAGGATGTGAAGCAATCCTAGCCTTAAATTCTTGGCAGAACACTTTGTTAGGTTCAAGGGCAACGTATTCTAAGGCTTTGAATTTCGACTTGAGAATTTGGATAAACTGAAAATCAAAGTCTCCAGCACCACTTCCCACGCTCAAAACGGAAAAACTCTCCTTGTCAGGAAGATTCCCAAGCAAATTGTCTTGAATCCACTCGAACATCGATTTCCATTCGCTAGAAATCTTCTTATAGGTCTTAAAACATCGAGCATAATCATCTTGGCACAGAGGAGCAGCAAATTTACAATGTTCCATCTCTTATAGCCTCCAACAGTGTTGTTTTTTTTGTTATCGCCTAACTATGATTTATTGGTCATGGATTAAGGACATGTTTTTGAACAAATCCAATGTTATGGTTAGATGTACCAAATATTGAAATAGCTATCTGTTGCAGCTTCAAATCAATTGCATTTTTTTTTATTGCGAACAATACTCTTTTTATGCCCCCTAAAGCGATGAAAAACCATAACAACCTTTTTTGATTCATGAATAGTTGGACATATGAGAAGAAATGTTAAGGAAAGAGATATATCCCTTTACCCCGATATTCAAATGATAATCCGATGTTATATGTCATTATTTCTTAACAAATTACCTATGAACACACTTTCCATTGAAGACTTCATAAGTGGCATACCCAAAGCTGAACTGCATCTGCATATTGAAGGAACATTTGAACCGGAACTGATGTCAAAAATAGCGAAACGCAATAACAAAAAAATCAAATACCAATCCATTGAAGAACTAAAACAGGCATATAATTTTAATAATCTTCAAGATTTTCTAAACATTTATTATGAAAGCGCAGGTGTATTAATCGAAGAACAAGATTTTTATGAAATGACCTGGGCATATTTAAAAAAAGTACATACACAAAATCTGGTTCATGCTGAAATTTTTTTTGATCCCCAAACTCACACAGACAGAGGTATAAAATTTAGCACAGTAATTGATGGTATACACAGAGCTTTAGAAGATGCTCGAAATAAGCTGGGAATAAGCTCAAAGTTAATAATGTGCTTTCTACGACACCTTGATGAAGAAGCGGCAATTCACACACTCAAAGAAGCATTGGAATATAAAGACTGGATTACAGCAGTCGGGCTGGATTCATCAGAAGTCTACAATCCTCCATCCAAATTTCAAAGAGTTTTTGAAAAAGCAAAAAAAGAAAATCTTCTTACAGTCGCGCACGCTGGAGAGGAAGGTCCAGCGGAATATATTTGGGAAGCTCTCCGTTTACTAAAAGTATCACGAGTAGACCATGGAAATCATTGTTTAGTTGACGAGAATCTCATCAAAGAATTAGTTAAGAAAAAAATCCCTTTAACAGTGTGTCCTCTATCCAACCTAAAACTAAAAGTTGTTCAAGACCTCAAGCAGCATCCATTAAGAAAGATGATGGACAAGGGACTTTTAGTAACAATCAACTCAGATGACCCGGCTTATTTTGGGGGCTATGTGAATGAAAATTATCTGGCAATTACAAAAGCTCTAAATTTATCCAAAGAAGATATATGCCAACTAGCGAAAAACTCATTCGCTGCCAGTTTCTTAGATGAAGAAAAAAAACAGCAGATGATGAAACAAGTAGATAAATATTATCAAGAAAACAGGTAAGAAATAACGACATATAACACGGCATAAGAGGTTTTGTTCAGTCGCTTCGCTCCTTCACCCCACCCATATTTGCCAGTGGTAAGCCTTCGGCATATTATACCACTGGCAAACATCGCTTATACCAGAACGTTATCCAAAATTGGCAAACGCCAGAGGTCAACGTTGAATCCTACGACCTTGAGTATACCTGCGCCTATATTGAAAAACTGAATTCAGCGAGTCGATGGAAATATCGGAACCATGAGCATCCACCAGGATGCCCCGGGTTTCAAAACGGGGTTTTTGACGATGTGCCTTGAAGCACAGGAAAGAAAGAATGAACAACAAGTGAACCAGAAGTGGCCTTATCGTGATGTGACGCTCCCGTCACAGACGGAAACTTGAGCAGAGTCGTGAGCGATGGGGTGGTCATGGCAGGGATGGTTTCGAATGCTCTCCTGTGTAACCAAGGGAGACCTCTTAACGTCCTCCCTGATGTTGGATTAAAACCCTACTTGTTTCTGGGTCAATGAACCCATAGTAGCGATGAAGGACAGGCTGATGATATACAGAACCTGTGCCGCAGGGTACAGGGGGCGACTGTGTGGAAGGAAAACCTGTCCCAGCGAAGGGGTTCTGATCTGGATAAAGAAGAGGTTGACAGCACGATAAGAACAATCGGATAACAACATACCAGAAAGGTAAGCCGCCGAAAAGAGTAAGCGAAAACGCCATCTGGCAAAGATCGTGAGGATTGTCGAATAACTGCTGAAAACAAAATCTGGGGATGTATCAAGGCGATATATCTGCTTCCTGATATGGGATATGCCAGATGAAAGCCGAATACCGGAAATCGGTTCGTTCGGTTTGATGAGGAGTAGGAGGTTGAAAGACCTCTTGCTTACTCTACTGCAAACGATAGGCGTTTATCATGCCCCCGAAAGGTGATGAAAAGCCGAGCCTTCTCCTGAAATGTAGAAAGATCAGGCGCGTATGCAGAAGCATCGACAATCATATCGAATTTTTAACTACCATTTTTCTACACAGGATATAAATAATTGTTCGAGGTTCCATCATCATCTTCAACGATCCTACATTTTTCATGCGGAATAAGAAAAAAAATCCTATTCTTCTCACCTTCCTCTTTTTGATCAACCTTAAAACCATTTCGTTCTAAAATGCTTGTAATTTTATTAATTTCTTTCATATCATAACATTCTAGGAATAATTTAAAGCTTAACCCCCATTTCTTATGTACAGGTAATATATATTCAGCTTTCAATACACTGGAGTTTTTCTCATGTGAAAGCTTATCAATGTAAATTATTTTATCTGCTCTTTCAGTTTCATCAATATCTAAATTATGAGGTTCGTTAACTATAAAATCCCATCTACCAAACCTCACAATTTTAAAACCAAATTTCAATCGTCGATTCAAAAGATATCTATCTGCATCATCTTCAAGAACTAAAATTAATTTCGCTTGTTTTAATTTAGGTAAGACTTTTCCATTCAACTTTTCATCAAGGAATATATCTGAAATATTAAGTGTATGGGTCTCTACAACTTTAATCAAGTGATCAATGTCTTTAACTATAGGAAATTGATGTATAAATTGAGGTAAATCTCGAATAGAATCTTCTATTTCATCTTTCTTGTCAGAAAAACCCATAATGAAAGGAATTATAGGTGTGTTTTTGCCAAACAACTCACCAGTTTCAAACCAAACCCAAGGTGACTTTATACTTTCGGGCGTTAATACAATGACACCACAACTTGCATTATCTAACGCTTGTTCTAATTTATGTAACCACATTTCTCCGCCACTTATACCTTCAACATCTATAAAATATGGGATTCCTCTCGAGCCAAATTTGTGTAAAATTTTTTCTACATTTTGGGAATCTTTTCTGGAATAACATATGAATGTAGTACCTACAGGCTGCTCTAAACCATGTAATGGTTCAAACCAAATATTCATTTTACGATCCATTTTCTATTACCTCCCACTACACATTCTGAAAATTGTTTTTTTGATCGGCAATTGCGAAAGGATTTAAATAATTATTCAATATTTTATCGGGCTCTTCAACTATTTTGCATTTGTCGTCAGGAATTAAAAAATAAATCCTTTGCTTTTCACCTGATTTGCTTTGACTCATTTTTTGATACCCATTACGTTCCAAAATACCCATAACAGTATTGAGTTTTTCCAAATTATCTACATCTACAAATAATTTAAAAGTTAATCCCCATTTTCTATGTACAGGCAATATATATTCTACTTTCAATGCATTATTATTTGTCTCATATGAAATCTTATCAATGAAATTTATTTTATGAACCCTATCCGTTTCATCCATTTCTGAATTTTTTATTTTTAGTATGCCATTTTCCGTCTTAACAAGAAATTTATCTGTCCTACCATCATCGATTTTCAGATTTACTTCGGTTTTTTCATTGTTAAGTCTTAGTGAAAGAGAATCATTTTCAGCAGATATTTTTATAGTTCTACCATCTTCGAATTTTTCAACTTTAGCAATTTCCAACCAATCAATATTAAAATTTTGTTTCAGAAATTCTAAAAGTCGTTTATTATCATTTCCTGGAACTTCATCCCAACTAAACAAATACTTTGGTTCATTTTTAATTAAATTCCACGTTCCGAACCTTATTATTTGATAACCAAATCCTAAATTGTTCTGTAAACCTTTATCCACATTTTCGAATTTTAAAGTTAATTTCACTTGATTTAACTTATTTGAAACTCTATTATTTAATTCTTCATATTCCTTTCCAAATATATTTGAGAATTTGTATATATGGGCACTTATAAGATCAATTAATGTATCAATATCTTCAATTACTAATTGATATTGTTCTATGAATCTGGGCAACTGTTTTATAAAATTATCCCTTTCATCTTTTTTATCAGAAACATCCATTATGAAGGGAATAATAGGAATCTTTCTTCCTATTAGTACGCCTGATTCAAACAAAATCCAAGGTGAGTTTATACTTTGTGGTGCCAAAGTAATTACTCCGCAACTTGCTCTATTGAGTGCTTGCATAAACTTGGCTGACCTAAATATATCTTCTTGAGGTATAAAATAAGGAATTTCTTTCGAGTCTAATTCATCTAAGATTTTTTCTTTTATTTTATGAAAATTATCTTCAGAACAGCATATGAAAGCATTGCCTAAGGCAGTTTCTTCTTTACCATGTAATGGTTCAAACCTAATATTCATATTTTTATACAACCCCAAATGCGTTTACCACAAAACCCACCAATTTGTTAAGTCAATATGTTTTTAACGGTTTTTATGTTAGAAATATCTTTCTCATATTCAAATCATTTCGTTTGCTCCTTCGCTGTCTTTTCCATCGTTGCCTCCCATTTTGCATGCTCTTTAGAAACCAAAGATTCCACCCTTTCAGCGAGCGTCACTTCAGGATTCTTAGCATCCTTATAAGGTCCGGCTTTTGATAGCCAGAGATACTTTTCATGTTTTAATTTCTCAGCAGTGGAACGATATGATATCCAATTGTCATGATATTGGTTCAAGCTTTGTATTCCAATGAATACGACGATGAGAACGCCGAGGATTCCCGTAATAATGCCGAGCCCCTCAAAACCAGCTACGAATGGAATAATAGCTGCTGCGATTATTTCAGCTACCTTTAGCCGTTTATACCATTTCTGGTTCTCCATGCTTTTGGTATCATACCAGGCAAGCTGATCTTCAAGCCGCTCAAATGCTGGATTGTTTTCTGCCATAATCATGCATCTCTGAAATAATTTCTATGATTAAGTTTTAATCAAACATCCACCCAAATCCAAGATGTGTTTTATTACAACTCATATTCAATTTTATTTTCAATCTATTAAAACTATCTCAAGAATCATTGTTAAATTTAAAATCATCGCTGCCTTTCCAGAGACCGGGTTCCGCTGGTTTTATCTGCCGCCGCATCAATGAGTAAAACTATGTCGCTTACCACAGTCGTACGTGATATCCGCTCACGGCAGAAGATAAAATTCAATCCCCCTGATAGGCCCACAGCGGTCTGGACAGGCAAGGACATCCTTGACGGTAAGCCCATAGCTACTCTCACTGTGATCTTCCAGACAACAGGTTGCCGCTGGAACAACTGCACCATGTGCGGCTACGTGTATGACAGCTCGCGAAGTGCGCCGTCGCACGATGATCTGATAAAGCAGTTTGAGCATGCCCTGTCGCGCTGCAGGGATGAGGAATTCGTTGTTAAGATATTCACTTCAGGCAGCTTTCTTGATGACGGCGAGATACCCACTGCTACCAGAATAGAAATGCTCTCGCGCCTTGGTGCAGATGCCAGGGTGAAAAAGGTCATTGCAGAGACAAGACCTGAATATGTGACGCAGGAGAAGGTGTCTGAATGCACAGAAGCGCTGGGTAAGAGGTTTGAGGTGGCTGTCGGTCTTGAGACGAGCAATGATATGATCAGGAAAGACTGCATCAACAAAGGCTTCACGTTCGCAGATTTTGTGAGTGCAAGTGAGTTCGCCGAGAAGGAAAATTCAACAGTCAAAGCATATCTTCTTCTTAAACCGCCGTTCATTTCTGAAGGAGATGCAGTAAAAGATATATTACAGTCAATAAATGATGCAGCAAAGTATGCAGGAACGATATCGGTCAATCTCTGCAATGTCCAGAAAGGAACGCTCATGGACGAAATGTTCGAGCGCGGCGATTATCGCCCTCCGTGGCTCTGGAGCGCGGTGGAAATCCTGAAGCTGGGAAAAGAAGCCAACCCTGGCACTGTTATCATGTCAGACCCCGTGGCTGCAGGTTCAAAGCGCGGGCCGCATAACTGCGGGAAGTGCGATACTGATGTTGCTGAGGCGATACGTGTTTTCTCGCTAACGCAGGATACCGGGGTTTTTCAAGGTCTCAGTTGCGAATGCATGGAGTTGTGGAAAAAAGTTGTCGAACTAGAGGGTTTCACGTTCGGTTCGGTGATGGTGAAGTAGATAAACATGGATGCGCACTTCAGAAGCGCGACTCTGTGTGCCTTTATCGGAGTTTATACGAGATAATCCTATCAGAGAATGCCTATATTTTCTTTCTTTCTCTCATGTAAACGGCTGCAAGTATTGTCACTATCATAACAAGAACCACAGTCGTCGCTAATAAAACACCATTAAATCCTGATGTCTTTTCAAGCTTTATATCGGTTTCTTCCAGTGCCGGCTTTTTATGTTCCGTGACAGGGATCATTGTTACCTCGACCGACGGAACAGATGATCTGAACACCGTGATGGCGAAAGGTGAGAAAGAATCCGTTACAGCATCATAATAAACATGCTCGCTGTCCTTTGTTGTTTCGTAGGTGACAAGTTCCGCCCATATGTTTCCATCCCATTTTACCAGGCGGACATCTCCTGAGGCAAGTTCTTTATCCTCAAGCCATGAGTTCAGTACTCTGAAACTGATCACTCCCTTCTGTATGTTCTTCGGGGTTGCAAAACCAGAAGTTCCGACCCAGATGTTCATGTTCTTATACACAATGCCAGGCACAGAATTGTTCTTTACGATAGAAGATGTATTTCTCAGCACCTCCACCATTGTCGTGACCTCACCTGCGCTGATGTTGCCTGTTATGTTGACGTATATTATAGGGTCAGTTGTATTGAATTTGTATGATGATATCCTGTCTTTATAAATATACAGGTCTCGTTTTTCTTTTAATTCGATGTTGGAATAGTTCTCGCCAGATGTACCACCTCCGCCGCCTCCACCACCACCGCCGCTGCTGCTACTGGTGCCACCACATGTAGTACATGGGATCGAAGCTGTGCCGATCAGTGCAAAGGTGCCAAAGTAGCTGGAGTTTGCAGTAATGTATTTAGCTGTCTGATTTAGTGTATATGTTGTCAGAACGACCCAACTCAGACTTGTGGTGTTGTAGAATCTGATACGCAGTGTAGAGGCGCCTTCTATTCCTGCCGCCGTAAGCTGCGCATCTGTATAGTTGAACCTCATCTGTATATCAGGGATGAACCGGGTTTCAGAAGGGTCAAGCGTCAGGTTCTCGCCTGCGAATCTATCATAACCTGTCAATGTTGCATTTATCTGCGCGGGTGAGTCGATCGTGATATTGCCGGGCGCAGTGCCATTTACTGTTGCATTTGTTCCATTGAATATGATGACAGTTACATTCCCGCTGGGCGAAATCAGGATAATATCCGCGCTAAAATTACCGGTTGTGGAGTTGATAGCGCCGGATACGTTTGTAATGTTTGAAAGGTTCACAGTAACTGTTCTTATCTCTGTCAAATTGAAGTTCCCTGAAGTGCCGTTAGCATATACCCTGAAATTAAAACTGCCGCTGAGCAATCCGGTCATATTCTTCCAGAAGCTTGTACCCGTGCCGTTCATCGAATAGTTCTGCCCCTGCCAGTTCAACTGGGCTGCGCCGGTGTTGTCAAGGGTCGCGGTCACATTGACATTATTATCGGTCGTATTGGTATTGTTCGCTGGGGCTGTAATAGTAATTACCACAGGTATGGTGGTTGTTGTGTTGATATGCGCCACCTTCGTGCTGTCGTTATTGGAACTCGCCGTGATATTAACATAGAATTTCCCTGAAGTGGTATTTGTCACGTTAAGAGAGAATATCTGCGAACCTCCGGAGTTCAGATAAACCGGTGAGGAGATATTGATGTCAGCGACCGATGCGCCGCTCGCATTATCCACAGCCAGGGTATATGAATCGGCTGCTGTTCCGTTGTTGGTCAGGTTAAGAATATACGTTGCATTTGTTCCCACTCTGGTTGAATTGGTGAGCAGGGAGATGTTTACCAGACTGGCGCCGTATCTCACGACGTTCGTAGTTGTATTGATATATGCGAATTTCGAGGTTTCGTTGTTGGATCGTGCTGTGACATTTACATAGAAGATACCTTCAGAAGTATTGGTGACATTAAGAGCAAATACCTTCGAAGCACCTGGATCCAGATAAACCTGAGAAGAAATATTAAGATGCGAAACAGAAGCATTGCTTGCGTTGTCTACAGTCAGGGAATAGGAATCTCCCTCAGTCCCATTATTGGTCAGGTTGAGATAATAGGTTGCATTGGTTAATGTCTTTGTTGTCTTTGCCTGTGCAGTTACTGTCAGGTTCGCACCGTAACTACCCACCATAGTTGCTAATATACCGAAACTGGTTATGTTCGCATAGACATAATTCTGCGAAATTTCAACACCCGAGTTATGCACCTTCGACCATGAACCGTTGTGCTTCCACATCCCCAGAAGGCTCTCGTTCAATCCTGAAATATCGCTTTCTGTATAGCTAACGTTCAGGAAGAGCCAGGAGTCTGCGCTGGTGTTGGTGGCGTTGATGTATTTGCTAATATTATTGTAGCTGCTGGGATCCGCTGGAGGTGAAGAGTTGGATTTTATTGCTATGTCCTTACCTGTAAAGGAGATCGTCGGATTTATGGATAGATTAATGATTGTATTATTCACAGAACTGTCTGTAGATTTGAAGTCCCACTGCGAGTTACTTAATGCGGTATTATTCATAAGCATGTTGCCGGTGGATGTGGTATCAAGACCGAATCCATAGCTGTTCAAGTTTGCCTTGTTGTCAGACAGGTTGTTGTTGTCGGAAAGCTTTATGAAAAACCCATGATCTGCATTCGAGTTTGCAGTGTTATTGTAAAATGTATTATCATTAGCAGATGACAGGTAAATACCAACGTTGTTCACACTTACATTGTTATTGACAACTGTATTGTTGATGGAATTGATCAAGTGTATTCCATAATAGTTCGAACCCGCGGTGTTGTTTACGATGCTTCCATTGGAGCCATTGATGTGTATCCCATAATACCAGTTCATCACTCTGACATTTTTCATGGTAACATTCGTTGTAACGTCATTGATGTAGACACCGTAGGAGTATTCAGCTCCCTGCCCTTCGATCGTGTTCCCTTGCCCATCAAAGGTTACGTCGTTGATGGTGATATAAATGCAGGTATTCTCTGGACTGCTAAATATACTCCGGTTGAGCACATAACTTCCGGGTGACGATATCGTAGTGCATGAATCAATAACAGAATCTTCCACTATCCAGTCCCATATCTTCATATCAGAGCCATTTGTATTGTTCGCTAATGCGGTCACGTTCCATGCGCCAGCAACTGCGCTGGTATTGGTGTAGTTAGCAGAAGGTACGCTCTCATTGTACTGCACCTGCGAGCCGTTGATGTACCATGTCACATTTACGGTCTGGTCCGCATTGATACTGAATGTCCGCGCCGCGCCCGCGGTATCTGTGACCGGTGAAGATGGAGAAAAGCCTGTGATCGAAGGAGCGCCATAACTGGAAATCGTTCCCAATATCACAATTGCAAAGGGCTGTGGTCCCTGTGGGATGTTCGTGCCTTCTATCTTTATGTTGTACCATCCGACCTCAGGGGATGATAGCTCCACCTGCTCGACATTGTTCACGCTGTCGCCCCCGTTCCCGATATAATAGCTGCCCGATGGAGTTGTCACGTTCAGCGTGAGGTTGTTGACCAATTGGTTCAGAACGGCTGGATTGCCTTTGTAGTCAGTCCACACCAGAGTTACGCGCAGGGGTTCAGAATTATTGTTGACGTAATAGGTGGTGTTCCACGATTGTGATGTGCTCAGTCCTGTTGTGTTATCATGGTAGCGCATTGTTCGTGGCGCTACAGGGAACAGGGAGTTCGAGAGGTTCACGCGCCCCCAGCCCTGGGCATTGCGGCTGAGGCTTAGATTGTCCGCGCCATTAATCAGTGTGGCTTTTATCAGCGCAGCGCTTGGTAAAATGGATTCGTTGCTCACATAAAACTGCCTTACAAGAGCAGCTGTGCCTGCGACAATGGGGGTTGCCATGCTGGTGCCGCCGCTGTATCTATAATAGTTATTGTAATCCCCCCATAGACCCCCGGCAGGCGCCACGCTCGACCTTGTAGATATTATCCATGTCCCAGGGGCAACAACATCAGGTTTTGTCCTCCCATCATCTGTAAGTCCCATGCTGCTGAAAGATGCATTCGTGTTTATGTTTCCTCCAAAACGACTGCTTTCAGTGGCACCAACTGAAAGTGTATTCTTTGCGGTAGCCGGTGGAAGAACAGAATTATCTCCGTAACTCCCGTTATTTCCTGCCGCGAAAACAATTAGCATATCTGAATTATTCCAGATAAAACCGTCAACATCCTGTGAATAGGATGTATAATTCCCATGTATAGATAAACCAATGAATCCCCAGCTATTGCTGTGAATTTTTGCATCTGCACTATATGCCTGCTGGAAAAGTGCCGTGAAAGGTATGGGTAGATAAAAATTGTCAACTGAGTCCCCTAATGCTTGAAAAACAAGACGAGCCTGCGGAGCCATCCCAGCAAAAGTTCCATTTGATTTTGACCCATTCCCTAGGACAGACCCTGCTACATGTGTTCCATGCCCGCTATCTAAATCAGCGGTGCCATCCCCCACTATATCATATATCTGCACAATCCTCCCCTCTATATCATCATGCATCGTCGCATTATTACCCCCCGTATCCAGCCCCGTATCAGCCACAGCCACAATCTGCCCGCTTCCGTTCAGCCCATGCGTATTTCTTTCAGTGTAAACCCCGGTGATGTTCGCCGCCACATCATTGAATATCACAGGAGGCACATATTTCTCTATCCAGCTCACCCCGTTCATGACAGCGATATCTGATATTTTCGATCTGTCGATGCGCACCCTCATCCTGTCCCCGCCGCTCTCCACGACCTCCCCGCCGAACTTCGTTATCTCGCCAGATATTCGAGTATTATCCCCGGCATCGAACAGCAGCACAGTGACATTCTCGCGCGCGCTTCCTGCCGCTGACAGCACAGGGCTTATCCTGTATGCAGGCTGGTAGATGCCGACCCACTGCACCGTATCAAGCGCCTCAACTTTAGATTTCACAGATGCATTCATCCGAACTATGAACGCATTGTTTGGGACATAATCGAAAATAACCGCTCCATTATCCCTTACAGCCATCTTCCAGTCCTCATGTATGTAGCCTGTGAACTGGACGATGTAATATCCTTCCATGTCAGCCGGATATTGCGATATCGACATCCCGGATACAGAAATAGCGGGCTGTGCGGCTGTAGTATCGAACTGCGCGTTCTTCAGCAGAATTGCGTTATCACCCTGTAAAATCAATTCATCAGGTACCCTGGAGGAACCTGCTGATAATATTGTCCCTATCATGAAAAAGCAGGCAATTATCAAAAACAGTTTATTCCATCTCGAAAATAGTATTTTCAACATTTTTCGCTTTTCTTTTAACAATTCGACCACCGTTTATCAAAATGTTATTATAATAATCCTAACTTTTAATGACAATATGACATTAAAAAACTTTCGTTCAAGTTGAATTTATTATATTGACATTTTATCGCCAGCTTTTATTAAACCCAGCATCATCCCAGCATCGCAGCAAGCTCTTCTCTCGTAACATGCTGTCTTGACGCCTGATCCTCCCATAGCTTCCTGAAATAATAAAAATACTCGAACATTTCATACACATCCTTTGTGTAGATGATCTCATGGTTCTCGATGATCTGGATCTGGATATACAGGGGCAGTTCCTCAAATATCCTGACATCATATTTCTTGGAAAATACATCCAGATTCCTGTGCACTTCCCTGAGCAAACCGGCTTGGTCCTTGCAAGTTGGAGCTACAAGGCAGATATCGATGTCGCTCCTTGGCGTTTCCTCGCCTTTTACAACTGACCCGTAGAGCAGGACTGCCATCAAATCTTTTCGAGCGAACAGAAAAGAAAAATCCCTATCTATTTCTTAAGCCATTGGATTCTGCCAGAGCATTCTTTAGGCGCTCGTCTATGATCTTAATATTTTTGAGGGTTTCAAGGTTCGTGTAGTCGTCTTTGGGAACCATTTTTGAGTCTTTACATACCATTGCCGTAACGTCGAATGAAGCTTCGATCAATTCCTGAAATGCTTTATATATTGCAAGTCTATTTCTATTATCAGAGCTGAAATCTGAAACTTCAGATGGCATCCAATCTTCGACGTCAGCCACTCTTTCCCTAATGAAGTTCAGCTTTTCCCTGTATCTTTTTGCTCTTTCAATGTCCAATAAATATCATCTCTTAATTTGTTGTTTTGTTATATATAAAAACTATGGGGTATAATGACAACTGTCTAATACTAATTAATGATAACTGCAGAGAACTAATAATTGTGCTTCACAACTCACACCGGACACACCGGCGCCGGGCACCCGCCCGCATATTCATCATCCGCAGACACATATTTATCAATATCATCCCCGAGATACAGCACCTGCTGCGTCTTGCTCCCGTACCTGTACACGGTGATCCCCTTACACTTCAATTCATATGCAAGCATGTACGCCTTCTCCACTTCCTTGATATCCACATCATTCGGGAAATTGATGGTCTTTGAGACCGCATTGTCGCAGTGCTTTTGGAACGCAGCCTGCATCCTCACATGCCATTCCGGCGCCACATCAAAAGCAGTAACGAACACTCGCTTCACGTCATCTGGGACCTTATCGATGCCGGCAAGCGTCCCGTGCTTTGCTATCTTCATCATCAGTTCTTCACTGTAGAAACCCCGCTCCTTTGCGATCGCCTCAAAATACGGATTTACCTCAAGGAGTTTCGTACCTTCCATCACATTGCGCACGAACGATATAGCGAACAGGGGTTCTATCCCGCTTGAACATCCTGCTATGATGCTTATAGTGCCTGTGGGCGCGACAGTAGTTACAGTGGCGTTACGCATGGGTTTCTTATAGATACTGCCCTGGAAGTTGGGGAATGCGCCGCGTTCCTCTGCCAGCCGCTCAGACATGGCATGGGACTTCTCACGTATAAAACTCATAACCTCTTCGCCTGTTTTTAACCCTTCTTCAGAATTGTACGGGATGCCAAGCTGTACCAGCATATCTGCAAAACCCATTACTCCAAGACCTGTTTTTCTGTTGGCTTTTGTAATTGCCTCGGTCTGTAGAAGCGGGTATTTATTGATGTCTATCACATTATCAAGGAACTTGACAGCAATATTAATTGTTTTTTCAAGTTTTTCCCGATCAATTGAGCCATCCTTTACCATCTTTGCAAGGTTTATCGAACCGAGATTGCAGGACTCATATGGCAATAAAGGCTGTTCACCGCAAGGATTCGTGCTTTCCATCATCCCTACCTGCGGCGTGGGATTATGCCTGTTTATCTCGTCGATAAATATGATTCCCGGGTCTCCATTCCTCCATGCCATAGTGATTATAAGGTTCCAGATATCCCGCGCACTCACCTTCTTCACCACTTCCCGGTTCCGCGGATTTATCAGTTCATATTCTCCGTCATCCCTTACTGCGTTCATGAACCTGTCATCCACAGCAACAGAGATGTTGAAATTCGTAAGGCTTCCTTCTTTTGTCTTTGAAGTGATGAACTCAATAATATCCGGATGGTCAGCCCTGAGAATCCCCATATTCGCGCCGCGCCGCTTACCTCCCTGCTTAATAACATCTGTTGCGATATCGAACACACGCAAAAAAGAAACTGGACCAGAAGCTACTCCGTGTGTTGTTCTCACAATATCTCCCGATGGTCTCAGGTTCGAGAACGAGAAACCTGTGCCGCCCCCGGACTGCTGGATAAGGGCCATGTTCTTTACAGCATCAAAAATGCTCGTCAGCGAATCTTCCACCGGGATGACAAAACACGCAGAAAGCTGCCCCATGTCTGTTCCAGCGTTCATAAGCGTTGGCGAGTTGGGGAGGAACTCAAGGTTCGAAAGTATTTTAAGGAATTCCTCCTCTGATTCAGGGTCAAGGGCGACAGCTCGGCCTATCCTGCGGAAAAGTTCAAGCGGGGTTTCTATCCCGCCCCCCTTATAATCTTTTAACAAGTAGCGCCTCTGCAGTACTCTTACGGCATTAACGCTGAGTTTCAACTCGTCCTTAACACCCAGGAATTCTTTTGCTTTTCTTATCCGGGCGCGCTTCTCTCTGTAAAGGATGTACGCTTTAGCAACGCCTGAATAGCCATTATTTATCAGAACCTCCTCGACAATATCCTGGACCCCCTCTACGTCAGGTATTCCCCTGATGCGTTTCTCGATCAATTCAACGACCTCGTCAGCTATATCTGAGGCTCTGCTGCCATCCTTATTTTTTGTGGCGATGAAAGCTTTAAAGATGGCATTCGCTATTTTTGACCTGTCGAATTCAACTATCCTGCCATCTCTTTTCCTGATATTTACTATAATGATAATAGCCCCTGTAGCCTGGATGTTCTAAAGCAATAATTTAGGGCATTCAGTATAAAAAACTTTTGTTAACCTTGATTTCAAACGATATGATTGCTGACGATATTATACAGGATAAATTGAATATGATAAACACTACTGGGGTGTTTTTTCTACCATTTGATTAAGATATATCCCACTCGGGGAATCACGTTCGATCAGAACCATGAGTTCTACTAAATCAAATAACAGTTTTTCGGATATGCCTTTTTCATCTTTAACGAGATAGCTGAGTTCATTTTCATCAAGAGCCCTGATAAAGTCATTTTTATCAGTATATGCTTTAAGCAGGCATATGAACCGGTCAATTTCAGAACCTGTTATCTCTAATGTCGGGTCCTGGAATTTACGCAAAAGCCTTTCAGTCTCAATTTGCTCCTTAAATTCATCATCATGGAATTTTAATTTTAATAATTTCATATAATTTATAAAATCATCCATTTCTTCTTTTGCCGTATTTTCGAATCCACTAAGGAATTTGTCTATTTCAATTTTGATGACTTTCTTATTGATTTCAATTCTGAAATTATCATTTATCAGTTCAATAATATCTTTTTTCGTCTTTTCAGCATCGCAAATGTATTTTAAAGCCAGTTCTGCTGAAATCCTTGTAATTTCACTCTCACACGGAAGAGAATTAATCGCAATGAATTGATCAATATCAGTGTTTATTGGCGAAACAGGCAACTTTTTTTTATCTTCTGTTTGTATGTCCTTTACTGCTTTGCCTACATTTCCAGCGCTGAGCCTTGCCAGGAATTCATTTACATTCATGTCCTCAGGTTTAACGCAAATTCTATTGCGTATTTCTGCACTTCCACTAATTAAGTCAATCTCCATTGCTTTTTCTCTCAGGGATATGCATATTGTGTCCGCTTTTTTTTTCCCTGAAACTGCAGTGATACTCACCTCAAGTAGACTAATGAACTCCTCAATATCTCTTATATTTGAGTTCTCATTTAAATTTTTCTTTGAAGTCACCTGATTAAGAACCAGACTTGACTTTTTCTTAAGATTAGTTTCAATAAATTGGTTGCAATAATTTAAGAACTCAGATGCTGTTGACATTTTTTGCCTTCAATATTTTTTATGATGAATAAATATCTTAATTATAGTGCACAATTATACCATTTGAGGTAGTTTCGTTTATTTGATTTGTATCGGGCATGTGATCATCACTGTATGATAAATATTTGACTTAATGAAATAAATACTTATTTGTATCATGATCATGCGCATTATCATGGATTTGCAGGTACCTGCCATGGCAGTATGATGAATATCAATTCATTCTAAGCGCCCGATAATCTTTAAAGTGATTTTTCTTACAAACGGCCTGCACTTCTCCAATATGGCTTTCTCAATTCTATATAAGCATTATGCGCAACCGTGGCTCCTTGTGCCACAGCGATAACCACAAGCTGGAGGTCTGAGGCAATATCTCCCACGGCGTATATCCCGTCGATGCTGGTCTTCTGCGTCCTGTCCGTCTTTATATACCCCTTCTCATCCATCTCAATGTCCAGCTTCTTGAATATATCGGTATTCGGCGTCATGCCCACAGCCAATATCACGGAATCCACCACCTGCTGTATGGTCTCTTCTTCCTTTAAGTCCCGCATTATGGCTTTCTCTACCTTATCGGCGCCTGATATTTCAACCAGTTCAGTATCATACAGTATCTTGATCTTATCGCTTGATTTCAATCGCTCCAGCTTTTGCCCCACCGCGCGCAGTTCATTATGCCTGTGCGCTATGGTTATGAGGCCTGCGGTGTCGATAAGGGATAGGGCTGCGTCCACGGCAGAGTTCCCGCCGCCCACGATGAGAACGCGCTTTCCTGTGAATTTTTCGGGGTTCGTTACATAATAATAGATGCCCCTGTCGTCCTTACTGAACTTCTCCTCGCCCTTTACGCCTGCTGCTGCCGGAGAACTTCCAGTTGCCAGGACTATGATCTTACTTCTGTATTCGCCGCTAATTGCTATGACTTTCATATCCTTCGTTATTTCATTTACACGCTCTTTCTTTAATTCCACATTGAGCTTCTTCGCCTCGCTCATCCATGTATCAACAAGGTCTTTGCATGTTGTTTTTTCACTCAGCCCGGGGAAGTTCTCTATCATTTTTGTGGGGCACAGCCATGAGAGTATCCCACCCCAGCTTGAAGCTTCGAAAATGGCGGTTTTAAGCCCCCTGTAGGCGCAGAGTATTCCAGTTGTCAGCCCGCCTGGACCTCCGCCCACCACTATCACGTCAAAGTCATATTTTTCTGCCTCTGCCTTCTCTTCCTTTTTTGCCATGTAATCCTTTATGGCTGCATGAAGGGCATCTGCTGCAAGGTTGGAGCAGTGCATCTTGACCGCAGGAAGACCGTCAAGTTCAGCAGCCACGTCCCCGCGCGTTATCTTGAGCGCCTCTTCAAGCGTCTTTCCGATCGCCATTTCAGTGATCATGCTGCTTGTGGCGATGGCTGAACCGCAGCCGAAGGTCTTGAACTTAACGTCTTTTAATATATTGTTCTCAACTTTTATCTGGATCTCCATCAGGTCGCCGCATACCGGATTCCCT
>Ga0180732_1001085_pt1 | contig 18202 bp, 20 predicted proteins | sample KR11_01MetaG_FD_148674 | JGI IMG/M metagenome (GOLD analysis project Ga0180732, IMG submission 148674) | Groundwater microbial communities from the Olkiluoto Island deep subsurface site, Finland - KR11_0.1 MetaG | ecosystem: Environmental > Aquatic > Deep subsurface > Groundwater | place...
CGCCAAATCTCTTGGACATCTGATGCTCGCTATTGCTTAATAGAAGAGGTGCCTTTTTGCCGCCCTCGTAGCAATTCTATCAATTCACACCGCCGCCCTGTTTCTACATTCAAAGAGCACAAAAAAAGCCGTCCCCCGAAGGAGACGGCTGTAGTGAATAATGAATAAGTTATGCGGCAACTGCCATGGATTTTAATTCAGCCATTTTTTCAGTCAATACCCACAGGGCCTGATTCAGCTTGATATTGCGATCAAGTGACTGGACTGCTCGGGTAGTAACTTTACGAGGGCCATTCTCTCCATATACTTTGCCTTTTACTCCTCCTTTAATGATGTTCTCCTGGATTTTTTGAAATGTTGTCCATAGACTATTATTTCCATCTTCAAAACGTCTTTGTGTCAATAACTGTTCCGGAACGATGGGAGCGCTTTCCAAATCCTCATATACAAGCTTGTGAGCGGATTCAGCATAAATGATCTGCTCATCGTATCCTAACGGGATGCCTTTCAAGTAATCCATCTGATCATTTATGAGAGTTGCAGATGCGGTGATCTTATCAGCCGATTCAACAAAATCATTCTCGTTGAACCCGACATGACGATGGGTGAAGTTAGCAAAATCCGATGCAACCATCAGACCGTTACTACAAACCAACCGCCAGACTGAAGCGATCAGCTTGAAAGAACTACCCAGGTCATGAGAATTATAGAGAACCAGATCGATCCGCTCATCCTTCGGCTTCATTTCAAAGTTTTCATTCCTGGTAAAGCGAATGCAATGCTTTTGAAATCCTTCCTTATCTTGAATGCGGGTGCCACTCTGCTCGGCCTTGATCGGAAACCAGCCGGCATCACGCAGCAGATCAACCGCTTTCAAGGTTGGGACAAAGGTGTAACGACTTGAAACCTTGTCAACAGGTTCAGTGGCGCCTGCAGCAGAAGCATACTTAACGATAAGGTCATTGCTCATAAAAGTTGGTGTGGTCATGGTCGTGTCTCCAAATTAAGATTAAAAAAAAGGGACAAGACCCCCGTCAGGGAGGTTTTGTCCCTGATGGGTTGGTGTATAGTTGGTGTTGTTAGCCGGGGTCGTTTCAGCCAGCAAATAAGCCAGTAAAAACTTGAAAGAACCAAACTAAACAAAGAAAGTACAAGAAGTTTGCTGTCATGGTCTTACTCCTTATGAGATAAAAAAGGGCAAGACACTCCCAGAGGGGTTGTTTTGCCCCTAATGGGTTGATGGTTTATGTTTTTTTAGGTCACGCCTCCCAACTGACTGCACATTTTTCACAAATGTATATCCAGCCATATTCACCAAGTTTCTGAGCTTCAATCATCTCGCCACAGTCAAGGCACTTTTCAGATGGAGGTTGTTCCTTGTCAAATTTTCTTGAAAAAATATTCACATTCTACCTCTGAAGACCAAGAGGGACACAAGACCCACCAGCCACCGACCTATGCAGACTGACATTCTTTCCATCCGTCATTCCTTGCTGGTAGGCGTTGCCATCAACATAATTGGCTCTTGAAAAGATAGTTTTTATTCGCGGAAAAAGCCGATTAACTCGCTGGTCAACTGCTTTATCTTTAATTACCATTAATGCGGTGCCGGTCATCCCAAAGGAATTACGGCTATCAGTCGGGGCAGTGTTTTGCTTCAGCCGTTCTAGTCGCTGACTGATCGTTTTTATCATTCCCAGGCGATAGCTGTTATGCAGGGATTTACCGTGAGTTCTGGTAAAATTCTTTGTACAGTTTACATAAACCTGGCTCATTCGCTTGATGGTAGAGCGCAGTCGTTCAAACAGATCGGTGATGATTATCAAATCTGTCTGGCCGGCCACGAATGTGAAACTCCAGCCACTGCTGTTTCTGATACGAATTGCTCGGCCATTGAAGGTTTGGGCAATGAAGCTTCCCAGGGAGATTTCCCATGTCTGGGAAGTCTTGGTCAGTCCATAGACTTCTGCAGAACCTACATGAGCACCACTTCCGTCAAGAGCTACATCTGCAACGGACAGGTTGTGTTCACGCATCAGTTCCTCAGCCTTCTTCATGGCAAGGGCAGCTTCGTTTTCGTTATCACTTGCAGACAGAGCAAGTAATTTCTGGAGTTTATCGATTATTTTCTGATCTATCATGATCTTGTCTCCTTTTGAGATTATAGAATCAAAGGCAAGACTTCCCCATAGGGGTTGTTTTGCCCCGATGGGTTGATATTGGTTGCGTAGAATTGAGCTAAAACTGAATACCACTGTCCATAAAGGACGTTAAATTATCCCCTACGATTATGTGGTCGAGGATCTTAACATCTATGATTTTCAAGATTTCTTTCAGTTTTTTGGTCAATTCAATGTCTTGTGGTGATGGGTCAGTATTACCTGAAGGGTGGTTATGGGCGAGGATAACCTTCGCCGCATTGAGCTGCAGGGCTTCCTTGACCACTTCACGTGGGTAAACTGTTGTCGAATCAATAGTCCCTCGAAACATTTCCTTCCACTCCAGGATACAGTTTTTGGTGTCCAGAAAAAGACAACCAAAGACCTCATGTTGGTATGAAGAGATTTTTGAGGCTATTGCTTCCTTTGCCGCTTGTGAACCTCCGATAAATTCTGATCCTTTTTTCAGTGTGGAGCGAGTACGGCTACGCCCCTCTTTGATGATTTCGGGGGTTGTCGCAGTGATGTACTTTCCTTGTTCGTCTTTGATAAATAACTGCATCGCCTTATCTCCTTCTGTGAATTAAAAAGGGATACGACTTTACCAAAGACAAAGGGGTTGTTTTGCTCCCGGTAGTTTGATTTCTGCGAGTTTCTGCAACAGATAGCTTCTTTTGCAAGCGTTCTATCTCATTTGCAGCCTCAAAAAGCAGGATGCAATGGCCAAGGTTGGTCTTGTCGGCTCTTTTTGCAGTATTCCGCATACTTCTAATCAGATTGATAATCATATCTTGCCTCCTTTGAGTCGGAATAAAAAAGGGGCAAGACTTCCCCGACAGGGGTTGTTTGCCCCTGGTGGGTTGATTACTATTGTTGGTTATTCAGTTTTTTCTTTTTCTTGGTGATCAGCTTCAAAATAATCGGCCATTAAGTCAGCCATTACTTCGAGATCATAATAATAATCCATTATTATGATGCCTCCTGTGCGTCAGTATGATCAGCGATGGCCTCAAAGAGATAGACAGGATGGTGATGTTTCAATAGCTCTTTCAACAGAGCTACCGGATCATTACTTCCTATCAATTTCTGTAAGCGCTCTATCTCGTCTGCAGCTTCATGGAGCACATTGCAATGAGGCCAATCATTCTCGGCTGCCCTTCTTGCACTGTTCCGCAGTCGTGTAGTCAATTTGATTGTGATGGTCGATTTTTCCGTAACATCCATTTCTAATGGTTCGGCCATCATTTCGATTTCTGACTTATTCATGATTTTTCCTCCGTAATGAAAATGGACAAAACTTCCCCTGCAGGGGTTGTTTTGCCCCTGGTAGGTGGGTTATGCCGCATTTCGTATTTCAGCCAGGACAAAATACTTCGATTGTTCCGGCTTGTAGATACGGATAGGCTTTTCGTTTATTTCACCGCAACCCTGCCGGTCATACCAGCCAATTTTTCGGCCTGACCAGAAGACGGCTCCCTCTTTGAGCTCGAAGCGATTGCGACCTACATAGGCCACGGCTCCATCTTTCTTGACATAGACAGGGCCACGCACGATGTACTGTTGCGTGATCGTGGCAATGCCGGAGCTTGTCGCCATGGTGGTTGTGGTGGTGATGGTAACGGCCTGGTCATCATCCATGGACAGATTGCCCAGCAACTCTCGTTGTCGGTATCTGGTCCAGGCCTCACTCATATCCTTGACCGCAATCTTGCCGGTCAAAGCCTTTGCCAGTTCATACATCATGCTGTTTTCTGATTCAGATAATGCGGCCAGCCCTTTATCTGAGAGCTCTCCCTCTATGGCTAAAGATGTCTCCATCTTTTGGGCCATGAGTGAAAGAGCTTTTTCCTGCATTGTGTCCGCATAGGCCATAAAAAACACCCGCACCGGCTGATCTTGCCCGATACGCCATGACCTACGGCTGGCTTGTCTAAGAGTGAAAACACTATAGCCGCATTGAAAAAAGATGATGGTGGGAAACTCTAAAAGATCGAGTCCAGTTTTCACCAGGTTGGGATTGCAAATAAGACAGTCATAAAGACGTGTTTTGATCTGTTCCTTGAGATAGTCTTCCCGATGTTCCGGGGTGACATCCGTGCTGCGTAAAATCAGAGGATTCATATCGTGCGTATGAAGTTTCTCCTCTAATGTCGTCAGCAAGTCTCGTGTTCCGGTGTGTTCCAGGAAAACAGCTACCTTTCTTCCCTTTTTCTTTTCAGCCGTGATAATTTCCAGCAGCTTTTCTTCTTTAGGCAGCAGGTCAATCTCAAGGGCAGGGGCATAGCCCACTGTTTCCTCTGTACCTGCTATTTCAAGGGTAACAATTTCCTCGCGTCTGCAGCCATCAGGATACGCCAGTAAAGATTGAAGCATTTTTCCTAAAAGCCGCATGTCGCCTCGGCCCAATGCTTGAAATGTCGCATCAGTTAAGTCCTTGGCAAGCTGCTCGTATGCTTCTCTTTGTTCATGTTCCATTTTTACCGGAACAATGATCTCTTCGTATTCTGGTAGTGCATCACTCACATCCGCCAGACGAACAAAGGCTGAATGCTCCAAAAGCAGATCGGGCAGCAACAGGGGTGATATTCCCGGCGCTTCCTTGACCCGCGACTTTCCGAGCTTCCGGCCAATACTGGCTTGGTTGAGGCTTGCATCTAAGTCTTTGGTATCGTAGGTTCTCTGCACAACGCCGTAGCGTTCCGCAAACTGCAATGACCTTCCAAACTCAAAACTTCCTGCCTTCATCTGACGAGAAAACATCCGCCAGAGCAGGTAAAACAGATTTGAAGAATACCCACCCATCAAAGTGCCGGTAAGAGCAAGCACCTTTTTGGACCGGGCTATCAAGCAGGACATGGCTTGACCCTGGGCAGTACCGCCGCCCTTGAGTTCATGCACCTCATCCAGTATCAGGAGATCAAAGAAGTTCTTGGGAAAAAACCGCTTGATAAACTCGGCCTTGGCGTAGCGGCGGACTTTGGTTCTGTCTGCCATCCACATCGGGGCCTTGCAATGTTCGCAGGTTTCTTCGTTATTCTCAGATGTTATTTGTAGTCCGCATTCTGGACAGCATGGTTTCCCGCAAACAGTAATCCTTTGGGGAACACGCTGAAAATGCAGTTTTGCTCGTTCTTTCCCCATAACCCAAATCTCCATGCCAACCGGTTTGGTCAACTGGAGCTTATTGGCTATGAGCAGATCAAGGCTCTTTCCGTTAAGATTGGTGCAATTACAGCTTGGGATTGTTACCTGCGCCTCCCGTATCCATTTCTTGACCAGGTGGCCAGGACATTGGATAAGGATTCGTTTGCTCTGTTTCGGGATAAGATGAGCAACAGCTAAACTCATGAAGGACTTACCCGTTCCCATCTCACCAACCAGAAAATCAGCCTTGTGATCTTCTTTGAAGAAAGACCTGGCTACAGGCAATATGCCTTTTCTGGTTTGAGACTCAAACGGCTTCCGCAGTAATTGCTGTAACTTTTTTTTGGCCTGTAAATCCCAATCGTCTTCCGCTTTTGGGGAATAGACAGGATTCATATTCTTGACGACTTGGCTTTTGAGTATATCGCCCCACTCGTCAAGAAACTCGGCCAGCTTGACGGTTTTTGGAACGTCATCTGGTTCGGTAATGTCGGTGACAGCTTCCATGACTCTCCTTTTGATGGTGATGGTTGAACAAAGGAGAATATGGCCCCGGCAGGGGGGTATTCTCCCCTGTATAGGTGGGTAATAACTTTTTTTCTTACTGGATTTGTCTGTTCTTGATTGCTGCCAAAACATGCGACTCTAAGGTTTCGTCGCATGGGATGGTCAGAAGATATGCTTCCTGAAACTCGCCCTGAAATTCGCTACTGCCAAAGCTGTAGAGCTTCTCAGGGGATATCATTGTTTCCCAGAGCCATTCCTGCCACTGTGGTTTCAGCGGAATGGTCGTGGTTGCATCAAGACGACGAAAAGCCCGTTCCTGCACAAGGGGCAGATCAGGGCCAAAGACAGCAGCCGTATTGTTATTTTTGCTGAAATAATTAGTGATCAGGACTTTATTGACTATCTCTCCGATTTTCCGTGAGCGACAAGTCTGGGTTGGCCCTGCAAATTTCAGTTCTGTATCAAGATTGTCTCCTGATATATGGCAAGATTCTCCGGTGTAAATGAGTGCCGAGAGACTTTTGATATGCGATGGTGTCCCAATCAAGCTCAACATGCAAGCCTGAAGATCGCCAGAATCCGTTCTTGCAATGAGAGCATTGCAGTAGGCGGTAAATCCGGCGCATTTTACAGTGAGATAGTTTGTCGTCATTTTGCTTTTCTCCGTCAGTTAATTATTGAATCTCCTGAAAGCCGTATCAATCTTTGCTTTCAGTTTATAGGTTTGATGATGGTCAATAAAAGGCTGATTCGGTACAGCATTGAAGACGGCCAAACATTCATCCAGCAATCGTTTGTATTCGTTTCTTTCTTTAACGATTCCTTGAATTTGCATAGCGCATACCGTTGTTCCTGTGATCATTGTAATTTCTCCTTGAGGTACTGGTTAAAACGGGAGAAATCCCCTGTGCGGGAGGTTTCTCCCGTAAGGGTTGAATGAGGATTACTGAACGATAATCAATTCAGCAGTCTGCATGTCGATGATTTTGACGGTCGGGATGTACTGATCTTTGGTGGTAATTGAACCGCCACCATTCTCATTTTCATAGGTCTGGACGATTTTCTCCGTTTTATGGATAACGCCCTTGATGACCAACTGCCGTCCATCTTTCTCAATGGCTCCGTTCATATATCCTCCCGCCAGCATAAGGGCCAGGTGGCCGTTTTCAAGCGAGGTCAATGGACGGATATTATTGTTTTTGGCAGGAGTTAGTTCCCTCAAAGCATCTTTCAGGATTCCGGCCTTGTTTATCACCGGAATTGCTTCCAGTGGGTCAAGGCGATCTACGCGAAAGTTTATTGGCTTATTAGCTGTCGGCACAACGATTGGGGCCATAGTTTCCAGTGGCCATACCTCGCTTTGAAACTCCTCCGGTGTCATCTCGGCCAATTCTTCCAGGTGTTCCTGGGTTGCTTTGGCTTTTTCCTCTGATATGTATCTTTTTTCTCCAAAGACAACGCACTGCTTAAAAAGAGGAAATTCTTCATCTGGAAACCCCACTACCTGTACCTTGAAATTACGGGCCAGTGTCTTGGCACAATGTTTCAGGACATAATAGGGGATAACAAAAACGAGAATGCCACCAATCTGCAATGTTCGGCTATAAGAGCGTAAGAACTGATGCTCCAGCCGTTTGTCATCTGTGTGGATTGCTTGAATTGCGGTGTCGTAGGGAGGATTGAGGTAGAGCAGACCAAAGGCTTGTGATGATATCCGAGCCTCGGTAAGAGCGTCACCCCATACTGCTTTAAAAAGCCGTGTTTTGGCTTCCGTGGCTCGCTGGTGGTCAAGTTCAACGCCATAGGTGAGTGTCGTTTTTATTTCCAGGCTGACGCCATTGATATTTTCTATCGTATGGCCAGCCAGTTGGGAAAGGGTTTTACCTTTACCACAACAGGGATCTAAAATCCGAGCGCCTTCTTCAAACGATATTTTTATTTTCAGCAGGGAAACAACACTATCCGGTGTTGGAAAGAAACCTGCTTTTGCTTGAGATGCGAGTCGTGCCATGTCTTGTCTCCTTATAATGAGAAAAGGGGCAAGACTTCCCCTGCAGGGGTTGTTTTGCCCCTGGTGGGAAATGCACTTACGGTTATTGAATTTCGCTGTATTCGGTAATCAATACTGGCCCTGCGATATAGTCATCATCCATACCACCACTTGCATGAAGCATTTTAGTGGCATCAAGATTAACACTATGCGGCTTCAACTTGCCTTCTTCGTCAAGCCACATTACTCGACCATCCTCTATGGTAATAGCTTGCACCATAGAGCAGGAAAGCAGAGAATACATTTCGTTCAGCGTAAATTCATTTTCCTTCGCATAAACATTTGTTGTGATTCCATCGGGTGTGATAAGTACAGCCATGATCTTGCCTCCTGAAAAAGTAAAAAAGGGGCAAGACTTCCCTTTCAGGGGTTGTTTGCCCCTGGTGGGTGAACTGGTTTTGCTATATCAGATTAAAATGGAACTTCCGTGTCCGGCAATGGTGGGTTATCCTGTAGGTGATCCCCAGTAGTAGCCGAAGATGAATCAGTTTCCTTATCAAAGTTTTTGCCACCAAGCATTTCCATGCTCTTGGCAATAATCTCAGTGGTGTAACGAGTAATACCGTTCTCTTCCCACTTTCTGGTTTGCATCTTGCCCTCAATATAGATTTTCGAGCCTTTCTTGAGGTGATCTCCGCATATTTCGGCAAGTCCTCTCCAGGCTACAATTCGGTGCCAGTCGGTATGCTCCTGCTGTACTCCTTCTGCATCTTTCCACCTTTCAGTAGTAGCGATAGAAAAAGTTGCCACAGCAGTGCCTTTCTGGGTGTAACGAATTTCTGGGTCATTGCCTAAATTGCCGATTACCATTGCTTTGTTCATGATGATGTTCTCCTAAAAAGATTGAAAAGGTTCAGGAAAATACATATCCCCACAATGGGAATAGTTTTTCCCTGATGTGGGCTTATGCTGCTTTTTTGGTTGTGGCTGATTTGATTGCTTTTGACTTCTTGATCTCCAGGAAAGAAAATGAACTTGATTCCTGAAAATCATTTACCGTATGGCCCTGGTCAGCCAAGAACGCTGTCAGGCGGCTGATGTCAAAAGACTTGCGGAAACGGATTGCTTTGGAAAGGATACTGCCGTTTACCTTAATCGAATGCCCTGCCCTTTCTACGATCTGAAACAGATTGGCTTTTTTGGGTTCGATCTGGTTTTTCAGGCTTTTTTCCTTCTCTTGCAATTCCTGTAACTCTGCCACTGAATTTTCCAGTTCCGGAACCTCTTCGGCTGCGAATCTGGGACAGGTGGTGAGATGATTGCAATAGCCACATAAAGGGCTGGGTTCGGTCGCTGGTTTTACTGGATGGCCGATCAACATGAACTGATAATTTGTCCAGATAGTTGAAGCCCGTTCGAGTAATCCTGCATACATTGTATCCTCTGGGGTATATCCATTAAAAAAACCAACCTCGCCGCTACCCAAATCAATTGCCAGTACCGCAGCCTTGATCGTGTAATCAGGAAATTGTTCTTTTAACGCTCCCATCTGCATGTACAGTTGAGATTCCCAGGAACCGTAAGGAACATCGGGAAGAGAGCTTACGCTCTTGATCTCCAGGATGGCCTTAATTTTTGGTTGAGTGGATGTGAAAACAAAGTCGATATGGACTTTGATAGGAGTGGCTCCGGAAGCAATAACCTCAACCTGACGGTCAAAATTATCATAGCCGGCGGCGGTCATTGCGTTTGCAACAATATCCTCGGCCATGTGTCCTCTTTGGAAGCGGAGCAGTGTGGCCAGGTCATGTTCACCAGGATGAAGCCGTTCAAAAATTACCTTTCGTGGGCAAGTTCCAATATCGGATGCGCCAAGGTAACTGCTTCGATCTCCCAGGGTCGTAAGAGTGTGTTGTTTGCTTAATGCTTGCAGACTGGTCAATAAAAGGGTTTTCATGTCCATGTTGTTCATCCTCAAAAATGAATAATTCAAGGGAGAAAACACGGATTTCCCATGAGGGAAGAGTGTTGCTCCCTCGTTGGGTTAAAAAACAAGTTTTTATGCCAGATTTAATGGGTCAGTTCTTTGTACCAGTTTTTCTGATCCTTATTCCATTTGAAGCCCGCTGATTTCAATAATTCCTTCTTATCGAAAAGCTTGTTACCTACTGCTACCACGAAATTATCAAATTGCTGATATTCAATACCGGCAATCTTAGGCAGGGAAGCAGGATTGGCAGGTTCTGGTGGATGAGCTGGTTGAGACTGAACGGGTGGTTGTGATTCTGGTTGCGGCGATGAAGATTGTGATGATAAAGCTGGTCTCGATGATGGTGCAGGTAGAGACTTATGTTGACTGCTGGGATTGTAAACAGTCCCAAGCAGACCACGATAAGCGTCCGTGCCAATGCTGACCAGAGAAAAACATTTCTGAATCGCATCGGTGATTGCTCCTTTCTGAGCATCGCCAATATTACCTTTCACGATATTCATCTGTCCTTTGTGTGAGCCCTTACAAAGCCATTCGGCATCGGTTTTCAAAAATAATTTTACCTCTGCGACTGCCTGATTTTCAAAAATCTCCTCTTTGATTAGCTCGTAACGCCAGTTTTCAGGGCCAAGAAATTCGTTGATACTGTCAAAGACATATTGAGGACGATAGCCGTATTTAATCTGGCCCATTACTTTCCCCTCTTTGTCTTTCATTTTGATTTCTTGAATCGCTTGAATACCGAGTGATCGTAATTTTACATTAACTGCATTGATCTTTTCTGTGAGCGTGGTCATGATTGTTCTCCTTTAATCTTGTGGATTGAGGGAGAAGACAACTATGCCCCTGATGGGAGAGTTGTTATTCTCCCGATTATGGGGTTGGTGTTGCTCTATTGCTATGGGAAATCAATGACAAAAAGAATCAAATGGATTTATCCACAAAAAAGAGGTTCGCATTTGCGATTAAACTTTTCTTGCAGGGGATGTGTCCAGACGGATTTATCTTGTCGATGAAAAAAGGGGGAAGTGAAAAGGTTGACGAAGAGGACGATGAAATCAGAAAAAAGATAATCTTGTCGTCTTGTCAGGGTGGCCATATCCTCAATCATACAAAAAAGAGGTTCGCATTTGCGATTAAACTTTTCTTGCAGAAAGAATATGGCAGGTGTGAGATCACTGGGTCATTCATCGAAATATATTTATAAAAAATATACCATGAAGCCTCAGTTATTTTCCCGGAAGGGATTACTTAATTGAATTAAGTGGAATTTATATTTCATAATAAATATCTTTTTTGGGGAAAATCAAGAAAAAGATGCGGGAACGAAAAAAATACCCATAGAGATTGAAGATACGGGGAAAATTTTTAGCTATTATCCCGTACAGTTCATTAGCACAATCATCTAAATTTTGTAGCGCACTTCATGCTGAATCTTGCAAAACAGCTTGCTCTGCTGCATAACGGTGAAATCACCAGTTCATCTGGTGCATTTTATTGTTGGAATTAAGTATCAGTGCCCCCAGAACTCGTCCCTGGTTCGGCGAATTTCCCATTTTATTTATTCCCCGAAGTCAAGAATTAATCAAGCTAGGATCCTGTCGGACTTTGCAAAAAACAACCATCCAAAAGGGATCTCTACCAAAAACTCACGATAATTCTACCATGCACACACCACCAATCCTACAAGGATCCACTTCTTTTTGCATCTCTCCCCCCACTGCCATTCGACAAAATGCCTTAATCCGACAAACTCATAGTTAGTTGTTTAAGATCGTCCAGCATTTTCACACATCTGGCTTAATCGGCCAGGAAGGGCAGCTGGCGGCCGTGGCCCCGATTGGTAGCCCTGTGCACTAATCCGCAGAACGAGTCAGCCATTGATTGTTGTTTGGAATCACATTCTCAATATTTTACTTTCAAGGGGGGGGCAGCTGTCTTTTAATGGATGCCCACCCTACGCTTCCTTACATTCCGTAAAAAACTGTTTTCGTTTTTTAATCATCCTCTTTCATTTCCAAGGCATGGACTCTACCCCATTAAGAAATCGTGATTTCACTTGATATAGAATAGCTGGGTCAGAAGCTTTTTTGTTCCCGAGCGTAATAAGATCTTGTATAGCCACCGAACCATCCAATGAGTACATCCCTTGCCTCGTAACGGTGTTGACTCGCAGGAACCTTGGCTCTCCTACGAGTAGTTCTGCATGTTGTATGGATGACTCAACTTGTGCATTCATCAGCAAATCAATAAGAGTCTTCCCCCAGCCTATTACTCCAGATTTGGTCATTCTTTTTACTGTAAACGGTTCTTCAGTTGTTCCAATACTTAGAATATCAATGCGATCAAGTGGGACTTCCAAATAACATACAGCTTCGATAATCGCTGCCATGGCAGGGCAATTTGCCCATACTCCACCGTCAAAATATGTTGCATTTGCAACCATATTACTTACTGTTGCAGCAGAGAAATATGTGGGCGCGGCAGCAGTAGCCAAAGCAACATTAGCAGCATTCGTGAACCCGTCAGACTTTAGGAGTTGATGATGCGGCGTTCTAAAGGTATGGCATGCCCCGCTGACGGCATCATACGCAGGAACAACCAATCGGCACTTTGACTCGCCCAAAACCTTTGCTTGACCGTCTGGAAAGTACGCCGACTCTAATTCCCGAAGCAGTATAGCCTGTGAGTGCTTCGGTCCAAATAAGTGGCGGGCCTTGTTCCACCACCGTTGGTGAAGTCTCGTGATGGGAAAAATCACAGTCCCACGGTCTCGGTAAAATTGCAGTAATTGCTGCGAATTCAACCCCATTCCCAGCCCGATGGCTAGAATTCCGCCGGTTGATGTTCCGGCAACCATGTCGAAGTGATCAACAATCTGGAGGCCAAGCGACTCTTCCAAGGTTGCAAGAACTGACGCCGTGAATGCTCCTTTAATACCGCCACCGTCAAGTGCCAAAATTCGAAACGTGATTCCATCAGAGACTCGACCACGAACTAGCGGTAGGCGAGAAAGCTGATCAATAATACGCTGCACAATACTACCAACGTTCTCATTCGTGGCTAAACTTTGGTTGGTGGCATCGTCCAGTCCGTTTTTCAGCGAACGGATCACTTCCGGGTGATCCCTTACGTAGTCACGAGCAGCACCACCTAATCCTCCAAGAAGGAAGCAAGGGAGCCCTCGCTCGATTGCGAGACCTGCTTCCAAAGGCACCCCCGAACGGCCCACAACTTCTTTCCACCACATCCCTCCAACGGCAACGAAAACGTCACAACGGACTGACATCCATTGGCGTAGAATCTGCAAACTTTCATCCCTAGCAGATTCGCCGGTCGCTTCAGGGGTCTCATAAACCATACAAGTCTCACGCCAGATATGCACAGGAACAATTTTCGTATCCTTCGACCATAGCTTCGAAACCGCTAAAGTTAGACAATCTTTACGGCCGCCATTTATACGATATTTTTTTGCCACATCCAGTAAAGTTGGGGTTAAACTTGGGTGACTGCCATGAAGGATGTGCCCTCCCGCTCTGAATACCGTTTCTGCAACGTGCTCTACGAATTCAAGTATTGCTTTTTTTTGCTGCTCATTGGCCTCTGGCGGAACGGCACCGGAAAGCCAGATACGAACACCATGAAGTGGGGTGGGGGATTTGTGAGAGATCTCCATCTGTGTAAATCCTAGCTTGTTGGGACTGCACAAAACGTGGGTTGCACGTCGGGCAGTCTATGCATTAGTTCTCTTTCCGTATTTTGATGGCCTCTTCTATTGCGTTCGCCAAGTGTTGCACTATCCATGCATATCGGTCCTTGCTATTGCTTCCTGCTGGGTTATAGCATTTCACAGTGGAAGACAATTTCTTCTTGATCACACCGTAAGTTATGTAATCGAAGGGGTTTGCTCCTTTTGTTGACATATCTCCTTCAAAATTCTTTAAACCATGTATATAAATACCAACAACTCCCATGCCATCGTTCCAGGATTTAATTATCTCATGATTTATCCATTTTCTATTTGCCGTGTTTTGTCCTACGAGGATAACAGTGCATGTCCGTCCCTCCATTTGGTCTGCTATCCATTTCTTTATAGCCTTGTCTTTTGTAGCCGCATCACTTCCTCCAGTAATTTTCTCCCACTCATTGTCGGTGGCTGACTTGTTCCCTTCGATCGCACCAATCTGGCGGACCTGTGACGCACGGACTGCATCCGGTTTGTAGTGGAAGCTGTAAAATACCCGTCTTTTTGTGTTTGCCATTTTACAACCTTCCACGTTAGATTTTTCCAAAAAAATTGTGCAACCATCAAATGCACCGAGCACCGAAGGCGGCCGGTACATTTGATGTTTGTGCGCTGAAGTTATGGGGCGTCAACGACCACCGGGCCAATGACTTCGAGGCGTCTTCGCAGGGCATCCGGGCCTTGAAGACGGTTGCGTGCGATATCATGTTTAACTCTATCACTTGCTTTGATCTTCAGTTCGTAATAGGTCGCGTTTGCGTTGCTACTTACAACGGCAAAAACCAATCTGTATTGTACACCAACCTCGAGTTTGTTGGACTTCTGACTCTCTATTCTTTGTTTTTCGACGGTCCACTCTTTCATGTCAGGAGGCACAATCGCCAGAAAAAAATGCAAGTCGTCATCAACACCATCGCAATTCTTGACGTATGCAATGTCAAAGGGCTGTTTAAACTTGGGTGGTATTGGAACTGAAAAGGTATTAAGATTTGCGACTTTGAACCACCAACTCGGGCGGTCCTCCTTAATTTTGTTGCCTTCCTTCATTGAGTAAATGAAACGTAGCTCGACGTCCCTAGCGGTGGCCCTGGAGTCGTTTACGATATTCATACGCAACCAGAGTTCTTCAACGGCTTGTTCTTCCACCTCTGAGAGCGGCTGTCGGTTTCCATTTAGAGCGACGTACCTATTGTCGTCATCGTCCGACTTCCTATACGAAAGACGCAGCTTCGGACGCCTCGTCCGCTCATACCAGATCTGAAGTCCAAGCGCCAAGAAGACGACTGCTAGCGTTGCGAACCCGCTGAACCAGCTTGCTAGTACACCCCATACTTCAATGCTGAATATACTTAGAAGCCAATTACCCAATTGATCCGTGAATGGTATTGCGGCAGCAGGTCCCATGCAACCTCCTTCAACGTGTTTGTTCGTCGAGCATCCCCAAAAGGGAAGCAAGATCTACGTCGGCCGAGCCTATGTGAGTATCGGCAGCTCCATAATACAGGCGCAAAGTCTCGGTCCCTATTACCTCAACACCACAAGGAAAGACAGTGTCGGCGCGACGTCCAACTCGCTCCCACTCCAGAGTGGGAGCGAGAACCGGTTGTCGGCTGCGCGCTATTAGATTCTGAGGGTTCTCCCGACTGAATAGCGCAACGCCTACTCTGTAGGTATCCTCATGATCCACACCATAGTAAAAAAGAAGCCATCCCTCCCTGGTTAGAACAGGTGTGGTGCTGGGTCCTACGCGCACCCCATCCCACATTCCCGGGCGAGGGAGCAGAATTGGGAAAGGTGTACCCCAGTAGACCATATCAGGTGACCTCATAAGCCAAATGCCACTGGATCGGAGATACGTTCGTGAAAGGGGACGGGTTAGCAGACAGTATTGATCTGCGATCTTGGCTGGAAAAATGGTCGAATGTTTGTGGTCTGGTCCAAGTATCATCTTGGCCTGGCCCAGGGTATTGTCGGCGCTAATTGTAGCTATCCATGAGGTTGAGCCATAAGGCCCGATAGCCGAGAAAACTAAGTGCGGTTTGCCGTCTAGGATGGTGACACGGGGATCTTCGCACCCGAACTGAGTAAACACATCAAACGGACAAACTAAGGGGCATTGGGCCACCTTAACATCTGTAGCGGTAAGTTCAACAAGCCTCAACTGCGAAATGTAAGAAAGGAGCAACTCTTGCTGTCGCAAGCCGAGGCGATACTCACGCACAGTTTGGGGTAAGATTGGATCTTTGTCCTGAAGGAAGCAGTCTGCAATTTGGGTTTCGATGACTTCGACCTTGCCAGCATACTCAAGGTCAGCATACGCAACTAGCAGGGGCTCTTTGCCAGGTCTCATTTTCCTTCTGAAAGGCTCCGTGGAAGCAGGTCGTTCGTCGACCCTTATAATCAAATACCTGCGGTCGTTAGCGGAGAAGAACGTTGGGTTCAGCACACCAATTACCGAAAGCTTGCCGTCGCTAGGCATGATTTGGTTCGGACTCAATAGAGGCCGTTCTGATACTCGGCGGAATACGTCTGGAGTTGGATGGCCTGATATCGTGCTGTTTAGCTTCTTAGTGCTCAAGGCTTACGTGTCCTCTCGTTGATTGGGTTCCGTGACATTGGCTCTGTGGCACAACGCCAAGGTCGGCGAAAGCTACTGGTTATGCTTCTGTTTCGTAACGGAGTTCTCAATTATTGGGCGACCTGGTACCGGACCATCAGAAAACGACTTATCGATTATTTCAGCTTGTCTAGCAACGTTGTCTTGAATCATGCGCAGCTTACTTTCGATGGCTACCCTTTCCGAGTCTGTAGGTTCTCCGTCGATCGCGTCTAAAGCAGTGGCGACATGTTTTATATCCCTCAGAGTAAACTTATCGACGTTTAATCTCTCTGCATGATGTTGTAGTTGGGCAATAGATCTCAACACCCTGATTTTGCTAAACGTTTCTGGCAGAATTAATAACCGCAACTTGCGCACTTCACTCGAAAACCAGAAAAGCGCACCAAAATGTGTCCATCTGATGGCATTCTGAGCGAGTATTTCCTGCAAGTCTATGACCTGCGCATCCTCGTGATTTTGAACCATCTCGGAAAGTAATCTGTTTATCGCGGTGCGATAGTCCTGTCGGGCGTCTGTGGCCTGGATATTGGTAATTGCTGTTGGAATAGAGTGGTTTCCAGACTGACCTCCAACAATTACTGGATAAATCTTCTTTCCTAGCTTCAAGGCTGTCGTCAATTCTATCGCCACCCATTTAGATTTTGCGGCAGACGGAGAGCATATGCAGAAAACACAAACCGAGGCCATCAAGGCTCGGTCAATCTCAGCCTTCCAATCTAATGTTCCGGGACGTAGATCGTTGTCAATCCAAATTCTAAATCCTACTAATTGAAGCTCATTACACAGCGCTCGAAACTCCCATACGTCGTCCCTAGAGTAACTCACAAATACATGTTTGAGGGAATTTTGCATTTCAATCAGTTCTTTCACCAATCCAATTCAGAGGCATAACAAGTTAGTATATAGTTTCTTGATATCTATACAAAAGTAAAGATGCTCTTACGTAATTTCAGCCATACAAATCAGTTTCTAACCTGATATTATTCATTATCGACTGGATAACAAGAAACCTGCGAACCCTACACAATCCAATTTCCTGTTTACCAGAGGTCGAGTAGACCGGCTTCTATAATAAGAAACAACACATCCATGGTGAGTCTTTTATTGACGCTTCACCGCACGCGGCTACTGCGTGAGTCCCATTTTGCTTTGCTCTCATCATTGTCACCGGCCCCTCTCAGAACCGTGCTTGCGCTATTTACGCACACGGCTCCTCACATAGTATTCACAGGTAATCCGAACATACTGACCATAATTCGTGGTTTCGGTAGTGGAAATCGCTTCAGCATTTTATTGAATTCTTCCCAATTAAGGCAGCTTCTCTTTCCTCTACGGTTCAGCCACTTGAACAACAGCTTTTTCACTGCTTGATCAAATCGAATAAGTCCCCGATAATTATCGGTTACTCCATAGTAGTTATAATGACCCCTCAGTTTGGAACTGGCTATTTTCCAGAGTTCCTTGGTCTTCAAAATCCTGGCCGTCTTCAGCCATTCTTTGAAAATTCGCAGCTTGGCAACAAACTTCTTACGGGCAGTAACCCGCTTCATCCGAAACCCCGTGCCGTTCCGTCTTGTGCCGCAATAGTGGGTGAGGCCAAGAAAATCAAATGTCTCTGCCCTTTCCCCTCTTTTCTTAGCACTCTGGACGGCAAATCTTCCAAACTCCATCACCTTGGTCTTAGTCGGTTCCACCTCAAGGCTAAACTTGCCCAGCCGTTGCCCCAACTCTACCCGAAACCGCTCGGCGTCTGCCTTGTACTGGAAGCAGACAACAAGTCGAGTAGCCCGAGGGAGCTTCCCCCTCGGGCTCTCACAGAACCGGACGTGAACGTCTCCGCTCATCCGGCTCCTATTGTCCAGCCGATGCATACAGCAATCTCCAGTGAGCAAACAAAGTTGGCTGTTTTCGTGCAATACCATTCAACCACTGTGCTCCTCGTCTCTGGTGATTCCGTAGGCGTTTGTATTTTCGCGTCGCCCACATGACAAGGCGGCGTTCCAGGCATTTCAGGGTCGGGTACAGGGCGGACTTGTAATAGCGACCA
>Ga0180732_1001086_pt1 | contig 18194 bp, 28 predicted proteins | sample KR11_01MetaG_FD_148674 | JGI IMG/M metagenome (GOLD analysis project Ga0180732, IMG submission 148674) | Groundwater microbial communities from the Olkiluoto Island deep subsurface site, Finland - KR11_0.1 MetaG | ecosystem: Environmental > Aquatic > Deep subsurface > Groundwater | place...
CCTTCTGGTAAATTGGGATGAAAATGAACTCTCCCCTTTTGGCTGTTAATTTTACAACCGCCGGCTAATTTATCTGATTCATAATTTGGGCATGCGCATAAAAAACAGTTCAAATTTTCAACTTCAAAATGGCAGGAAGTTCCTTTAGGATAATAAGGGCATTCTTCAGGATGCTTTTTGCTTCTCACTCTAAAAGACATCTCTTCTATTATACACGGGATATTCTCTAAAGTAAGTGATATCCCTTCTTTTTTTAAGATGCTCAAGCTATCCTGCATCTTATTAATTTTCCATTGCTGAAGAAGATTCATTAAAAATAAAATACATGAAAACTTTTAAAGATTTATATGTCAAGAGCCATACAATAAATCTTCGGAAATGTGAATTTCCGAGAGTGCTCAAAAACTAAAAGTTTTTGACATGTATGGCGTGTCTGATTCTTGAAGTCTCACGAACTGAAGTAGGGAGTTTGCATAAAATGCAAATCTTGATGTATCAAAGTTTATCTAATTTCTTTCACTCCCCTTTTCCCTCTTCATCACAATCAGAAAATAAGCTCTATGATATCTTCAGTAGAAAGAACTTTTATTTTAATTTGGTTTTTTAAGAGCAAATCATTACTCCACAAAAAGCATGAGTGTTTTAAGCATAATGCAAAAAATTCTGCATCATTTTTATCAGGTGAAATAGCAAGAGCTTCTTTCAAAAATTGCGAGTATTCCTTTTTTCCATAAAATTTTACAATTTCCTTTAATTTATCAAGTTGTTCCCTAAAAGCTTTATCAGTTATTTTAAGTTTTCTCTTTATCTCTTGCGCGTATTTTTCTATTTCTTCTAATGCTAATTCTGGAGAAATAAGCTCAAAATTTGAAGTGATTAACAATTTCCTTGTTAATGATTCTTGCCAGAAAAAACTAAATAAAACATTTGTATCCACTGCAATCTTCATTTTTCCTCTTTAATTTTTTCTTCCTTCTCTCACTAAGTTTACAGCCCATTCATTGAATTCTTTTTCTTTGCCGAATTGCCTCTGCATTTCTTCTTTTATTGCCAGTATTTTTGCTCTCTCGGTTATGCATGCCCTGACCAAACCACTCCAATTAACTTCTGGGAACTTTCTCATCAGTTTATGGACTTCTTCAGGTATGGATAAAGTTATAGACACCATTTTTCTATATTGTTTAATTTATGTATAAAAACATAATTATGTTTAAATATTTAAATCTTTCGTTTTAATATTTAACTCCTACTCCTTTCCCTCTCCCCCAACATCTCTCCCAATTTTTATTCTTTTTAGTTAAAGTTTCCTCAACCCCATAACGCATTCATTTCTCTAACAGTAGTCTCATCCAGATTTACTAAGTTAGGGCTTGGAAGACCAAATACTGCTTGCGCCGCTCCGTAAAGTGCGCTTTGGTCAATTGAATATCCAGCTGTGACTTTTTCTAAAGTTGAAACATGACTAAGTTCATTCCTTAACGGCTTTTCGAAAAGTGAAAACGCCTTTGAGATTTGGCCTCCAAAAATAATACAATCAGGTTTAAAGTTTAAAGCGATAGGGTTCAATATTTTACCAAGAATTGTTCCTGCCTCTTTAAATACTTGCAGACTTATTTCATCATTTTGTTCAGCCCCTAAATTGGCTATTTCTTTCACATCTAAAATACGAGCATCTCTGCCCGCTAGCTCACTATACCTACTAATAATTCCTCTTTTAGAAATTCTATTATCAAGTATCCCCCCATTATACGGCAAACCGCCTAACCAGCCATATTGAGGTACCCCAGAACCTTCAACAATTATTTGTCCGTCTGCCATAAAACCAGAACCTAATCCTGTGCCAATTGTAACACCTATGATACGTTCTAAACCTTTTGCAGAGCCCAACCATTTTTCTCCTTTCAAAAATGCCCAAGAATCAACTTCAAACCGAATTAAATAATCTTTAGGTAATTCCAGATATTTAATAAATTCATTTTTTAGATTCAAACCGTAAATTGCGCCTAATTTATGTTTCATCAAACTAATACCTTTTTCATTGTCAAACGGTCCTGCTATACTGATTCCCATTCCAGCAAGTTCTAAATTCAGACCTCTAGAAATCTCCATACCTGATTTTATCTCGCCAATAAAAGTTCCGATTATTCCTTCTGCTGATTGTGTGTTAATGGGGGTGTTACGAAATGAGTTTTTAACAGATAACCCCTCACTGGAAATAATTGCAGACTTAACATTAGTTCCGCCTATATCCAAAGCTAAACAATATTTGTTCATTACTTTATCTCTAACGATAGAGTTATATAAATATTTCTCTTATGCACTTGTTATCAACTCACTCGTTGAATAAATTTTTATTTCTTTTTGTTCTTTTAATTTTTTATCATTGCTCCAGATAGGGCAGTTTAATTTTAAAGCAAGAGCAAAATAAATCACATCATTTGGGTCAGGAGAAATCCCCTTAGCTTCATTAATTTTATTTTCAAATTCTTCTATCGGAACAAGGGTTATAATCTTTTTTATTATCTCTAATATTTCATAAAATTCTTCATAAGTCCTATTAGTCTTGTATAAAATCTCTTGTTTTATGCTTTTCAAATTCTTCTAATATAAACTCTGGGGCATAAAGATGGAAAGATAAATCTAAAAACAATTTAGCAGTAACATCATCTTTTATCAAAGCAGAGAATAAGACATTCGCATCTAAAACTAATTTCATCTTCTTGCATTAATTCTTTTAGATACTGCCTGATTAACTTCTCTTCCAAGCCTGACTGCATCTTCACGGGTTAAACTGCTATTTTTTGCAAATCTCCTGAACTTCTCAAGCATGATTACTCGTTGCTTTATTGCCTCTCTCGCTATAACACTCCAATTCATCTCAGGGAATTTTTCCATTTCTTTTTTCAATTCTTCAGGTATGGATAAGGTTATATTAACCATTTTAAACAACTTAACTATTTATGTGTATTATTTGTAGTATGTGTTTATATTTAAACTTTTCGGTTTGAAGCTTATTCCTTCCCCTCTCCCCCAGCATCCCCGCCATTGCCATTAAAACCTTCAGCCTCCGGCACTTTAACCAAATCAGTAACAAAATCTCCTTGCTGAAGCTTTACAATCCTGACTCCCTGCGTTGCTCTTCCCATAATTCTTATGTTCTGCAAAGAAGTTCTTATTGCCATTCCCTTTGCTGTTGTGATAATTATGCCGTCATCATCATTAACAGAAACGGTTGTTACAACCTCTCCGGTTTTTTCAGAAACCTTGACATTGATAACCCCTTTTCCTGCTCTTGCTGTCTTTCTATAATCCTCTACTGCCGTCCTCTTTCCATATCCATTTTTAGTTATTGTTAAAATAGCCGCTGTTTTCAAAATTTCCATGCTTATAACTTCATCATTTTCATGCAACTTTATTCCTGTAACACCATAGCTTGCCCTTCCCATTTCTCTAACTTCATCAGAGTTAAACCTTATTGCAGTTCCTTTTTTTGTTGCAAGAAGAACTTCCTGCCCTTTCTTAACTATCTCAACTCCAATAAGAGTGTCTAAATTATCATTTGGCATATTCATTGCCCTTACCCCTGAAGCTCTTGGATTTGAAAAATGCTTCAAAGAAATTTTCTTTACAATTCCTTTTTTTGTTGCCATGAACAAATCATCTTCAAAGTTTTTTACTGAAATGACATTCGTTGTTGTTTCATCTTTCAAATTAAGCAGATTAACAATTGCCTTTCCTTTGCTGTATCTTTCTGCTTCAGGAATATCATAAGCCTTAAGCCAGTAAACTCTTCCTTTAGAAGTAAAGAACATTAAATAATCATGAGTTGAACAAGTGATAAGCTGTTTCATAAAATCTCCTGTTGCCAATCCACTGCCAATAACTCCCCTGCCTCCACGCTTCTGCTCCTTGTAAGTTTTGGTGTCCATTCTTTTGCAATATCCCTTTTCAGTTATGGTAACAACAACATCTTTCTTTTGGACTAAATCTTTTTCAGAAATTTCCGAAACTGCTCTCTGAAGAACTTGTGTTCTTCTGTTGTCCCCATATTTTCTCCTTATTTCAAGGATTTCTTTTCTTATAACATTGAGGATTTCTTTTTCAGAGGACAAAATTTGCTTAAGCTCTTCTATTTTTACCTTCAGTTCCTGCTCCTCTTTTTTAAGCCTGTCCTGTTCTAAGTGTGTAAGGCTAGAAAGCTTTATTTCTAAAATCGCTTCTGCCTGTTTTATTGAGAGCGTATATTTTTTAATTAATTTTTCTTTAGCGTCTGTAACATGCTCTGCTTTTTTAATAAGCTCAACAACAGCATCAATATCTTTTAAGGCAATTAACAAACCTTTGACTATCTCTAACCTATCCTCTGCTTTTCTCAAATCAAACTTTGTTCTTTTTTCAACAACTGATTCTCTGTGCTTTACATACTCAACAATAAACCTCTTTAAATCTAAAACTATCGGCTTTCCCTTAACAAGTGCAAGAAGATTAACATCAAAGCTGTCCTGCAATCTTGTGTATTTGTAAAGCTTGTTTAAAACAAACTTTGAGTTAACTCCTTTTCTTAACTCAATAACTATTCTTATCTTTCCTTTAGCAGATTCGTCCCTTATATCAGAAATCTCACTAAGCTTCTTGTCCTGGACAAGTTTCGCTATTGAACTCACTAAATCAGATTTGTTGAGCATATAAGGAATTTCAGTTATAATTATATTCTCTCTCCCTTTTTTTTCTTCAATATTCACCTTTCCTCTAACAATTATTTTCCCCTTTCCTGTTTTATACATCTCCAGAATATTCCCTGAAATAGAGCCACCTGTTGGAAAATCCGGCCCTTGGATAATATCCGCAAGTTTCTCAATGGTTACATCAGGATTTTCTATGTATCTTATTACGGCATCACAGACTTCAGTTAAATTATGAGGGGGGATATTAGTTGCCATTCCAACTGCAATTCCGCTTGCTCCATTTATCAATAAATTGGGAATTTTTGCAGGCAATAACTCTGGCTCCTTTAGAGTATTATCAAAATTAGGGGCAAACTTTACAGTTTCTTTATCCAAATCTTCTAAACTTTCCATAGCAATATGTGAAAGCTTTGCTTCAGTATACCTTGATGCTGCAGGAGGATCATTATCTATTGAACCAAAATTTCCCTGCCCTATAACTAAAGGATATCTCAATGAAAAATCCTGAGCCATTCTTACCAAAGCATCATAAACTGCCATATCTCCATGAGGATGAAATTTACCAAGAACATCTCCCACAATTCTCGCGCATTTTCTTGTCTGGGTTCCTGGCTTCAATCCTAATTCCTGCATTGCATAAAGAATTCTTCTATGCACAGGTTTAAGCCCATCTTCAACAGAAGGCAGTGCCCTCGCCACGATAACAGACATTGCATAATCTATATATGCTTTTTTCATTTCTTCTGTTATTTCTGCATTTATCACACCTTTCTCATTTTCCTTTTCCGGTTTTTTATTGTTATTTTCTTCAGGCATCTTAATATAATCCACCCCCAATTGGAACATCTTTATCTGGTTTAATTAGTATAACATCATTCAAGTTGTCCTTCGGAACCCCTAATGTTAAAACTTCTGATATAAAATTACCAATCTGTTTTGGTGGGAAGTTAATAACTGCTAATACTAATTTTCCTTTCAAATCACTTTTTTTGTAATTTTTAACAACTTGAACAGATGATTTTTTAATCCCAATTTCTTTTCCAAAATCAATTTTTAATTTATAAGAAGGATTTTTAGCTTCTGGAAAATCCTCTATTTCAATTATCTTTCCTACTCTTATATCTAATTTTTGAAAATCTTTAAATTCTGCCATTTTCTTCTTCTCCTTCTTCATCTTCATGATGAATCATTAATTCATTATCTTCATCAATCATAAAACTAACTGGTTTTTTTGTTTCTTTAAGTTCTTCAAGTTTTCCAGCAAGCTCACTTATCTCTTTATCATTCAAAACAATTTCAATAACATCAATTTCTTCTGTTTCTTCTTCCATTTTTATTTCTTGCCTCCGGCATTTTCCATTTTTTTGTCCTGCTCATCTAAGTATTTCATAAATTCATCCTCGCTTAATTCTTCTTCTTTAATCTCCTTTCCAACCCAATCGCATTTTCTACACTCCCACTCTCCTCTGCTCTTTCCTTCCTCTTCACCAAGCACAACATTCACTTCATCGCTGTTGCATTCAGGACATACTCTTATTTTGAATGTTTTTCCTTTCTCTTTCTTCTTCTCTCCAATACCTTTTGATTTGTTATACTCTGCTTCAGAGTCAAATCCTCCCAAAATCCATTCAGGTGTTTTTAGCTTAGTTTCCTTTGACATGACTATTTAACCTCTTTTTTAATCCACTCAAAATATTTTTTACTTCCATTGCTTAATTTATACGCAACTATTTCAGGAATTTCATAGTTATGATTTTCAGTAATTAACTCTTCAATCTTCCCATAATTTTTCTCAACAGTTTTAATCTCAACTTTATATTCATTTGATTTTTCTATTTTATTATTCCATCGGTAATAACTTTCAACTTCTGAAATCTGGATGCAAGCAGCCAAATTGCTATCTATTATCTTTTTAGCTACTTCTTCTGCTTCTTCTTTTTTTGCAAATGTTGTTTTAATTATTATATATTTCATCTTAAACATCCAAATTAGCCTCCTTTGCATTTTCTGAAATAAAAGCCCTTCTTGAAGCAACATCATCCCCCATCAAAACCCTAAAAATTCTGTCAGCTTCAACAGCATCTTCTATTGTTATTTTTTTAAGAGTTCTTGTGTTAGGATCCATTGTTGTTTCCCACAATTGCTGCGGATTCATTTCACCCAATCCTTTAAACCTCGTTATCAAAACATTCCCGAGTTTGTCTGCAAGTTTTTTCAGCTCTTCATCAGAATAAACATAATAATCTTCTTTTTTTCTTACTTTATACAATGGCGGAACAGCAACATGCACATTCCCATTCTCTATAATCTGGGGCATAAACCTGAAAAAGAAAGTTAATAACAAAGTCTTGATATGGCTTCCGTCAACATCAGCATCAGTCATTATTATCACCTTTCCATACCTAAGTTTTTCGATATTGAAACTTTCTCCAACCCCTGTTCCAATTGCAGTTATTAAATTAGCAATTTCTTCGCTGGATAACGCCTTTACAGGAGAGGCTTTTTCAACATTAAGAATTTTTCCTTTTAACGGCAAAATCGCCTGAAACTCTTTGTCTCTTGCCTGCTTTGAACTATTATGCACAAAAATTCCAGAAGCGAGTGCAAAGTTGTGTGTTTCTGGAATTTCTATATCATAAACATCGATTTTATTAGACAGCCACTCAATTCTTTTTATTTTGTGGTTGTAATTTTTTATGGTTTCTAACATCTTTCCTGAATCATTATTAAAAAATCTCTGACAGAAAGTTTTCATACTAAGAATTGTTTTATCATTATTTTCTATTCTTATCTTATCAAAATTTTCTAAATTTCCATTGTTTTCTATAATTCTTTTCATTAATTTGATTGTCTTGTTATAATAAGTTTTATTATATGTCAAATATCTTTTTCCTCTGAATTCTGGTGTCCACTGCTCTTTTGTTTTTTGCCTTCTCCATAAAATTAAAGTTTCATCTATCCATTGCTCTTTGGCTAGATTTGAAAGATATTGCCTTGCATCTGGATTATCTTCAAAGAATTTTTTAACTTTTTTGGCAGCTTTTTTCCTATTTTCTTCATTTGCCCAATATTTCTTTTGTTGTTTGTTAAGATTTTTATTATTCATTTCTCTATACTCTTTGTTTGAGTTATAGAATTCCTTGAATTTTTTAACCATAGATTCTTTATATTCTTGATTTTGCCATAATTTTTTAGAATTTTCAGACATTATTTTTCTTACATCTAGTCGATTTGCCCATTCTTTTATTTTTTGTTTATATTTTTCTGTGTGATGCGCTAACCTTGCCTTATCTTTTGACTCTTGACTATGGAGAGTTTTATCCAAATTTTCTGTATGAAGAACCAAATGCTCTTCTTTTGGAATTCTTATAATATTTAAGGGGTTATTGTTTAATTTATTAAAGTTAATATGATGCCTAACATCTCCTTGCTCACTTGTGTAATTTCTATTTTTTAGATTATATTCATCTGCTAATAAATGGGTAAAAATCCAAGTTTTGTTCTGGTCCCAAACCATTTCGTATCCATCAATAGTTATTCTTCCTCCAATTCTTGATATTCTTCTATGAAAAGGCATCAATGAATTCTCTTTTGTCAAATCTTTAGCTTCTTTATAATTTCCATCTCTTAACATAAATTTATGATTGGGGGTGCATATTATTTCTTCATTATTATCTAATACAATTTTCACAATCTCTGCATTTTCTTTTGTTTTTCTTGGGTTTTCAATTTTCTCAATTCCAATACTACCATCGTTTTTTATTGTGTAACAGAAATTTTCTTTTCCGTCTTCTTGTTCTTTTATCAGCTCAATAAAAGACAAACTTCTTCCATCTGTTAAAGCAATCTTCGTTTCTCCTGAAAAACAACCTGCGGCACTTTCTCCTTCTACAATATACAACTCGCTTTTTTCTGTATCTTTGCTTGAGCAATCTGCTAATTTTCCTGGCAAACCTCCGAGTGAAAACGCGTTTTTTCTTCTTACCAAGTCTTTTGCTTTTTTTGCAGCAAGCCTTGCTTTTGCAGCGCTTAAAGATTTGTCTGCAATTCTTTTCGCAACAGCAGGATTCTCTTCAAAAAATTCGGAAAGAGCGCTTGTAACTATTGAATCCACAAAACCCTTAATTTCTGAATTGCCGAGTTTTGTTTTTGTCTGCCCTTCAAACTGCGGCTCAGGAATTTTTATGCTTACTATCGCGGTTAATCCTTCTCGAACATCATCTCCTGACAAAGCTTCATCCTTAAGCATTCCTTTTTTCTTTGCATAATCATTAATAACTCTTGTTAATGCTGTTTTAAACCCAGAAATATGCGTCCCGCCTTCAACCGTGTTTATTGTGTTAACAAAACCAAAAAGATTTTCATTATATCCAGAGTTGTACTGGATTGCAATTTCAATGACGGTATTATCTGTCTCTCTCTTAAAATAAATAGGCTTGTGCAGTGCTTCTTTTTTCTCATTCAGCCATTTTACAAACTCTATCAATCCTCCTGAAGAAAAAAACTCTTTTTTCTTTTCTTTATTCTCATCATTAAGCAGAATTTTCAATCCTGAATTCAAAAAAGCTATTTCTCTGAACCTTGTTTCGAGAACACTATAATCAAAATTTAATGTTGAAAAAATTTCAGGGTCTGGCCAGAATGTAACTTTTGTTCCGGTTTCATCTTCTTTGCATTTTCCTACCACTTCTAGTTTTGTTTTTGGCTCTCCGCGTGAATACTCCTGCCGGTAAATTTTCCCGTCCCTTTTTACTTCAACAATCAACTTTTTTGATAAAGCATTTACCACACTTATTCCAACTCCATGCAAACCTCCTGAAATCATATAAGACTTTTTGTCAAATTTCCCCCCTGCATGCAATTTGGTTAAAGCAACCTGAACAGCTGGAACTTTAAGCTGTGGATGCAAATCAACAGGAATTCCCCTGCCGTCATCTTCTATTATTGCAGAACCGTCTTTTTCGAGAATCACTTTTATTGTTTTGCAGAACCCTGCAAGAGCTTCATCAACTGAGTTATCCACTGCTTCATAAACAAGATGATGCAAACCCTCCTTACCAGTACTGCCTATATACATACTTGGGCGTTTGCGAACTCCCTCTAATCCTTCTAAAACCTTAATGCTCTCTGCATTGTATTCTTTTTTATCTACCATTTTATTTTATGTTTTGTTTTAAAATGGAAGGTTAGAAAATTTCCTGCTTTCAAAACTTCTTGTTTTGTAAGGACAGAAATCAATGATTTCTGTATTTTCTTTATCTGCCATTTTTTATAATTGTTAAATTTTAATTTTCGGTTTTTGTCAATAGGCATTTTGTTTTTAACTGGAATTTTCTCAAGAAAATCCCTGATTAATACACTAATAAATCAAAGATTATTTAAAAAGCTTGCCCCTCAAATTTAAGCTCTATACGGCTTAATAAGGCAAGATGTTGTTTTTATTCTTTTTTGTTTTCTATTTCACCTGTCTCTTTTTTATTACTAACTTCTTTCTCTTTCTTTTTAATCCACTTCACTTTCCTTCTTTTCATCAGCATGTTTTTCCTGCACTTTGATGAGCACAAATACTTAATATTTCCATCATTCATAATAAGAGTAAGCCCTCTTGGAGTCTTATACTCTTTTCCACAGTATGAACATTTAGGCATTTTTAATTCCTACTCTTGTACAGTCTATTTTAATTTCATCAACTAAATATTCTATTGTATCCAGATGGTATTTTATTCTCATCTTAAGTATAAACTCCCTTGCTTACAGAACTCCTGATTCTTCTTGCTTCAATCTCTGTTTCTCTCAACATTAAAGTATCTCCAACTCTTACTGGACCTTTAACATTTCTTCTCATCGACCTTCCCTCATCTCTGCCTGCAAGAATATTACATTTAACCTGTGTGATCTCCCCTCTAAATCCTGTCCTTCCTATAACCTCTTCAACAATAGCAGGAACAGCCTCGCCTACAATCTTATCACTTCTCCCAGTGCCAGCAGTTTTTACTTCCTTTTGTTTTTGGTCTTTTGCCATTTTTATTTCTTTAAAGAATTAATTTCTTTTTCAGCTTCTCCAGACTCAATCACTACAACAGCAGAAGCACTTACTTGTATCCCCGTAGCAATTCCAAGTTTTTTCTTGCTGTCAACTTCCTGATATGGAATATTTTTTTCATTGCATAAAAAAGGAAGGTGCTGGACTATCTCTTTTGGTTCCACATCAGAAGCATACACTACAAATTTAGCAGTTCCTCTTTCAATAGCTTTAGTAACTTCGTTTGTTCCTTTCTCTATCTTTCCTGTTTTTCTTGCCTTTTCAATTAAGTTGTAAGCATCCATTTTGTTTAAGTTTGATTTAATTTGTAGAGGATTAGATAACATCCTCACATTTAGTTCATCGGATTTTTAGCCATAGTTGATGAATACACATCAAAAAATTCGATTAGAAATTTTTAATTTCTTAATCGGATAAATATTAAGGCAAAAAGTGGTTTATAAATGTTTTTGTGTAAAGAATATTTTAGGTATTCTATTTCCAACTAACTTCCACACCATCACTTCTTTCCTTTGATTTAATATCCAATGCTTCTGCCTTTTTTCCAGAAAATTTTATTCCTTCTTTGAACATTATTTCACCAAGAAATGCAATCATCGCGCCGTTATCAACAAGCAATTCGTTTGGAGGAACGAAAAACTTAACTTTTTCTTTTCTCTCCTTACACATAATCTTGCACATTTCCTGCAATCTTTGATTGCATGCAACCCCGCCCCCTAAAAGCAATTCTTTTTTTCCTGTATGAGCCAAAGCTCTTTCGCTAGCTTCGACAAGCATTGCAAAAACAGTCTCCTGTAGAGAATAAGCCAAATCCTTAAGCAGGTATTTTCCTGATTCAAGCTTTTGTTGCAAATTAGTAAGCATTCCAGAAAGAGCAATATCCATCCCCTTAACAGTATAGGGAAGTTCAATATATATTTTTTCTGATTCTTCTGCAAGTTTTGCAATTGCGGGCCCCCCGGGAAAACCAATTCCCGCATGCCTCGCAAAAGTGTCGATAAAATTTCCAACACCTAAATCAAGAGTTTCTCCAAAAATTCTGTACTTGCCGCTTGCATAAGCAATAATCTGCGTGTTTGCTCCAGAAGTATAAAGCATAACAGGATCCTTACTCCCGGTAATTTTTCCTATCTCAAGATGTGCTATGCAGTGATTAACAGGAATTAATGGCTTTTTCAATTTTTCAGCAATCTCCTTCGCAAACCTTAACCCCTCAAGCAAACATGGAGGAATTCCAGGTCCCTGAGAAAAAGCAATTGCATCAATTTTTTCTTCTTTGCCAACAAACCCTGCTTTGTCCAAAGCTTGGGCATAAATATCATACTTATTCTCACGATGATGCTTCGCAGCATCCAGAGGAACTATGCCACCGCTTTCAGTCGTATAACTTTTTTTAACATTTGCCAAAATCTTTCCATCTTTCACAACACCAACTCCAAAAGTGTGTGCAGTGCTTTCAATACCAAGTATTATTGCCATTTTACCAAATCCTATTCACCTCTTCGTAACTCTCTTTGCTCCCAATATCAAACCATCTTTCTCTAAACTGAAATGCATAAACATCTTTGATAGACATTAAATACTTAACTAAATGTCCGGGTCCATCTTTGGAATTATCTGTTTTCATATACTCTTTAATCTTCCCTAAATCGCTCTTGGTGTAGATATAAATTCCCATAGAAGAGAGTGTTGATTTCGGGTTTTCTGGCTTTTCTTCAAATGAAATTATTTTCCCGTTTTCAATCTTAACAATTCCAAATTTTTTTGCTTCCTCAAATTTTTTGACATCATAAACCCCAACAGTTGTTTCACGGATTTTTTTAAAGAAATCAGCCATCTCATTTAAATTTGCATCAAAAAGATTATCTCCCAAAACAACTAAAATATCATCATCTATATTTTCCTTTTGGATAATTAACCTCAAATCTCCAATCGCCCCTAACCTGTTCTCATTGCCTGTAGTTTCGTCATTAACTATTTTTGTTTTATTTTTTGTAGTTTCATCCTGTTTCTCAAGCCATAGTTTAAAATGAGTATAAAATCTGTCATTGCTTACGATAAAAATATTATCTATGCCTTCAATCCTATTTAGCTTTTCTACTATATAGCTAAGAATTGGCTTTCCCTTTACAAGCAAAAGTGCTTTTGGTTTCTCTTCAGTTAAAGGGTACAATCTTGTTGCATAACCCGCGCACAAAACCACTGCTTTCATAACTCACTTAAGAAAAAGAAGATTTTAAAGTTAATCAAAAATTATCCAACCATAAAATTAACCTTTCTTGCCCTTTTTTCAAACTTATCAAGTGAGTCAAAATACCTACTAAGTGAGTCTTTCAGGCCTATGTTGCCATATGAGTAGAAGGAAGTTATCTCATTACCTTCTGTTATAACTCTGTCTAATTCATAAATAATTTCATACTTACCTCTAACTAAATGCTTGTCCACCACGATGAAGGAGCCCTTGCCACTTTTTGGTTTAATCAATCCTACTTTTACTCCTGCATCCGAACAAAAGGATTTTTTTTCTAGTGAACTAGTCCTAATTTTAATCCCCTGCTTGTTATCCATGTCTTCCTTTGAATTATACCCATTGATTCTTTTAAAATTAATTTCATTTTTGCGACTAATCAAAAAATAAACTTTCAAGAATTCTGCTAATCCAAGAGATTTTATATGGTTCCTGGTTTCCTCCGAGGGGGATTCATCTTTGAATATCATAAAATATCCATAATCTGCAAGTTTAAATAAATTATGGCATTGCATAACCAACCATAAAATTCGTTTCCAATGCTTTTTTCCTTGATTCATCTAATTTTTTAAGAAATTCAAGAGCATCATCATTTCTAAATGGGATTCTTCTACGAATAATTTTAGGATATTCCACATCCAGATTAATATCAGGAGCAGGATTTTGAAATCTACCTTCTTCTATATCCTCTTTTAACCTAAAAAAAGCAAGAAATCTACGCTCATACAATGAATTATCTTCATTCACCATAAAATATTTACAATTTACAAGTTTAAATAAATTGTGGTAAAAACATAATTAAAAAAAAAATAAAAAATAAAATTAACAGTTATCTTTTCTTTTTCTTTACTACTTTCTTTTTTTTCTTTTTTCCGCCTCTAGCCATCTTTGCTTCGCAGACATTTCCTTTTCCGTCTACATAATAAAGATAACCTTTCTGCCTCTTTATAACGTTTTTTACAAGAACTTTTCCCATTTTTACACCTCCTTTTTATAATTTATAATTATTTTAAGTAAGAAACATATTTAAACCTTTCTGTACCGACGAGAATTTGAATAATTTTTTTATATTCACTATTAAAGGGTATCTCTAATAGACGATAAAATGGTTCTTTAGGAATAATTGTTAATGTAAAAGGTTTAACAATTTTAACCTCTTGGACTTCCCCCCTCACATCAGCCCAAACAGCGACGAAAGGAAAAAACACAAACAAGGAATGTATTGCCATTTTTGTTGGTTTTTTGAAAGAAAACAGGAGAGCTTGAGCTTTTCCCTGTCGTTTAAACATAAGCCCAATCGCCTTTTTAACGCCTCTAACCAGTTTCACATCATTGACTGGAAGTATTTTCCCCCTATATCTTAAATTTATTTTCATGTCCATAAATTGTTCTCAATTTTGGATCATCCTAAAAACCCTACGAGGGGGTTTTTTTGATTTTTCCTTTTTTGATATTCTTTATAAAAGATATTCACATTTCGGTCTGTGACAAAATCATGGTGTTTAAATCCGCCCCCAAATGCCTTAGGAATGTGCATTAATTCATGGATTATAACCTTTATTTTCTCCTCTTCTGGCATTTTGTCAAACCTTTCAGACAAGAATTCCAGAGCATAAACCGGCGGTGTTTCAAGGGCTTTCTGCATTAATTTGCCAAGAGCATGACATCTCGCAATTGTCCCTCTGCTACTGCTTCCATAACCTCTAAAACACTTAACTCTCCACGTCCTTATATGTGGAAAAAGCAGTTTAGAAATTTCATCTGCAATTGCCTGCAAATCCGGAGCATGTTCATACCTCATAATAGGTAAAAAGAAAAGACATTTATATGGGTTTGGATATCATCTGTTATGATTAAACCAATAACAGAAAACCTTTGGCAGTTTTCTTTTTCTATGTTTGGTTCCTGTGTATATGTATTAAAATTAAATGGGGAAAATATCCTAATCGACACAAGCACCTCTACAAACAAACAGGAGATTTTAGACGACTTAAAAAAACTCAAAATTAAACCTGAGAATATAAACATAATTCTCCTTACACACAATCATTTTGACCATATCGAAAACATAAACCTATTTCCCAATGCGAAAGTATATGGGGATAATAATGATTTTCAAAAAGACCACCGAACTAAAGATAATATCCTAGACATCCAGAAAATGCCAATAAAGGGACTGGAAATAATAAAAACTCCGGGACATACTCCGGGAAGTATTTGTCTGTATATGCCAAGAGAGCAAATTCTTTTTTCAGGAGATACTCTTTTTCATAAGGGGGTAGGAAGAACTGACTTTCCCGAAAGTTCGAAAAAAGATTTAAACCAGAGTATTGAAAAGCTTGAAGAAATACAAATTAAAACATTATGCCCGGGGCATATTTGATTAAATTAAAGTTAATCCACAATTTCAATTATCTTTTTTCTTGAAGTAAAACCCGAAGTTATTATAACCTCTTTACCAAAATGTTTTTTTAATAACTTGATTAATTCAATGTTAGCCTTGCCATCTTTTGGAACTGACTTTAACTTAATAATATATCCTTCCTCCTCTTTAATAATCTCCTGCTTTCCTGAACTTGGCTTAACTTTAACATGGATTTTCATTTTAATTATCTATTCTCTGGTTTTTTATACTCTCTTCCTAACGCCTTATAAATTTCTTCTTCTGTCCTGCCTGCAACCATTTCTCCTTTTCTCCATAATCCGTACTGATTTAATTTAAATCCATTTAACCTCGCAATTATTCTTAATCCTATTCCTGCGCCTTTTCTGCTAGAATATGCAAGCAAAGTTGCACCCCAATTTTCTCCAGTAGTATAATAAAGTTCAACCTTCACTCCCTGAACTTTCCATATTGATTCTTTCTCTCCTCCCTGAACTTTACTTCCAAGTTTTTCCATACAATCCTCCAGTTTTAGCCTATCCTTCGGAATTAGAACAATGTCAATATCCCTCGGATTTTTTTCTTTTCTTCTAATGCTTCCAGCAGTTTGTATTTTTTTGCAATAAGGAATAAGTTGTTTTACAATTTTATTGGCTAATAGCATCACCCTACTCTTCATAGAGAATACAAGAAATATGAAGCTTATAAAATTTAAGGAGTATATAAGTTATTATTTAGTAGTAACAAATAGAAAGGTTTAAATATACTCTTTAATAAAAAAACTTATGATAGACCTAGAAAATTTAAAGAATGCTTGCGAAACCCAGTCTAGAAAAGTGATAAGAGAGATGAATAAACAATCCAAAAAGATAGACTTAAAACAGCAAAAAGAAATTGAAAAAGTGAAGATAAAGTATCAAAAATTAGTTCAGGAACAATCAGAAATATATCAACAGCAAATAATGAATATTGAAGAAGATTACTACCGAAACGCTTCTATGGAGATACTATCACAGCTTGAAGCAGATTATCAAATTTTACAAGAGAGAGTTTCTTTAGATGGACTGAGCCAAGATGAAATAAAGAAATTTAATCTTATACTTAAAGCTTATAAATTAATTGAAGAGAATCTAGAGCTTCCCTCACCAATTACTTTCACCAAAAAGAATATTTTTTCTTATTTTACATTAGAAGGAAAAGAGTATAATTTGCTTACCCCTACTAAAGAAAAAAACACAGGTGGTTTAACCAAAAGTTTAGAGGATAAACTGGGAGATATTCTTACGCAAGAAAACATAAGTATTGGGTTACAAACAAACAAAGATAATAGAGGGGTTATATATGAAGGGAATGAAATAAATATGAAATTTTCTTCAGATTATGATTTAATAAATGGATTTATATGCTATACTATCGCCCAAAAAAATTGTACTAATGATGAAAAAGAAATTTTTTGTAATCATTTAGTTAATAAACTAGAAAGTCTCCAGCCAAATGGATTTAAAGATGCGAACTTAACACATAAAATAATGCAAATAGATTCTCCTATTCTTCAATACTTCAAGACACATCCATTAAATGAGACATCACTACAAGATCAACTTGAAATCCCAAAACTTAATACAGATAGAAATAGAGAAATAGATCCGAAAATAAGAAGAAATTATCCCGAAAAACTACGACTAAACTTTTCTTCTTATGATACAGAAGGAATAAGAGCTGAAGCGCTTCAGAGAGCGCAAGATTGCGAAGGAGAGTATCTTTCTACAAAACAATTATTATATGTTTTAGGCCAAAAACATCCCCCTCATGAACACACATTAATAGGGAAAAATATCAGTCGTAAAAAGATAATAGGCAAAAAGAAGATTTATTATCTTAAATCGGAAATAATAGAGTTTATCCAGACTGCTAAACCAACAATTAGCAAATGGAGAGAATAACTTTCTATTAGTTTGCAAAATAGGTGTAAAATAATTTGTTAAAAAGGTTATCTTTTCTAACGAGCTCTTTTTATTTTATGTCAAAATTGCCGATGCAGAAAACTGCACATGTCAAGAATGTTCTTGCCTTTTATGCATTCTTGAGCACTCTCGGAAATTCACATTTCCGAAGTTTTAATGTACAGATGAATGCAATTTTGAGCATCCTAAAAACCCAACGAACAAACCGCACCTTTTAAGATGCGGTAAACGAGAGGGTTTTTTTGATGTTTATTCAGCCTGATGTTTCTTCCTGATTTATTCTTTTTAAACCACCCTATCAAAAATAAAATTCCTATGAAAAATGCAATTCCAGATATTTGCACAGCCCATGATAGATAATACCATTCAAAACCTGTGGAAATAGCATTCCTCAAAATCATCACAATATACAAAAATCCTGCGAGGATAAAAGAAATCCCCCCAACAATCTCGTGCTTCCATGAAATTATCAGGACGATTAGCAAAATCATTACGGGGATATTATGCATAAATAATCCCAGAATTGTTCCCCAGAATCCATAATTTCCTTCAAAAATATCTAAAGAAAACATAGCTAAGAACAGTATAAACACAATAGCCAATATCCTCGGTGTCCAGAAGATGAATTTATGGACTTTAGCCATCTTATTATTAATAATCTTCAATACTTTATAATCTTTGTTAAATATGGGCAATACCAAAATCTGACTGCTGAATCCCCTACTCACAAGCTCACTATATAGAGGGTTGTTTATCCTAAACAGGCTGTCCCATAATTAGTAAAATATAAATAGTAGTTTGTCGTCGATAATATAACTAAATTAAATATTTTGTCATCGACAAAATAAAGAGGTAAAATGGTATATATGAG
>Ga0180732_1001087_pt1 | contig 18190 bp, 45 predicted proteins | sample KR11_01MetaG_FD_148674 | JGI IMG/M metagenome (GOLD analysis project Ga0180732, IMG submission 148674) | Groundwater microbial communities from the Olkiluoto Island deep subsurface site, Finland - KR11_0.1 MetaG | ecosystem: Environmental > Aquatic > Deep subsurface > Groundwater | place...
CACCGCGGATGAACGCAATATTTTTGCTCATTTCAATCCATTCAAAGCACACGTCCTCTTTATATGACAGTTCCCCGATGCCGAGAAATTCTTTGTCATAAGCTGACACATTATTCTGATCTTTGTATGCCTCCAACAGAACCAAGGCTTCCCTTATCCCGAACATCCTGAATCCGAGCTTTTCGCACTCCTTCAACGCATCAAAATGGTTGATGTTGCTCCAGACCTTCCCGTTCCCGTCTCTCATTTTCCCTTTCATTATCTGAAACGGCTTTATCCCGTATTTGTCAAAAATCTCCTTCGGAATCTGTTCGTATCCTATCTTTATCCACTCGTCATTCATAAAACCACCTTGTCGTTTTTTAAAATGGCAGGGGTGTCAGGCTACACCAAGACTCATAGCCTGTTTCGGTCTTGGTCTGCTACCATATTGTGCATTCCCTTGTTCCTTGGGTTTCGCCTGACATCCTTTCTGCTTTTTTGCCGAGCCTGCAAAGAGTTTTAACTTTCTTTAGCATCAGATTTTTTGATTTGGCTGTTTGGACGTAAGTCATAAACAAACCAATTCATAGGCAAATGATGCTCTCTTTGCATTTAATGAAACAAGCCCAACGTGTTGGCTTCGGTTGCTTCATAGCTTTTCGGCTTTATTTGCCTATTAATATTATATTTCTGCATTTCTTCGTTTTGCTTCTCACTATTTCCCACAAATTTCCTTCCTTCTTTGGAAAGCCTTACTCTGTTTCCGACCTTCAGCTTTTCGCTTGCCATAATATCACTTTGCTTTTCCCCCCCCCATAGTCTATACAAATCTTTTCCTGAAATTTATGACCATACATTTCACAATGTGTCCATTCTTGCCATTTTTCATTTTCGCTTGTCATAATATTACCATCAATTGCTAATATTCATAAATTTATTGAATTGTATTATATGCTCTTTTGAAAGCTCATCATAAGCTCTTCCATTAAACCAGTCTCTACATAATTTATCCGCTATTGTATTGCTCATAAGATTACCTTTTTATCCAAGTCATTATGTTACTTTGTTTTATTTTGATATAATTGTTTGCCATCTCAACTACTTTTTCTCTTGACACCAAACCAATGTTGTGAATACATTCTACAATATCAAATGTTTCTTTATCTCTTATTATTGTAAAATAATCAGTTTCATTGTTTGTCTTATCATCAATTATAACAACTACTGATATACTGTATTTGTCATCCTTTTCAAATATCACTTCTCCTGACATAAAACCATTTTAAAATTATTTTTAAAATTTATTAAATTTTGTTATTTATATAGGTTTAATTTTATTTACTAAATCTTTCCAATCATTTTCATACATTGTTCTTAACGATGGTTGTCTCAAAATTCCTGCAGGATGCCACATTGGTATCAGTTTAAAATAATTTACATTACTGTCTTGAGCAGTTTCTGAATTTATTGAACAATACTCTTTTCCTCTTATCTCCGTTAAATTTCCATTTCTTTGTATTTTATATATGTTAAATACATAATCTACAACTGTATTTCCTAACAATATAATATATTTTGGTTTTATCAACTTAATCTCTTCCAATAGGAATTGTTTTGAACATTTGTCAAATTGTTCCTGTGTTATCTTGTTGTCTGGAAGAAAACACTTTACACAATTTGTTATGTAAACATCTTCTGGATTTATGTTTATTGATAATAACATCTTATCCAGTAGTTTTCCTGCTCTTCCTACAAATGGTTTTCCCTGTTTATTTTCATCCTGTCCAGGTCCCATCCCAACAATAAATAATTTTGGAAAACTATCTCCCTTTCTGAATACTGATTTATCTCTAAATTTATGTAAATCACATTCTTTACATTCTTTTGCCTTGTCTTCCAATATAATAAGTTTTTCTGCTCTATCTTGAACTTCCGTTGGTATTGTGTTTTCTATATCCATAATATCACCTCGCAATTTTATCTAAAATATATTCATTTAATTTAGCAAATAAATATATAATAGGAACTGAAAAAAGTAATGCTAATAAACTACCAAATATTTCATTAATTTGTAATACAATTACAACAGGAATCATAATACCTAATATTATTGTTGGAACAATAATTAATGCATTTATCATATCATTTATCATACTATCACCTTTAATGTATTGTTTAACATTTCTACTTTATGGTCTATAAATGCTTCTGCAAAACTGATTAATATAAATTTATTTTCAACTGTATCCCACACTCCAAACTTTATCCATCCCTTACCTAATCCTTCTGTCTCAATTCCTGCATCTTTCTTTTCATATCTCATAATATCACTTTGCAATTTTATATATGAAATCTTTTTCCATAATTATGTAATTATCATACAATCTTTCCTTTAATATCCTTGCTTCATACTCATGCTTTCTTTTTCTGATACCGTGCTCTTTACACATTTATATTACCTTTTATTTGTTAATCTCTTCAATACTGGTTGAAACAACTTTCCACTTGATGTTCTGTATAAAAATTGTATTTCCGCAAATACCTTTCCTTCTTCTTTCATTTTGAAATATTGTTTTACAAAATCTTCAGATAGTGCACTCATTTTTCCACCGCTTTCCATTATAAAAGCTCCTTTCAGCTTACCTTCTTCATATCCGACTATTTCCTCTACCGTTTCCTCAAAATTTTTTACTTTAATCCAATTCTTACTCCTCTTGTCTTCATAAATTGAGTTTGGATTCTTCAATATTAAACCCTCTCTGTTGTGTTTTTTAATGAAATTCCATCCTTCATTTATGGTATTAAAGGTATTTACTAATTCTACATTCTTCATATTTTTAATCATTGATTTAATGTGAAATAATCTTCTTGATAAATGTAAATTTGATATATCATTTCCATCTATATTTAATACGTCAAATACTGCATACCTGCACTTACTCCAATTTTCCTCTATTATACAATCACTTACACAACCGTTTGGAAAATAAATTTCTCCGTCCAATACTGCGTTAATATTTTTCAACTCATTTACTATATGAATGTATCTTTCGTTCTTGAAAGTCTCTCTTTCTGGAGAAACAAACTTTTCACCATCAAAAAAAGACCTTGTTCCATCTATCTTTTCATGAACAATCCATCCGTTACAGTTCTCTTTTGCTTCTTCTATCGTCATACTTTTGCACTTCATTTGCATCATAAAATATCAATCCTCATTTATATGTTTCGGACAAACCCAAGAGCTAAAGGCGAAAGCTGTAAAGGACTGTCGTTACTCCGCATCTGCATTCTCCCTTCTTGAAAGCCAAGTCAAAAAAGGATTTTCCCTTACAGCTTTGCATATGCTTCGGTATTGAGATACCTCCATATTTTTCTTCTGTATCCATATTAATCACTCAATAACTTTTTCATATTATTTTTTATTATATTTGGAATTTCTCTTTTTTCTACCCAACTACATTGATGTATTCTACATGCTATTGGTCTTGTTTCATATATTAAACATTTATTATTTTTCTTATCAAATTTATTACAAAATTTGTTTTCTTTTATAATTATAACAAGTTTTTCTTCACATGGCATAATAGGTAATAAAGGACTTTTACAACATATACCTGGACATTGATTACATATTTCGTTTGTTATTTCGTCTTGAAATGAACAAGGATATAATAAACAATTCTCACATTTATGAATTTCATCATTAAGTAATTTCATAATATTACCTTACATCCATTTCCTTGAACTTCATTTGTTCTTGAATTAAAACATTTACAATTACATAAAGCAGTTAAATTATGTTCTTTACCGTGCATACATATCTCTTTTACATCAATATCACAACTTCTATTACATATGACTTTCATATTAATCACTTTAATTTTTTAAATATTTTCAAGTATAAATATCAGATTTTCTTTTTTTGTTCTGGTGTTAATATTATAAATTGAAATCTATTTAAATCATTAGTTTCAATAATATTGTGTACATATATTTAAATCTTATTGTATCTTTCTTCATTCCATCACTAACAGCTGAAAATAATCCAATATTAAAGTTTAATATACCTTTTGTTAAATCCATTATTATTGTTCTTTTGTTTTCTAATATTTCTAATATAACTTCAACTTGTTTATTTACCATATTAATCATATCATTAATTTTGTCATTTCATCTGGAGATTTACAAAATTCTTTTATATTACCTCCGTTAAATATAAACTCCGTCAATTTTATATAATATTTTCCCATAATCTTAAAGTTTATGGGAGCTATTAATGGGTCACATACCATAATTAACTCTTTACCATCAAAAAATCTTACTCCCAATATTTTTACTTTATCTGTTTTTACTGATATGTTTCCCAAAAATTTTAATGATTCCTTCCATAATCTTTTATACATTTCTATATTTACATTGTCTAAATCTTTTTGTGTATAAATTTGTTTACCTAAACATAACATTAAAAAGTCATCATCTGGATATAATTCGTTTTCATCTACTTCAACCTTTATTAATGCTAATTTGTTTTTGTTTAATTTTGTTGTCATTGCATAAAATGGAGCATATGCTAATGAAAGATAAATAAATCCTGATTTGCTTCTTACTTCCCAGTTATATGATTTTCCTGATGTAAACCCTTCTTTCATAATCATCTTTGCATTTTCTTCCGATGTTCCGTGATATAAAATCATATTAATCACTGTTACTGATTTCTTTCTATTACTTCTTCATTATGTTTTTTAAAATCATCTGTTTTCATCCATTTGCTCCAAGCCTTTTGATGTTTTGTTATTTCTTCCTCTGTTTCTGCAAAACAATCAATGCCTCCTCCTCTTTCGTCATTTGAAATTAGACATCCACAATCTAATTCTCTATCATAATATCTGTTTGCCATATTATCATCCAGGTTCAATATTCATTATCCATATCTTTTTTTCATCAAATACAATATGTAAGCCATTATAAAATTCTTCTTTTTCATCTGCTTCTTTTTCAAATCTATCACTAACGGTTTTCAAATCTTCTATTGTATTTACCTCTACCTCTTCTTTAAATTCTTTTTCTTCTGTATAATATTTCTCAATTTCAAATTTCATCAAATCACCTTATGAACAATACCATTTTAATAGTAATATTTTATATTTCTTTACAACATTAAGTAATACTTTTTTCCTTTGCATAAAATCCAACCTAAACATGAACCGTCATAATATCTTTTACACGCATAACATCTTTCACTATTAGCTATCATAATATCACCTATTGGTTTCTTTCAATACATTCTTGTTCATGTAGTTTGAAATCATTTGTTTTCATCCATTTTCTATCTCTGTTAATGCTTGTATTATTTTAAACCTTAATTTTGGTTTATTTTTTTTTGTTTTAATATCATTTTCTATAATTTCAGCTAATAAATATAAATTATCTAATACTGTTTCCATTAATATTTTTATTTTTCTATTAGATTCTTCTATTAAATCAATAATAATCATATTTATCACTTTATATCCTTTAATATTGGAGCAAATTTACTGTGAATTAAAAACTTTTTCACAAAATATAAGTTACTTGTATTTAAAGTATTTAATAGTTTCACATTTCTTGGGTTTGACATCAATCTTGACAACGTCCATTCTATGCCCTGTTCATCTAAATAGTCTTCTTTTTCTTCTATTGATAATGTTGAATATTCTACATTTACTTTTTTATAATGATATGTTATTCCCAACTGTTTTACTATTCCAAACCATTTTTTTCTAAACACCTTTACCGATATCGGTATCACTACATTATGTATCGTTCTTAATTTTTGAACTGTATACATATCTTTTCTTATTAAGTTCATCATAATAAAAGATTTTGGGTCTCCCATCATAGCTATATCTTTCAGTTTTGATAAAGTTATATCATCGAAATTTGGTATTAAACTAATATCATTAATTACTAAAATACTTATACTCATATTATCACTTCAACGGTTTTAAACACGGTAAAATTGAAACATTTATTTTATTATTTACATATATTAATATTATCCTTTTGTTCAATTTCATAACTCTTTTTAAAAAATCTATTTCATTGTATTTTATTTTATCTGTTACAAATATGTATATCATATCAAGTTTTGACGACTTTACATATTGCATTGCATTTCCATACATGAATTTATCAGTTAAAAATATTGAATACCTTCCTTTCATAGGTAGTAAATCTTTACTTGAAATATTATCATCAATATTTGGAAACATTTTAAAGTTAATCATATTAAATTTAGACCTTATTGAACTTTTACCAAATGATAAAAGTGTTTTTATCATATAAAATTTGTTCATAGTGTTAATATTATTCATATTCCAAAATATTACTGATTGAAGTAGTATCTTTGACTTTTTATCTCTATCATCTAATACAGTTGCTATTTTTTGTTTTATACTATTTCTAACAGATAAAAATTTGTTATAATCAAATTTCAATTTTTCTTTACATGTATCAGGTATGGTATATTTACACAATTCAGTATAATATTGTGCTTCAACAATTATATTTTTTGATACTTTGTCTAAATTTATTTCATCTGATTTAGCTTTTATGTAATACCAAAATGGGTGTTCTTTAAAATTCATATAAAACATCTCGTTTTAAAATATGAGTATCAATTAGTTTATGTTTGTTTTAGGTAGAGGGTAGGGTAATGGGTTATAAAGTGGGTTGGTTTAATGGTTTGAATAGGGATTTTAAGGGAATTTAGTATGGAATCTTAAAATGATAAAGGTATTATTTTATAAATTCCACTTTAAATGAAACACCACATTTTAGTGCATCTTGTATTGCAGCCATTATATCTCTATCAGGTATTATTTCTGTTTCCGAATATTTATACATATACATCACCTCTTTATAATTTACTCATTGCTTTTAATACAATAAATTTGTGTTCATCCATAATATGTTTCTGTATATTAATGAAATCAACATTACATATTTTACATAACATATTATCACTTAAAATAATGGACATGATGAATCTGTTCCTGTTACTTCTCCTCCTGAAATTATTATTTCATTTGCATTTATTATTTCATCTTTGTTCAATATTTTATCATTATGATATTTATCAATAAATTTCATTACGCATAATATATGGTCTAATTCTTTTGATTCTTTTCCTCTAAATAGAAGTCTTTTGTTGTTATCTATTTCTCCGCAAGCAAATTGTATTGTTCCTATTTTCTTTTCAGCATTTAATACAACCTCTTTTAATATTTTAAAATATCCTTTTCTTTTAAATATTTTTATTTGTTCTTTTGAATATAAATACCCAATAATTTGCTTATTATCTTCTTCATTATCATAATATTTTTGCATTGTTTCAAATTTTATTCTTTCTATCATAATTTATCACCTTTTATATTAATATCTCCATTAGCCTTTTTGCTTCATCATTGTTTAACTCTGTTGAGTGCTTCGTTATAATTGTGTTAAACTCATCTATTATTGGTTGTAACTTATCCAACAGTTTTCTATCTGTTGTTGTTGTTATTAGTAAGTCTCTACTTACAATACGTGATTTAATCTTTCCTCCATATAACTTCTTAAAGTTAAGCGATAAATTTATGTATAGCTCGTTTCCTTTCTTTAATTCAGCTTCATCCTGGGTTATTTCTCCAGATTTATATAGTTGTTCAGCTTCTTTCACTCTTTTGTTTGTTTCTCTTTCTTCAACTATCTTTTCAAATATATTATCAGGTAATAATGATTTACAACTGTTACAATAAAATGTTTTATTATTAGGTTCTCCAGATTGTTCTATTGTATCAATATTTAATTCTGTTCCACAATCACACATCATAATACCTACCTCTTAATTTATTCCATTCTCCTATTATTTTATATCCTTTTGAAATTTTATTTTTACTTCTTCCATTAATATAACTTCCATTATTTGAACCTAAATGTTTTATACTTTGAATCATAATATATTCCCAATATTCTATTGGGTCTTTTGGTGGAGGAATTATACCACCTTTAATACTTTTATCATAACTTCCATAAAATCTTCAAGTGAATTTAAATCATATGTATCATGTTCTATTCCATCTAAAAATGGTTCATATTTACTTCTTATTTCATCATCATCTTTTACAAGTTTAAATATTTTATTTCTACATTCAGTTATTATTTTAGTTTCTGGTGTTATTTTACCTACACAATCTTTTGTTAGTTTTAACATATTTTCGTCAATTATACATTCTAATCTTCTTTTTTCTTTATCAATAATGTTTAGCATTTTTAAATCATATTCAACATCTTTATAATTCATTAAATCACCTTATGATATTTCATTCCTAAACTATGTATTTTTTCTTTTAAATTTCCAGTTCCAATAAAAATTGTAAATTCATTACTTGTTAACTTTTCAATAATAATTCCTTTTGATATATTATTAAGTTCTTTTGAACTTAAATCAATTATAATGGATTTTATTTTCTTTTCATTATTTTTTCTTACGACTGTAATCATTTATACCACCATATTTTGTCTTATTAATATATCTATTTGTTTTTTTACGTTTCTTAAATGTTCTACATCCATTGTCTTTATTACATCTAACACATTATAATTATTATCTTTACGACATACTGAACAGTTCCATTCTCCGTAATGCACTTTTTGTTCATGATTACATTTTACACATTTCATTATTATCATATTAATCATCTAAATAATCAAAAGTAATGTCTAATATTTCATTTAAATATCTTAATTCAATAGTTATAACTTTTGTTAGTTTACAGATTCCAATAAGTTCTTCTAATGTATTTATTTCAATTATATATTGTTTTGTTGCAGATTTTGAACTTATATCTAAAACTGCACTGTTTTGCATTTCTTTACTGAGATATTCTAAATCATTAACAAATACTCTAAATTTCATATTAATCACTTCAATAATCCCAACTCTTTGAAAGCGTCTTTATATCCTTTCCAAACTAACATTGCTTTTATTCTCCATTCCATCTTAACTGGTCTTGTATCTCTCATTAATTGTGCTTCTTCTCTATGAGTTAATTCAAACTCTTTTTTTACATCTTCTTCTGTATAAACTTCTTTCATTATCATTATATCGCCTTATCTGAAACTCCAAATTCTTCTGTTAATTCAATAAGTTCTTCATTTATTTTCATCCATTTATTTAATGAACTTTCATTTTTATGTTCTTCATTAAATCCAATAAACCATTGAGATAAACGATATAATTCTCTTAATTTTACAGTGAATACTTCTCTTTTTTTTCTATAGTCTTCTATTTTTACATTCATAATATCACCTATTTTATATTTCATTAATTAATTCTGTTCCTTTACAAATATAACAGTTATCACCATCTATTGGGTCATATCCCAAACCTTCACACATAAAACATGTTTCTTTCATAAAATCACTTATTTGGTTTATGTTCTTTTGAATAACATTCACATTGTCCTTTGCTTGTTATTGTTCCATCTGGAAGTTTTATTTCTCCATAAGTATTTTTACAATCTGTATCTACAAATGGAACAAATCTATTGTGATTATGATTTTTACATTCAGGACAATAAGCTCTTCCATCAATAAAAGTCATTTCAGATTTTTTAAAGTGTTTTACCATTTATACCATCTTTTGTTTTTTCATTTTTTTCCATATTTCATATGCTATCTTTACTCCCCATGTATCCCATACATCTTCTGTATTATTCATTATACCATCTTTCTTACTACTTCTTTTTCTACTACTTTTTTGAGAGTGTTGAATACTGTATCCTCTTTGTAGTTATCAACTTTTACTATATGAACGTTTTTGTATGAACTTAACCATTTATATGGAATATAATCTGAATCCATTATAATAAATACTTTTACGTTTGAAAATCTCAATGAATCCATATATGTTTGGAAATCAATATCACTCAAACCAAATTGCATATCTGTAAACATGAATAAAAGTTTTGTTTTTATCCTTTTACTTCTTATCATTTTTATGCTTTCCAATAGTGATTTACTTGGGTCTGTTCCTCCTCCCAATTTGTGTATTGGTATCCTTTTTACTGCTCTGTTGTTCATTCTTTTTGCCGTGAAGTTTTTATTTGCAAATGCAACTACAAAACTTTCTCCAATACCTTCAACTGCCTTACTAAAAGCATGACTTGCTCTTATAAAATCCATGTGATAATTACAGGTTGAACCGCTTACATCAACCATTATTCCACATAAAAACTTATCATCATTTCCTATTTGCCACTTTTTGAATATTCTATCATCATCACTATATTGTGTTTTCATTGCTCTTCTTATGTCCAGCCTTCCCGATTTTTGCATCATGTTATATCTATATTCAGATTTGTCTTTTATGTTTTCAAATATTTTTCTGAATTTTATAACTGAAAAACTTTCAAATATACTGTCATTCATATTTGATTTTTCAATATCATCCATTGTTGTATCATCGTTTGTTATCTTCAATCCTTCGCTATCTTTTATTGCTTTTATGCTTCTCATATCTTCCATTATTTCATCATTTATCTTTTTAAGACTATTTCCTATGTTTGATTTTACATCTGATTCAATATTATGTATTAAATCATTTATATCTCTATCTGGTAGTCCGTTATCATTATCATTTTTTTCAGGTAATTGAATTTCATCATTTTCATCCATATTATTTAATGCTTCTGCTAAATCATTAACCAATTCATCAATATCTTTATACTTTCCTTTTACTTCATCCTCCTTTAATTGACCATTTCCTTTTGGAAATATATTTTCATTTATTGTTTTACTATTAATATCTTTTTTATATAAATATTTTTTGAATATATCATATAATTTGTATCCTATGATTATTCTTTGTTCCTTTACTTTTTCAGTTATATATCCATCAATATACTGCTTTATCTTATTCATATCATCCTCTAATATGTTATGTTTTTTCTTGTATACTTCTTCACTTGTATTCATTATATCTTTATCTATAAACAACCTTCTTCCATATATTAATGGAAATACATTTTCATCAATCTTTATTAGGTTTAAATAAGCAATACTGAAATAACTTTTTGTTTTGTTATAAAGTTGTGAAAACAAACTATCTACTCTTTGGTCTTCCAATAGGTTTATTAACTCAGCAAAATGTTTGTCTACTGAATCAGATAAATCTTTTGTTCCTATTGGATATCCAAATAAAATATGTCCTACTTCATGATAATTTATCCCTTTTATGGTAGATAATATTTCTACATCACTTTTTCCTTTCATCATTTCTCTTATCTTTTTGAATCCAATTTGTATTTCTTTATCATTTGTTCTTCCTATAATATCGTTGTTTGTTGTAACTAATATATCTTTTCCCAATATTATACTGTCTACAGATTCAAAAAATATTTCGTTTTCTTCCATATTAATCATCTTTCTGCCGAGCGACCACGAAGTATGCTGAGCAACTGACTAACCTTCGTGTTCTGGGAGACATTGCCTTTGTAATTACTCAAAGGACTTTTGTGTATTCATATCGGCAAATGTTGATACACTTAACTTTTAAAAATCCATCTATTATACTGCTCTTTCCCCCTGACGCTTTTCGGCTTTATTTATTTCCTCCTAAATGTAGGTTTGTTATTTCCTTTACTATTGATTTTTCTTCACTTGGAAATTTGTTTATAAAAGATATCATGGCTAATTCTTTGCCATATAACTTTTCGTTTGCTTCATACTGTAATAATGCTCTTGTTGAAACTGGAACATTTAATCTTCCTCCCATAAATGCTGTTCTTAATTCATTTGCTAATTTCAATAGTTTTTCGTTCTTTATCAATTTTTTCTCTACTTCTTTTGAGTAGTTTATGGTTAATATTAAATCAAACCTGTCTACGAGAGCTATATTCATTCTTTTTACTCCTTCATAAACTACCATATCAGACGGGTTTATTGTTGCTACAAATATGAAGTCTTTATGTGCAATAATCTCCTCTCCATTATGTTGTCTTAACACTACCTTTCTTTCATCATCTAATAGCATATTTAAGAAGAATAGTATTTCTGGAGCTGTTCCATTTATTTCATCTCCAACAAACACACCTCCTTCTCTTACCATTTTTGTAAGCATTCCATCTACCCACTTAAAATGATGATTTGTTTCATCTGGTTTGTATTCTCCAATCAAATCTTCAACAGTAATGCCTCTGTCAAAAGATGCTCTGAAATATGGTAGTTTCATTTTGTTAGCTACATGCCTTACCAAGTGTGTTTTACCAGAACCTGTATCTCCTACTAACAACACATTCTGCCTTTCATTGAAAGCAGTAGTCAGTATTTCTACATCTGTCTTACCTTCAATCTCCCTTTCAACATATTCATTTATCATATTCTTACCTCATCTTATACTAAATCCCTCATGTTTACTTATCACTTCTATCGTTATTGATAGTTGTGTTTTTATTTTTGTATAATCTATCCTTTTCTCATTTTTTATTTCATCCAGTTTCTTCAACTCATTTATTTCATCGTTGTATAGAGTGTATCTTCTTTCGTGGTTTATAAATTCTATTCTGTAGTGCTCAATCCAGTTACTTATCTTCTGCATTAAATTATCTGTTTCTTTTTTAAGAAATATTTTAACTTCTTTCTTACATTGCTTTGTTGGTATCATATTATATTTGTTCATGAATTTAAATAATTGAAATATTAATATATGAACCCTTACACAATCTTCGTCTTTTAATGTTATACATTCTTCGCATAAGAAGTTATCTCCAACAACTATCTTATCACATAATGGATTAGCACAAATTCTATCATCTTGTCCATCAATAGTATCATAAAATCTGTGACCGTTTTCACACTCAAATATTGAGCCGCTTATATGATTAACCTTACCGTTGCATAAATTGCAGAATTGTTCTTTAACCGATATCTTTTTGGTTAGTAATTCAACCGCTGTAAATTCGTGCATTTTACCTTCTTTTAGGTTTACCAATATTTCACGTGTTGATAACATATTCTCACCTATTGTTTTAACTTTATTTGCGTCTTTTTGGAGCGTTTTTAGTATCTACAAAACCATCTGGTTCTTCAGTTAATCCTTTTGATATTAATTTAATATCAAAATCTCCATTATGTATCATATCTTTTAACATTTGATGAATATTTATATCATCTGGATTTACATTATCTTTTATAGAAAATGTTTTTTCTATACTTACAAGATATGTATTATATTTATTACCATCGTTAGATGGGTTCGGTAAAGGATTTAATAATTTCGTTGCTTCTTTTATATCTATTTTACCGTTCGCTAAATCTTTTAATGTTTGTTTTAAGCTATTCATATTCATATATATCACCTTTTATATCTGTTTTTTATCTAAATTAAAAATGGTGGGGCTTTCGCCCCGAGAGGATTCACTCCTTAACTTTCCTTTTTGCTGCTCCTTCTTTTGCTTTCTTGCTCCTTTCCTCAGACTCCTTCTTTGACTCATCCAATTCCTTTATAAGTTCTTTTGAGTTTTTGAATTTTGCATCAATTTCCTTTACGAGTCCATTTATGTTGTTTGCTGCAACGAGTGAAGTTTTGCCGGCGTTTCTGTTCCAATATTTCTCTCCGTCTTCCTCAACAACAATGTCCCTGTATAACACAACAGAGTATTCCTCCGTTCCGACAGGTTCCGTTATTTGAGCCGCTACTCTGCCTTTACCTTTGGCAGCAGCTATCTTTTCAGCAATTATTTTTTCTGCCTCATCCATATTCATCTTATCGTTTAAGACGTTCTTTAAAATCTCTTTTATATCCATTTATCTCACCTATTGTTTTACCCACGATATGGGATTCCTTATTTATTAATCTGGTGTAGTGAATTAAGGAACTATGAATATTCCGCTAATAGATATGTTGTTATTAGCTTCATTTTAATCTTTTAAATGATTGTTAAAATTGTTAATTAAAAGATTTATATTTACTTGTTTTCTGGGGGTTATAAAGATTTTGGATTATATAATATATATTTTGTAGAAGTGGTTTTAATGTTGTTATTGAAAAGTTGTTATTATGTTAATAGATTTATTTGTTATTTAAAAGTGATTATTTAATGTTAATTATCTTTTGTTAATTGTTATTATAATATAGGTACTGTTAATCATATTGTATGAAATATATTTTCTGAAATATATGTTAAAAAATAGAAATGGTTTAATTTGGTTTTATGAAGTGTTTTGTTGGGTAGAAATTTTTGGAATACCTAAAATGAAAGGGTGGTTAGCATGGATACGTGTGTATGCAGTTTTTTGTGCAGAACTAAAGAAGAACTTGTAAATAGAGTTCATAGAAGTTGCCTAATAGAAATAGGAGATAAAAGCAAAGATAAAATAGACATAAATAAATGTAGGACATTATACATAAAAGATAGAGAAACGATGTATGATAAAGATACAAAAGTTCCTATGAGTAATTGGTTCTGGATTAGTTTAACAAAAGAAATGAACAGAATTAGTAACGAAATAACCAATAATACAATTAAAAATTGGAATAAAAACTTTAAGTGGTAAAACATGTTATATCTTGTAAAATATATTGTAGTAACAGAAGACTATTATGGAGACATAAATAGTGACCGATATGCTATATACAATGGTAGTGATAGCATAGATGAAGTTACTGATGAAATTAACATAGAGTTAAATAAAATGTTCTATAATATAGAAATAATCCGAATTAACAAAATAGATAAATCTACAGCAAAACTTTATTTAAAAACAAAAAGAACTATGTTACTTAATGGTGGACTTATATTACGAAAAGAAATAATGTTAAATAATGACAATTAATCTTTAGTTTCACAAACACAAAGTCTACTATCATTTTTTGATTCAGCAAATTTTATTGCTTCTTTTTCAGTTTTAAACTTATTTATAATACCTTTATTAGGTATTCCATATACCGAAAACATATTTATTACCTTTCTTTTTTAATTTTATCTACTTCTTGTTGGTATTGTTCTTTTGAAATAATGTCAAAAGATTAATTATGGTAATCTGTATGTATGCTGACTTTTGTTTGTTTTACTTTGTTCTTTAATTAAAAAACCTTGTTTTACAAACATATAAATTGCGTTCTTAAGTCCGTATGCTTGATTACCAAAAACTTTAGATGAAGAATGTGGAGCACCGTTATCAATAGCTATCTCATTTAACTTTTTGAAAGAATAATCATAACCACTTATTATATTTTTCATTATTATTTTTGCACATATTTCCTTTTCTTTCTTAACATCCCTTGTATCCCAATAACTCATATTTATTACCTTACATTACATTATTTTTAATAGTATTATAATGTTGTTAGAAGTATTTAAAAGAAATAATGCAGGGTTGATTAAACCCTGCTTTCTATATTAGCCTTCCTCCTCTTCTGGCTCATCGTTCTGCTCTTCTGGCTCTTCAACTTTCTTCTGTTTCTTTGGCTTCTTTGGTTTGCTTTCTTCCTCCTTTATCATCTTCTCGATGTCTACTTTTATTACCTTCTTTACATCGTTTATGTCGTGAGATTTCCTCACAAGAACAACTTCTGTATCATTCCATCCATCATCTATCTTTACTGCCTTCCACACCTTTACATCATATTCAACAGTTCCTGTTGGTGTAGCACTCCTTCCTCTTGGGACTGAAATTTGCGCTTGTGCGTCTTCAATCGATATCTTCTCGTTCTTTACATCATTTAACAAAGCCTTTAAATCAACTACCATATTAAATCACCTGTTTATTTTCAGAATTTTAAATTCTGATTATTTATTAAATTAATTATATTTATATATTAATATAGTTCTTTTTTCATAAAACTAAATAATTGAAAAAGGTATTTAAGGAATGAATGTTTCTTTGATAATAAATCTATTTCCATTCTATTTTTCCGTTAAATAATAACTTAATTATTTTATTAGCGTCTTCTTTTCTTTCTTCATTACCTGATATTATATCTCCTATTATTTTACCAGAATTAACATATCTTTTTGTTGCGTCATATGTATTTTGTCCTAAAAACATTCTTGTTAATTCTATATCCTTTTTCCATAAATAAAACCAAGTTCCAAAAGTATGTTTTAACATATGTGGTTTAACAAATATTCCACATCTTCCTCCTATTTCAGTTATTAAATCAGTAATCAATCTTCTTCTTTCATCCATTGTTTTTATTCCTTCAAATAAACTATTAAATATTAATTCATCATTACTTTTGTCTTTAATAAATGAAAGTATTTTTCTTTTGAATATATCATCATATATAGTTACACTATATTTTTCTTTCTTCTTATTTCCTATATATTCAGCAGGTATTTCAAAACCTATTTCATTTACATCGTTTGGTTTTAATTGTAACGTTATACTTCTTCTTATTCCTGTTTGTAAAAATGACCTAACTAATAATTCTTCTTCTATTGTTTTACATGATTTTATTAGGTTACTTATATCATGATATGTTTTTAAAAAATCTGTATTATCTTTTGACTTTTTTGAAAATGTATTTATTTCATTTCTTATATCTCTATAATCTCTACCTTTTGCTTTATAATATTTCCTTAATGCTGATGTCATCATTGCTTTTATACTGTCATTATATATATCTCCTTCTATTAAATCAATCATTACATCAAATCTGTTTGTATCATTTAATACTGAATCAAGAACTTGTTCTATAATTTCTACATTAAGTAATTTATCTTTTTTAAGTAATTTATTTTTTTCAAATTTCAATACTGTTGTTTCTTTTAGAATATCTTTTGATAATCTGTTTAATGTGTATATATACATTTTCTGTGTATCATACCTTAATTTTCTAAATAACTCACTTAGCATAATTATCACTTTAACTTGTTTATAATTAGGATTATATGTTTTGATGTTTATATATTATTATAATTATCTTTTGTTTATAATGTAGATTATATGTTTAAAATAACGTTGTTTCATGACTATTATATTAGTTTGATATTAAAATCATTAATGTTTTTAAACTAATTAAAATTTAATGTTCAATTAGTTTGGGTTTTATTGTAGTTTGAGGTAGGGGATAAGTGTTAAAAGTATGATTGGTTAATGGTTTGAATAGAAGAAATTAGCTGTTTTTAAAGGGAAATAGGTTTATGATAGAAATTAGTTTATATTCATTAATATAAAGCATTAATAAAAGTATATGAACATATCAATCCTTGTTTAATATTATTTCTAACTTTTCTTTATTAAATTCGTTAATGTTTCTTATTTGTTTTAATCTCTTTACTTGTTTAACTTTTTCTTTTTTTGTTCCTTTTTCAGATAAACCTTTAACAATTTTTATAAATGTTATTAACATAATATTTTTATGATATTTAGCATAATAAAATGTATATCCCATTCTAATCATTAAATCTTTAGTTGATATATCCATTCTCTTTTTTATTTCTTCCATTTTATAAATCATATCATCTGCATCTAATAATTCTAATGCTATTTTCTTTTGAATATTATTTAACATATAAATCACTTAAACAACTTCTTTAATGGTTCAAATCCTTTGCTTACAAGGAATTTGGCACCGTGAAATGTTATCAAAGCTGGTAATGCTAATGGAACTATTGTTAATGTGATTCCAGATGCTATTAATATTTGACTTATAGGCATACTGAATATTTCTATTATTTTATCTTGTGTTTTAACAGGTAATTTCGTCTTCGGGTCTATATCAAATTCACATATTCCATCTCTAAACAGTCTAACATGTCCGTCTCCTTCACTTTTATCTGATTTCAATATGCAAACTAAACCTGGTATTTTAGACGTTCCCAATGCAAAAGCGTGTCTCTTACCGTGACCTATAAAGTTATCAGAATGTGTTAAAGTAGCTCCAAACTCTATAACCGTTCCTAATTCATCTATAATTGTTGCACCATCTAATTCAGAAAGTTTTTTTATAACTGTTAAATCTGTTTTTCTCATTATACTTAATGGAAAATAATTAAAATGTGTTAATTCATCATCATGATATTTTCCAACTCTTGACCTTCCCAATTCTCCTACATCACTTGTTTTATAAAAATTTGCTTTAAACATATTAATATGTTCTGCTTCAATTACAAATAAACATCCTGTTTTGCTTTCTTTTACTATTTTGAAACAAGCATCAATTATTTTATTTTTCATGTTT
>Ga0180732_1001088_pt1 | contig 18182 bp, 34 predicted proteins | sample KR11_01MetaG_FD_148674 | JGI IMG/M metagenome (GOLD analysis project Ga0180732, IMG submission 148674) | Groundwater microbial communities from the Olkiluoto Island deep subsurface site, Finland - KR11_0.1 MetaG | ecosystem: Environmental > Aquatic > Deep subsurface > Groundwater | place...
CGTTGTTTGTCCGACTTACAAACCACCATGCGCGCCCTAGACACTTAACCCCTCCTAGTAACCGACGCTAGATGCCCATAACATGAGGGCATGGAAAAACCTTTATAAACCCATGGAGACCCCAAAACCCTGCCAAAATAGACAGGTTCCTAGCAAAACCCACTACCAAACACCACCAACCCCCCACCAGCCCTCACCAGCCCTCGGTGAACCCCTCTCAATCACCAGACCTCACCATCCTACCACGTACAACCCAACCCCCAACCCATCCATACCCAGCCCTTTTTAACGTCAAACCCCTAGCCCAAACACCTTAGAAACCCATAGGCCCAAAAAAACAGCCCTCTCCATGGGCAAAACACCATGCAGTTATAGCTTAGTAACCGCAAACCCCAAAAGAAGACCCTCCATGTAGGGAAAATTATCATGCAGTTAATCCAATATAACCGCAAACAACGTTTATCCATGCCATTTCGTGTATACACAAATATGGCTAACCCCAAAACCGTCAAAACCCATATCAAAAGGCTTTTAATTGGTTTCGTGTATATAGTCGGGAATAAGGGAAAAACTATGGCTAAAAATGAATATTTCGTTTGTCCTTTATGTGGCATGAATAAGATAATACAATCAGTTAAAAGAGGCAAAAAGGTAGGAAGATCTGAAGAGTTGAAGTGGCCTAACATCGACATTATGGAGTCTTTCAGTGTACAGGTACGAGAAGGAGGCGGAAAGAAAGCTGGAGAATCAGGCAATAAAGGAAGGGGAAAAGCACCTGGAAGTGGATTCCATCTAGTACCATCCGAAAGCCTTACACTTGCTGAAGTTCTCAAGAACCCTGAATACGCAGATATTTTGGAAGGCATGAGGGAACAGCTTATCCGAGTAATTAAAAGCAGCGTAAAAACTGGGTTGATTACCAAGAGGGACATACAATATGCCTAAACAAGTTCTTGACAATAAAGTAGTGTATCGAAAACTCATAGGCTATATTGGCGAGCACACAGCAGAAAACTATCTTCAAAAGCAAGGATTCGACGCGCATGTATTAGGCAATAGTGGAATAGGAACCAGAATTGGAGACATCTTCATAAGAAGAAAATGGTTCCATAATAATGGTCGATGTGAAGGACATTGGGAAACATTTCCAGTAGAAGTCAAAAGTACCGCTTTAAACGAGTTCCGCTTGGAGCTAACGCAAAGACAAAAAGCAAGGCATGATCGAAACACAATGCCCATACTATCAATAAAAATCTCAGGTATTCACCCAAACACAATCGATTATGAAGTATTGGAAATCCCCTCAAATTGGACTCAATCACCCAAATTAGCTTCATGGAAAGGAGAACCAAAATACTACGACCAACATGCGCCGTCGCCTTGCCACAAAGTAAGAAATCCATTAACAACTAATATTGAAGATGAGCGCCGATGGAAAGACCGAAGATATTTAAAATCCATAAAACGTATAAGAACTGAGCTAGAAGAAATTGGATACTCTATCATCAAGAAATCAGAGCTATAATAGGATTAAGACTAAATCAGGAAGTAAATACAAATTGAGCAGAAAACTGAACGTTCCCAAAAAAGTTCCCGTGAAGAACATATCTCAGGGGAAAAGGGAACGTCTATTGTACCCCATACATAACCACCTTGAATCGGAGACATGCACCGAATCATGCCCAAATTGGAGAGCAAACCATATCAAGACAACAGGATAACTAGAGGATTGATTCGCCATGAGCAGCCGAAAAGATGGAGCTAAAAACAAGAAATTCTGCCAAAGCATCTCAGCCCAAATTAAAGACGAAGATTTGGCTACAGTCGAGTATCTTGGAAAAGCCAAAGAAGCAAGAAAGCTAAACCACCCAGCATCCGAAGAAATCGCCATCATTTATGAGAAGCTTGCAACAGACGAATCTAGTCACTCAGACGCGCTCAGGAAATTAGCTAAAGAAGTCTGCCCAATTTAGCAGGTAAGATTATGCAGAACATCAATTTAGATGCCACAGGAATAAAGGACATACTCAGCAACATCCCAAAGCAAAAGAGAAGCCCCTTTTTAGTGATGACCAGTAGCGGTCTTAGCTTATCTGACATACTTGATTTAACTCTCAAGAACATCGACTTCAAATCTGATTATGCCACGATAACTTTGCAGAGGAAGATGTCAGGGCATGTTTTCACAACTTTCATATCTAAAGAGGCAGCAGTCGCATTGAAACAACACATCGAGGAAAGAGGAATAACAAATCCTGAAGAAAAAATCTTCAACCTTAACGCAAAACGTTTACTGACCCTCTGGAGAAAAGCATCAGAAACAGCAGGATATGAAAAAATACGGCTATCTGAACTCCGAAAATTCTTCCATAAAACATTACTTATCAATGGTGTAAATGAAACCATCACCGACTTTTTAATGGGATACCACCAAAATTTAGCAGATCGTCACATAGAAATAACGAGAGAAATACTAACATACCACTACAATAAAATCGAGCCAAACCTAACCATATTCACATAGTCTTGCATTTATAAATAGATAACCGCAAATTAATGCCTAAGTTCTGTTATAGGATCTATTTTGTGTCCTCGGTTCTTTAGAACTGCCTTAACAAGCTGATTCACAGTAAACCCGAGTTCAGTAGGATGTACACCCTTACAAACTATATGTGTGTGTTTTTCGGCAGGAAAATCTATGTGTTCTGTATGAAGCTCTGTATGTGTATGAACTTCTGAGACACAACAATGGTTAATTTTTTTGACATCATTAATCATGGATTTTAATTTATTTGCTGGAACTGGAAGGTCGGTTTCAATATGACATTCAGTTGGTTGGCATGTCCAGCCGATAGAGGGCTTGGACATCGATTTATTTTCATCTTCGGTATCAGTAAAATCATATGAACCAGCCCAAGTGGGTTCAAGCATACATTTTTCCGTTAGTAAATAAGAAGGCTGATTGATGATGATTTTTTCCGCAACCAATGCTTTTCTGAGTTCATCTATAACTTTGGTTTGTTCTGAACTATTCATATGACAATACAACAGTTTATCATCTAGAATTATGTCACTGGGCAGGTACTCAGTTAGAATTCGATATTTTTCAGCATCAGTAGGCATTGCTATTCGCGTCTGGTGATAATTCTGTAGTTGCCGCCTTCGTTCTCTCTGTAATCCTTTAATCGCGCTCGTATTTCAGATCTGGTTTCTTCGGCTGTTAAGTCTTCCCAGCCGTGACCGTATGTACCTTGAAGAACAAAAATCGTTTTCTTTTTGATTCTACAAACCCTGTTTGGAGCAAGATATTTCTTTTTAGCTGTGGTCTTGCCTATGCGCTTCATTTCAGCTTTTGTAATCCCACATTTGAAATCTCGATCTTCACTGCCAACAAGATGCCATTTCTTAGACTTCGTTCCGTAAACGTAGCGTTTTTCCATCTTCGACAACTCTAATTGACAGATATTATTCAACCGAAGTCTCTATAAAACTTGTGCTTTTATCCACTCTGCACTTATTCATCAATAACAGCAAATGAATTGGGTCACTCATAAATTTCGGTTAATGTATCTACGGTTACAGGGCATTTCTTTACGATTTTCTGAAGCAGTTTAAATCGTTGTTTGTTTGCTTCGTTGTCTTGCTCAAGAACCTCTTTTCTAAAAGCATTATCTTCTCGTGGTTTTTTCAATAGCACAGTTACTTCCTTGAGACAACCACAATCAACAACGCTGTCCTCTTTTTTCGGTCTGACTCTAACCTCTTCTTCATGCATAAGCTGGATTCCTATGCAATCTTCACCCCATTTGCCACCTGATTTTTCGCATTCTTCTCTGGATTCGACATATTTCAGTGGAGTTAATTTATTCTTTTGAAGCAAGCATTTCTTGTCAAAGGTCATGCGGATTGCGCCATAGCGCAAAAATGGACTAACAGTCATCGAAACATAATTACCATTGCCATATTGTTGTGCATAAGGAGATTTAATTTTACAGGTTTCAACCGTCTCTTTAACGGCAGGAGTTGTAGAAACGAAGCGATGTATCTCCTTGGTTTTAGCAAACTCCTCTTGAAATTTACTGTTAAAGTCTTTTAGTATTTGCTTCCTTTTCTCAGGAGGTTCTTTTCCAAAGGCGATAGTATCCCGTAACTCTGGAACCCTTGTACCATAGATTCTTTTCCATCGAGTATTTTCTTCTACGGACATATAATAAACATTAGAGGTAAATACACAAAAGGTTTGCCCTTTGCAGTTATCATCATATAACTGCAAATTTTAAAAAGATAAATTCTTTAACTTGATGAGACAGAGAACAAGCCATGAAGAACACCGCAAAAATGCTTGTTGGTCTAGCTGGAGCCACTGGTGTTGCCTACGCTTGGGAAAGATACCCTGGAAAAGACGCATTCAAGTTAGCCGAAACTAACCCGCTCGCCTTTCTGGAGCACTACCATTGGGGAATTATCAGCATGATTGTGGCGAGACAAACACCAAAGTACGCTCCAATCCTAGACGGTTTCGGAGCTGGCTTAATAATTTCTGAGGCAGGACAAGCAGAACCCTTCGGATGGAACCACCCCACCTTCGGGGCAAGTACAGTTACGGGGATAATTCTATCAGCAATTCTCGCTCTAAGCTTATAAAAGAGAAAGTTTCTTATTCAGAATGCGCCAAAGATAGATAGTTGTGATACTTCATGGTTAACCCAATAATAATCGGAGTAGCAGGTTTAGGCGCAGGTGCGTTATTAGGATACGCTGTAGCAACCACAATGGGAACGAAACTTCCGCAAATCATTTTATCAAGATACTCAGTTCCGATAGGACAAACATACAACATTACATGCTTGAATTTTCCACCAAACGTACAGTTAGTCGCTCCACGGAGCCTTGTCCCGCCAGATATTGTCAACATGGGTACAACCGACAGCAACGGAACCCTAGTGTTAAATGGAGCTGTAGCTCAAGGACCAGCAGGAATCTTCTACATAATAGTTTGGAACGCCACAAACGGAATGTACACTGCAATGGTCACGCTCACAGTGACTTAAAGAACCATAAAATTTTTATTAGTAACCACATCATTGTTGCACAAAGGAGCACCAACTAGATGTTTAGGCAACCACAGCAAAGACCAATGAGAAAGCAGATTTGCCCAGAATGCAGAGGATCAGGAAAAGTCATGCATAACACCGTTTGGAGCTTCGGATGGAAACCTTGCATCGCCTGCAAAGGCACTGGGCAAATTGAAATTCCAATAATACCTGAAATGAGGCAAAGACAAAGAAACCCACTAGGAATTTAGCCTCCCAAGCCAGTGGGAGATGCCATTTCAATGGTAAAACACCATCCTTGACATGGAAAGTTAAATGTTCTCCATTGTTTAGTAAACATAATTTATTTGTAATACATGTTTGTTTACGTTAATATGTTAAAAAAACTAACCCCCCTAAAATACCAACATAGTAAGCCTAAGCAAGCTTGAATCTCTAGTAAGCGCAAGTTTTATATTATTATTATGATAATATACGGCACGATTGTAATGACTGAAACCGAACTGCCAAGCCTAAAATGCAAACGCTGTGGCTACACTTGGCCACCAAGAGTTAAGAAACCAAAATGTTGCCCAGGATGCAAAAGCCCACTATGGGATAAACCTTACAAGGGGTTGAAACATGTCCAGACTTGAGAACCTCGCCGACAAAATTGCCATAGCTCTAAAGAAGTTTAAAGGCAAATCAGTAATTTGGCAACAAGTAGCAGAAAACGTGGGTTTAGACGTAGCTTCAAAAGAATTCAAACAAGCCATCGACTTCCTATGGCAAACAGAGCGCATTGAAACCAAAGGTGAAATAGTGGAAGTGCAAGATGAGAAAATCACTAAACTAGAGATGGTCACGGTTTTAACCCCATGTGGTCATAAAGCGTTGATTTCAAAAGAAGCCTACGACAAAGAGAAGAACGGCGAAAACTTCTGGAGACCATTAAAATGAAGTGTGGTATCTGCGGATTAGAGCAGGGCAACGGAGAACAAAAAGTCATCCCAATAATCACTGTTGCAGATGGAAAAGCCATCTACAGATGTAGCCAACACCTAAATGTGCCAGCTAAAGAGGGAGAAGCAGAACCCTACAAGGAGGAATAAGAAAAACGTTATCACGCGACTGCGATGGCTGTAGCCAAATGAAGCTTTGCCAAAAACGATTCGATAAAGCACAACTATGGGAAAAAGTTTACTGTGAAAACGGCAACGCCCATTTAATCGACAAGTAATTAAACTTCTTTTACCTATGAGTAAACCTTATTAACATGTTTTACCTATAAGTAAATTGGTGATTTCAATGAATCAGATTGAACGTAAAACTTTAAGCAAAGTTCAAAAGGCTCTGTTTAAAGTCTATGGAGAGCATAATGGGAACCTGATTTTCCACTTAATGTACCCAATGGTTGAGGAACCCTTGAAATGACCGAAATCACGTTACCCTCTTTATCTTGTACCCGTTGCGGTCACATATGGAATCCCCGTAATCCAAAACTGCCTAAGGTGTGTCCTAAATGCAAGAACCCAAACTGGAACAAACCAAAACAGTAAACGATTCTTGGTTGCCAACACGCAAAAGCCAAGCACACAAACATATAATCCTGCATTATTTTTTAGAAAACTCAACACACCCATTATGTGATCACAACAGAACAGCTTGTCCACTGGCACCAAACAGAATTACAGCCCATTGCGCTGAATGTAAAGCATTGTTTAGCAGTCTTTCAAAAGGAATCCTGCGAAAATGTAAAGTTTGTGGATTAGAAGCACATAACGAAAAAGACCTCGAACAATTCAGACCAGATAAAACAATGCTTTTCCAACGAGGCAACTTATGCCTTAAATGTTTTCATGAATTGGGTCAAAACTACCATGAAATAAATAAAGAAACAATCAACGCCCGACATAGAGAAAGAAGAAAACAATTACCAAAAGGATACGCAAAAAAATGGTCTCTTAAACAGCCAAAACAACATAATGCGGCGCGTGCAATGGCAAGGCGTAATGTACCCATAAATCAACCCTGTAGCCAATGCGGTTCAAAAGAAAATTTAGCGCGGCATCATCCAGATTACAGTAAGCCAAAAGATGTTATCATTCTTTGTAGAAAGTGCCATGCTGCGGCACATTCAAAATATTTACACCCATCAGGAGAGAGACATCTTGTTGACCAATAATATAATTTCGGTTATATGAAAATTAACAGCATGGAGAAAAAAGATGTGGTTAAAAAAGCAATTGACCCCGAAATAAAAAAAGCCGTTATGGAATTATTCAAAGGCTTATCTGAAAAAAGCAACGTTTCAGATTACCCTTGCAAAGACATACCCTGTGAGTATTGGTGGGTACGATATGCAGTAGCTTGCACTTATCTTAAGCAGTCATTCGACAAGATTTGGGAACCCAAACTGACTGAACTAAAAGAGAAGTATGGAATAACAGGCTTTTCTTATCAGGGCTGTTTTAGGCTACATGATTGTGGTCGAAGCAAAAAACTCATGAAAGTTTACATGAACCGCAAGATTTTCATCTCTTGGAAAGATGGCGAGGATTTTAAAGAGAAAATCTTAACTCTTGACGACGGCGAAATTGAACAAGTTTTAGACCAATACATACACCAATCTGAAGAAGTACAGTGGACTGATTGCCCCTACGAGATGGAGCAACAAAGCAAATGCCCATTCTATAAACCAAGCGAATTCTACAAGAAACGGAAGGAAGCTGAATCTGCCGCTACTGATTTAGGTGATAAGTAATGGAAGGAATTAACTTTAGCTTTGATGGCGTGGACGCTTTCGATAAAATGGTTGCTTTAATTCAAAGCATCTATTTAGAGTCCGATAGTTGGGATTTCAAAGTAGAAATAACCAAAGAGAAAGGCAACTATAACGTTTGGATTGGTGACAAAGATGAGTGAGTGGCAAGCATACCCCGATTGCTATAATTGCGCTAAAACAGGTCCATGCCCATGTTTTCAAATAGTTAGTTGGGGCAGTAATTCTTTATCAGAACAGAGAAAGGGTGAAAAATGATGCTACGTTGTGGAGCTAATTGCCTTGAGTGTACTGCTGAAATGCGTAAAATTAGAGGTCACGCTTGCAGATTTGAAGAACTAAAGCATAGCCCTGAAGAAATGAAAAAACTTCGGGGAATAGCTGCATTTAATATGAAATAACTGAAAAAGGATGGAGTACTAAGTTATGCCTAGAAAACTCAAACAAAAAACGTATTGCCTCTTTGCCACATGCGAGCGCTTTATGGCTGATTGCCCAAAAGAAGCATGGAGCAACATTTGCTCAAGTCTGAAACACACAAAAGAGCAAGTTCTCCAAAAATACCCCGATGCCATAATTTGCCAATATTACATTCTAACAACAGACTGCCCAATACCAAATGTCTCTAAGGATTGTGAAGGATGCACCAAAACAAAGTGGAGAAACTGTGTTTATGTCAAGGTATGGCAAAACAGAAAGCATGGAGCAACCAAAAGTTCGCCATATATACCTTTAGCAACTAAAAAAGCAGTTAATACACTATAACTGCAAATCGGAGAATTAAGAAAACATGAGTGTTAAAGAATTTGTTGATGAATGGGTTGGAAATCTAGAAGAACGTGCAGAAGAAGTTAGAGAAATGGTGAAGCGTTGGACTAAACTTAGGGAGAACAAGTAGATGTCTGAAAAAGAAGTTGAAGAAATCATGCAACATCTAAGGGAAGGAGTCAACGCAATAAACAAAAATCTCTCTGATTCTGAGTTTGTCAAAGCATACAAGAAATACTACAAGAAGCGATGCAATTCACAACTCAAGAAGGAAGAAAGCCATGTCTAAAACTCTGCTTGACTTCGTTCAGAAAGAACCTGAACCTACAGTGTATTGCCACCAGTGGAAACAAGACGTACCATTAAAAAGATGTCTTGAAAAATGTGGCACCAGTCAATGCATAGACATAGACCAAATAGTTCAACTACAAAAAAAGTTAGCAGTTATCTACACTTAACCGCAAGGTGTGTTAATTTATGGGAATAAGTCCTGCAATTGAAAGAAGTCGAATAGATTATGCAAGAAGGAATTGTCCATCACCAATTTTGGAGCCACAAGATGTAATTAAAAAAGCAGTGGTAACTCATGGCGACAAATTGGCAATATCCTGTAGCTTCGGTCATTGTAGCGTGGTAGTTCTTCATATGGCTTTACAAGTTGACCCAAAGATTAAGGTAGTTTTCAACAACACAGGGGTAGAATACCCAGAAACCTATGCTTATCGAACATTATTGGCGCGAGAATGGAACCTGAACCTAATCGAGACAAAACCTATTAAACCCTTTTTCCAATGCATCAAAGAATATGGTTTTCCATTAATTCGCAGAAAATACAAAAACAAAAAGAGAATCTACGGAGCAGGAACGGACAAGCCAAAATGTTGCGTTTTCCTAAAGGAGTTGCCGATGAAACAAGCTTGCAAGGAGCACGGAATTGAAGCAACTCTGACAGGTCTCCGCTGTGCAGAATCCAGCGTTAGAATGTTTACCTTAGCACAGAGAGGACAATATTATCACACAAGTAAATACGGTGATTTATGGCGTTTTCACCCAATAGGTTTTTGGACCCACAAACAAGTCAGTGACTATTTGGCAGAACATAATTTACCTGTCAATGAAATCTATAAAAAAGTTGACCGTTCAGGGTGTATGCCTTGCACAGGTTTCTTGAATTGGGAAAAACAGCTTTCTAAGACTAACTTGAAGTTATATCGGATAGTTCAGAGAATGCGGAAAACAAACTTGTTGGATAATTACATAGATTTTGAGAATGAATTACTTAACAACTGTGAGCCAAGAGAAACAATGCAGAAGTTGGTTGCTCTTGACCAATGAAAAAATTGTGCAGTTAATCGGCAATAAGCGCAAGGAGACAAAGAATTGCCAGAGAACCTTGAGATAAAGAAGCGACAAACCTTCATCAACATAGAAGTAATGAAGCCTAAAGAGGTTCTCTTCGACGGCAAAATCCTTAAATTCTGCTTAAACGGATGCGGCAAACTAGTTCCAGAGCGTAATTCTAAATATTGTAGCCAAGAATGCTCAGCCGAATTTTACGCCAAACATAACCAAGCTGGACTCAGAGAATACGTTTTCAAGCGTGAGAATGGAAAATGCCAATTGTGTGGATTCAAGAACCAGTCTTTTCCTATTCCAAGCCCTGTTTTTCCAGAGTTTCCGAATGAACCTAAGAGACCTGGATGGTTCGGTGGAGAAAACGGAAAAAGCCTTCACAGAAAAGCCATGATTGCTTACCATAAGGAACTAAAGGTTTGGGAAGAAAAAAAGCATGTTTGGCTTGACTCAGAAGAATACACTCAAGCGATTATAGCGCATAATAAGGCAAATGATGAATGGGGCAATAAACATGATGCTTGGTACAGTTCGCTTAAGCACAAGAGAAGTTTTGTCGCTGACCACATTATTCCTGTAGCTTTAGGCGGTCCTGAGTTTGATTTAAACAACGTACAGCTTCTATGCGAAGTATGCAATAAGAAAAAGACCGCAAAAGATATGGCTAATATTGGAAAGCGGAGACGGCTAATTAAAAGAGTAGGCAAAACCCTAACCCCATTGACCGATTTTGGAGAAAAACCATGCTGTTAATTTGGCTTAAACGCAAGGTGAAAAAATGGTTGACGTAAATATCCCTGAAGAAGTTTGGAGAGCAATGTCAAATTTCACAGTTAGAAGAGCAAGCGACATTAATTTAGAAGCAGAAGATTTTGTAGAGTTGAAGCCAGTTCTTGAATATATTAGAGCAAAAAGTAATTCTGCTGTTAAACCTCAATAACTGCATTAATATTCATGTAGAAAATCGTTAAACTCGTTTTCCCTGAAAGAAACCCCGTTGTTATGATTCGCACATGGAGCATCATTAGGAGCTGTTTCTGGAGCGTTACTACGTACATCCTTACGATAAGCTGTGGCCTCTTCCTGCCACATCTTAATCAGCTTCAAATGTTCTTGGATTTCCACGCCTAATTGCTGAACAACACCGCCCAATTCCGCCGTTGCCATTCGCTGCTCCCCAATCCAAAATGGGGTAGCTTCTCCGACATGGAGCGATGTACGATGGCTAAGATCCGTAAAAATATGTAATCCATGACTACGCTCAAAACTTCTAATATCAATCTTAGGCATAGGAGAACCTATTTCAAAGACCCATTTTCTAAACGTTTCTTTTAAAGGAACATCAAGATACATACTCAATTCCTTTGGCTCAAACCACCTAAACGCATGACAAAACAGCTCCTTAGCTGAAGCAAGCTGCAACTCACCCTTCAAATACAAGCGGACAAGTCCTTCCTTGTACCAATGAACCGTACCCCGAGGATCCCCCTTGAAAGTCCACATACCATTATTATTATCTACTTCACGCCAACCCCAAAACTTCAAACGCCTACCAACATCTAAATCCGTTCCAGGAAGCAAACCCCTCGAAATATTCTCCCACTCAAAAACACGATGCTCCAATCTTTGGGCTTTTTGGGGTAACCCTAAAGTATGGTAAGAGCGGAATTCGCTGAGAAGCTTGTTAATGTAGTTTCCATGTTGCTGATAGTCAAAATGGCAAGCTTTGCATATTTTTAGGGCTGTTGCATATGGGTTTTTGACCCATTCATCAAAAACTGTCTTTCGTAAATTAGCACTATTACTACTCATACTGTAATACCACCGCGAGAGGGAGTTCTTATAGTGTCGGATACGCACTTAACAATAGTTGTTTAAAAAAGTTTGTAATCCTTTGAAGTTTTACAAATAAGGTTTTTCTGATGCTATTAACCGCTAAGTCGCTTGATAAGCCCTCAATACCCAAATCAGCGTGTGTTACTTGGCGTTTTTTACCGCCATTCTCACGCCACTTTGACCGTAAAATCGTGCGCGGTTAAACTCTGCAAGCTCCTTCATATCTCCATCATTCAGAACTAATTTTCTTTTAATTCGCTTGATAACCTGCGGTTCCAACATGGAAGATTATATAGGGAACAAGCGATAATTAAGGGTTAAGGTTAAATGAAAAATGATAGAAATAGAATTGTTAGTTCTGTTCATTGCAACAGTGCTTGGCGCAGTAACAACTTCAGGGCTTGGCTGGCTTGACTCAGGCGTAGCTTTCGACGCACGTAAATTCGTTCCAGGTGTCATAAGAGGCATAGTCGCAGCAATCATTGTTTTTATTCCAGCAAGCGCAGGCTATCTTGGCTCAACATTAAGTTTAGTAACTATTCTTGGCGCTTTTGTTGCTGGTATGGGCGTTGATGTTGTTGGAAACCGCATAGCAGGCATATTGGGCATAGGACAAGCAAAATCAACAGTTGCAGTACCCCAATAACAACCCTTTTTTTCTTTTTACCAAAAGACTTTAAACTAAACCCATATAATTCTACTATAGGTTAAAAGAGATGCCAGATCTATATAGGCCAAGCCAAGTATCCGAAGTAATTACAGTTCTACGAACAATAAACACCACAACAACTATACAGGCATTCGGCTCTGCCGACAATTTCACAACTCCAGGAACAGAATTCGGTGACGATGAGCAAATTATGATTGCTGGATCTGTTCGAGGCACAAACAACGGGAATCTGACAGGTGTTCTGTTAAGCCTTTTTGTGGATAACGTGAACGCTGGAACAACAGCCCTGTATGGGTTCGATGGCACTTATAATTTTTATCAAGCAAACTTGGGCGTACTAGCTGTAGGCAATCATACAGTCGAAGCAAGATTCCCACGGACGCGCAAATAATTGCAACAGATCGTCTATATAGACGAGTACCAGCCATCCTCAGCTTCCCTAACAATCCAAGACCCAATTTACAAAGTATCACAGAGTAATGAGAATATACGAATTGGAAAAGCTGGGTTACCTTCTTACGCGATTATTCTTGTGCCTATCTTGATAGTTAGCGGAATCGCTGTGGCATGGTGGCTAACGAAGAAAAAGTAGATTTTGCTGATAATATCAGTTAACTGCTAAACTTCATTGAAAAGGCTTATTCTATGGTTATGTATTTGGGGTTAGGTTTGTTTAGTTTTGAGATTCTGAGATTGACTTTACCATCTGTTGTGATACTTATTTGTGGCGGTATTTTTATACGGGCATCCGAGGTTTCCATTAGTGTTTGAGACGCTTTGACTCTTGCATCTGACTGTTTAGTGACTGTTTGTGTGATGGTTGTGGTTACTGTTGCATCGGATAATGCAGTGAGTGTTTTAGATGCCTTTATGCGTGTGTCCGAAGGGTTCGTGAGGGTTTGAGATGCTTTTATGCAAGAATCAGATGTTTTAGTGAAGGTATGTGTTTGAAGCGTGGTTACTGTCGCAGCTGACAGAACGGATTTTACTTGCGTAGTTTTTATGCGAGAGTCTGAGGTTTCTGTTAGTATTCGAGATACTTTGACTCGTGTATCTGACAGAACGGTTTTTGTTTGAGTAGCCTTAATGTAGCTATCAGAAGGTTTAGTGATTTGCCTTGTTGCGAGCGTTATTACTGTGGTGTCTGAAAGAGTTGTTAACGTCTTAAGTGCTTTGATTCTTGCGTCTGAAGCCGCCATCACGGTTTTTGGTGCTTTAATCCGTGCATCTGACGGCTTGGTGACTGTGTATGCATTAATTGTAGATACAGTAGCATCGGATAATGCAGAGAGTGTTTTAAGCGCCTTTATGCGTGTGTCCGAGAGTTTCGCAACGGTTTGAGTTACCTTGATTCGGCTATCTGACGTTTTTGCCAACGTCTGTGTCGCTTTTACACGCCCATCAGATGTTTTTGTTAACGTTTGAGACGCTTTGACCCGTGTATCAGACGTTTCAGTTACGCTTTTAGGTGCCTTCACCCTCACATCAGAAACCATCGCAAGCGTTTTAGGAGCTTTCACCCGCGAATCAGATGACTTAGTAACTGTTTGGGTAGCCTTAACTCGTGCGTCCGAACTCTTCGTCACCGTTTGCGCTACCTTAATTCGTGAGTCACTGTTAACAGTAATCGTCCTTGGTGTAACAGAGGAAGCCGAAACTGTAGCATCCGACGTTTTCGTTAGGGCTTGAGACGCTTTAATGCAAGAATCAGATGTTTTCGCTACAGTATTAGGTGCCTTCACTCTTGCATCCGAAAGCGTCGTCAGAAGATCAGTCACTTTGACACGCGAATCTGATAGTTTCGTTACAGTAACAGGGTTTAAAGGAGCTAACACCACAGCTTGAATGACCCATGATAACGTTCGACCAGACGCGGTTAAACCAGTTTTAGTTGTGAAACTGGAAGTAGTTGCATATTCTTGTAATTGACTACTAACAGCCCTTGTGCTTGAAGTCGCAACTTGATCTTGCTCTTGCCTTTCAGTCTCGGATGCAGCGGGTGCGATAGTAATAGTAAATAAGCCGTTGACTGTATCTGACCCCGCTGTACCAGCTATAACCATTGAGCCAACAGTGCTTTCAGTTACTTGCGCTGTAGCAACAGACAAGGCAGAGCCTGAAGCATTAACTGCTCCGAAATAATCTTTAGCGCCACTCCAAACACCTAAAGTCCAAGCATGTCGCGCGGTGCCACTTAACACTAAAGCTGTTGTGCCAGATGTTATCGTTGATGTCGCTCTAAAATAGAGAAGGTAACTACGGGTGTTAGTTGATTGGTCAACGTTTGAACCAATCACCGTCATTGATGTGCCAGCTATTTTTAGGCTTGTTAACGTTCGCGCAACGCCCTGCAACGCAACATGTGCTATAGCAACGTTGCCAATAGCCATGTTTATTGCAGCGCCGTTTGACGAACTACTCGTACCTTTAGAGCCTGTACCTGTAGTATAAGCAACGACCATTAACTTCGACCATCAGTGTTTTTCAGTATGCACCCGCCATTTGGGTGTAACTCAAGAATGCACTTCACATTTGCGCCGTTAATGGTACTTTGCCAACCAACAAGGTAAATGAAAGACGCAGGTGTTAAAACACCGCTTACATAAACCGCTTCCACACGTCGAATAAAAATCAAGCGCTGAAGAGGCGTATACTCGATACTTCCACGCAGTTCACCACCGAAAAACAGTTGAATAACCCTAAGTTTACCCGCGCCTAAACGGTTCAAATCACCATAAATGTCGATGCCTACCAACGTAGAACTATCTATTAATTCGGCTTTGAAGCTCCAAAAAGCTGGAAACGCATTGGATTGCTCTTTTTGTTCAGACATTGGATTGCCCTTTTCCTTTGCTTACTGCTCATCGTATTTAATGCTGAACGTTTTTTGGTTCACGTTGCCACCTGGTGTGCTACCAGTCGTTTGAAGTTGATGATGCCAATAGTCGCTGTATCCCACCACTGTTAAGCTTCCCGTTAATGAACCAGCTATGCCAAGATTAGCTGCTGGCTCGGCTACGGGCATAACTTGGTCGGTAAACGTAGTTATCGCGGGTGTCGCGTAGGTTACTGCCCCGCCATAAGCTGACGTGCGCAGATTCGTCTGTATTCCTTCACCTGTCACGTATGCGCCTGCACTTTTCCAGATACGGATATTATCGATTTTGTTCATTGTACCCATAGCAGTGACATGGACGCGGTTGTACTTGTCGAAGCTGTTTGAGCCTTGCTGGATAGGGTAAGTTGCAGCAACCAAATTGGGCGCGTCAACATTTCCATAATTCAGGTTTGACACGTTTGCGGTCTCTGAACCTGTTGGTCCTGCGCCGTTGGTTTCATCTATTACAACAGTTGCTGAAGCCATACGGTTTCACCTATACTTTTCTTATTCGTCATTTTAGTTCATCACTTTTATAGTACTGTCTATGCTTTTGAATTTTGTCTATACGTCATGAACGAATGATGCTTGTGACATCGCCAGCATCGTTGTAATTGAATGTTAAAGTGAAGAGGACGCTCCCCTTACTGTCTTTGTATACGCTTGTTTTGACTGAACCATCAGCATTCAACGTAAAATCAATCTCGTTGACCTTCTCTGTGCTGGTTGTTAGGCCCTGCGAAGGTTGTTCAGATGCCTTTGATTGAGTTGTAACAGAAAAACTCATCTGCTTCCCACCAGCCTAACCGAGGCAGTTTCGCCAGTACGACACCACAACAACACGTCCTTTATTATCGGTCTATGCATGTCAATAGTTGCGGTTTCCCCATTCAGCACTTCATGCTCATCAAAACTCTTCTCAGTGTTAACTATTGCGAAAACTGAGTTTGGACCCGCATTGATCAAAGTCACACTCATCCAAGGATTAATCCGCACAATATGGTTTTTCTGGCTAGTGACAGCGATATTCTCGATTGGTTCTACTGCACCAAATGCCTGCTCATCCTGCAAGATTTTCTTAACTTCAATAAGCCTGTCTGCAATCTCACGTAGCAAGCCAACTTCCATTGGGCCTGCTTCAATTCTCTTTTGCTGATCGCTTGACCTTGACACCTAACACTCGCCCCTCAGAATCCTTCGTAAACTCCCACTCCTCATTATTACTGTAACTTCGAACAGTAGTATAGGAAGCTGTAGGCGTGGTTTTCGGTCTTGTAATGAAAAATACCACTACTGCCCCAATCGCTATTCCAGCTAGTAACAGAATTGCTTTTTCGAAAGTATCCACAGTTATCGCTTTATAATGAGGGGGCTATGTTTAAATCATTTTTGCTTAACTCTTTTCTGTTATTGTGATTTAACTGCAAACTTAGAATTAATGACAACTTTTAAATTCACAATAGGTTATAAATGGAGTGGTGAATCTCCTTGATGCGGAATGAAGAGATGTTTCGTAAAATTATTGAAGACAACGAGCGAAAGATGAAGGAAGCTTTAGCTAATTTCAAGGTGAAAAAGTAAGTGCTTAACATATTCAGCCTCTTGCCCCTCCTAAAAGGATGGGACTACAAGTTCAATACGTGGAAACGAACAATACAACGTGGACAGACAATAGAAGTTGAACGGATTACAGACATGGGTGTGTTAGTGGCACTTGCTCTAATAACAAACGATGCTTACGGAGGTTACGAATTTACTGCACAAGGAGCAGATCTCAGCCAATTCACGATTAGTAACGTAACCCCAAAAGGTCAATACGACCAAGGTGCATTCGTTCAAGATCCATCAGGTTGGCTCTCCCGTTACTATCAACCTAATCCGCAAAGTACAGCGGGTGCCTTTGTATTATTTGTGACTCCTGGATTACAAGGTTCAACTTTTCCATATGTTCCAACAACTGTCGTTAAAGTATTTTTGCAATCTCAAAGCACACAGACTGAGGCAATGGTATCAGTTAACTGCCTAAGAATCATCATCACTAACAAGCCACAGTTTATTCGAAGCTTAAGGGCTGTTTTAGGAATGAATCTGATACAAGACATTGACCCTGCGCTTCTCATAGCTGGAACTCAAGAGATAACCCAGAAAGGGCCAAACGACGAGAAGGAGAAGGAGTAAGCATGTCAAGTGATGTAAAAGGCGGGATGGATTACGCCCTATTAAAACGGCACTACGACAACTACGATTACGTGCAGTTAAGTTTCGCTGGACCATTCGCTGGCGTTCAACAATCCTACGTTGTTGGAACAATGGCGTACCTAGCAGACACATCTTTAATTACAAGTAAGCTTGGCTGGACACTTTACACTCCAACTGCGCCTCTCCCATTAGTTTACCAAGCGGCAGGATTAACTCAGGGACCAGCATTCGAAGCAAAAGACATACTATTCTACGCATCACAAGCCTGCACATTAAGCTTTGATTCGCCAACAAGAGTAACCGTGGCTATTCCAGCAAACACATTCATGCACTTTCATACAAGAAGCTTCGTATTCTATGCAACACAAGCAGGCGGAACATTGGATATTTGGATGGAAGGATAAAAGTCCCTTCAGTTAATACTGTTTAACAGCAACATTTTTTCTTTATATTAAAAATAGGTTAAAATTAACCTTGCATTGTTAGCCTAATTTCACTATCAAATAAGTAGTAATTGCAGTAATAACCACAGAGATAACAACAGGTTTCCAGAAACTCACCCATGAAGCATTAACACTCCTAGTTTTACTCAACGAGTTCACCTTGTCTAAAAGCTGATGAATAACGCCGTCATTTAAGCCTGTGCCATCTTCCCCCATAAGA
>Ga0180732_1001090_pt1 | contig 18137 bp, 24 predicted proteins | sample KR11_01MetaG_FD_148674 | JGI IMG/M metagenome (GOLD analysis project Ga0180732, IMG submission 148674) | Groundwater microbial communities from the Olkiluoto Island deep subsurface site, Finland - KR11_0.1 MetaG | ecosystem: Environmental > Aquatic > Deep subsurface > Groundwater | place...
TGTAGCTTTTGCATCTACCCTTATTAAGTTTGGACTTATCCTTTTTATGTGGACGTTTTCTCTTAGATTTTTGTCAAATATGTCCCCCACAATTTCTTCTAAAACATCTTCTACCGTAACAAGCCCAGTTACTTTTCCTTCTTTGTTTAAAGCAATTGCCATAGATATTTGTTTTTCTTCAAACTCCACCAATAGATCATCAATCTCCCCTGTTTCTTTTACAAAAAATATTGGCCTTATTATTTCTTTTACCTTTGTGTTTAATTTTTTGTTTTTTGTATATTCTAAAAGGTCATCTACATCCAAAAGTCCCTTTATTTTCTTTTTTAGATAAACAGGGTACCTTGAATAAGGTGTTTTAACAACAAAATCTATTACATCTTTTAATTTGGAATCTCCTTCTAAAGACCTTATCTCTTTTTTTGGGGTCATAATTTTTAAAGTTTTGATTTTTTCGAATCTTAAAATATTTCTTATCATTTCTGCAGCTTCTACGCTAAGTAGACCTTCTTCTTTACTAATTGTAACTATTGTTCTTAATTCTTCTTCAGATATTTTCTTTTTTTCCCCTGATTTAAATGGAAGCAAAACTAATCTAGATATTGCTTCAAAAAACCTAACAAAAGGATACAAAATATAAGACAATATCTCAACTAGTCTAGCTACAGTTAAGGATACTTTTTCTGCGTTATGTGTTGCAAATGTTTTTGGAGTTATCTCTCCAAATACTAAAATTAGAAAAGTCATAATCCCTGTTGCTATTCCTACTCCACTGGAACCGAATATATTTGTGAAAATAACTGTTGCTAATGCTGCTGCCCCTATGTTAACTAAGTTATTCCCAATTAAAATTGTGATTATTAATCTGTGTGGATTTTGTTTTAACCGATATAATGCTTCAGAACCTTTTTTCTTTTGTCTTAAGAACGTTCTAACTTTAACCATGCTTAAAGAGATTAGAGCTACTTCTATTCCTGAGAAAAATGCAGATAAAATTATTAAAATTATTAAGGTTATTATTTGGCCGGACAACATCTATTCTTATTCTGAGAATTGGGTTATATAAAGTTTATCTAAAATACTTAGATGTTAATTCTTCTGCCCTTGCTCTAAGACTTTCTTCCGGAGCCCCGTAAACTTCTAATGTTTGCGAAAGGCCATTTAAGCCACAGCAGACCCTAACATATCCCTTAGAAGAATCAGTTCCCTGAACTAAAATTCCGGTTTGGATTGAAGAATGCACACTCCCTGTGTTTATTCTAACATCTGGAAAAAGCCCTGCGAATTCTTCAAGAATTTCCCTCATCTTTTTTGGTACTTCTCCTCTGATACCTTTTGCTTCGGTTTTCTTGACTTTTTTTCTACCCATGTAACAAAATGGAGTTGGGAAAGATATAAAAATGTTTCGTAGAAATTTTAAATCAAATTGTATGCCCTTGATACTTCTTCCATTATTTCTCTGCCTGAATTTGGAAGGCTTCTGGGGGAATATGCTATTCTCATTCTTCCCCGCAAGATTGTTGCTTCCTCTTTTTCTACTATTGCTTCTAATTTTGGAATTAATCTCTGTTCTTCAGGAAGCATAAGAAGATTATAAGCTGCAGCTTTTAGTCTTTCTGTTATTATTGTATAAAACTCAATTAGATTTGTCATAAAATGGTGTGTTTTATTGTTTATTTATAATTTTCTATTCTAACTCAAAAATTAACCTTGTAACATCTTTTCCTTTGTTTTGTGTTTTTATTATGTTTATATGCCCAATTTCTTCTGTGTTTTTTACATGAGTTCCGCCACAGGGGCATTTGTCTAAATCTTGAACTTCAATAACCCTGATTTCTTTTATTGATTCTGGAAGTCTTGAAAATAATTTTCTTCTTGCTGGATTTACCGTTGCTAAAACTTCATCTCTTGAGATTGTGTAAACTGTTATTGGGAGTTTTTCATTTACTAATTTGTTAAATTCTAATGTTATATCTTTTAATTGTTGTTCTGTTGGATTGAATGGGGTGAAATCTAAACGGGAAGTTTCATCACTTATTTGATTTCCACAGGTTTCTGCCCCGCATTTATCTAATATTATTGCCGAAATTAAATGTTGTGCGGAATGCATTCTCATGTATTTATATCTTAAATCCCAATTTATTTTTAAGTGAACTGCGTCTCTTTTTTTGAAATGGTTTTCTTGTAAAAAATGTTTTATTTGTCCTAATTCTTTTTTTACCTCAAGCACTACTACATCATTTATTGTTCCTTTGTCTGATATTTGGCCCCCTGAAGTAGGGTAAAAAATAGTTTTATCTAAAATTATGTAGTTCTCTTCTGAGTCTACAACTCTGGCATCTGTTTCTGCCAAATAAGAATCTTCTTGGTAAAGTAAAATTGTCATGCTTCAAAGTTAATTTCTGATTTTTGTCCTTTTCCGTCTATATTAATTTCTCTAATGATTTTTCCTTTTCTCTTAGCCATTTTTCTTGCTAGGTTAAAATCAGTTTCATATTCTTTTGGAACATTTACACTTTCTATTACAAATGTATGTTTTGCAAAGAATTTTTTGAAATTACTTGCATCAAATGCAAATTCTTTTGTTAAATCAAAATTAGTTGTTGTTAGGATACAGTAATCTGCTTTAGGTTCTTCTTCGCCTTTTCCTGCTTTTCCTGCTTTTGGTGCTTTTTGTTTTATTTTTAATGTTCCCGCCGTTGTTGAAAAATTAAATAAAATTAAAGCATCAGGAAATTTTTCGTAAAGGTTTAATATCTGTTCTTTTGTTAAATCATGATCAAAAAGATATTTTTTAAGACCCATTGCATTTTTTCTTTCAACTTCAAACGGGAGTTCAGGAGAAATATCTGATGTGCAAAGAATCATTCCAACTATACGTGTTTTATCTTCTATTGTATTTGCTAAATAAGCAACAAATTCATTTGCATATTCAAAACTTGTTTTTATTTTTAGATTTTTAGCAGTTTTTGTTAATTGGCATAAAGCACGGTTTTCAAAGGTTCCTATGCTAAATCTTGTGAATTGATTATGTACATCTTGATCTATTTTATTTTCGAATATTTTGGTTATGAAGTTCATAGGATTGTTAAAAAGTAGTAATATATAAAGATTTTTAAAGTAGGTCTTTTAATCAAATTTTATAGTCCGGTGGTGTAGTGGCCAAGCATTCGGGGTTCTGGGCCCCGCGATCGAAGGTTCGAATCCTTCCCGGACTATTAGTTAATTTTTTAAATGGTTTATATTCACTAGAACTTAGGCCCCTTTAGTCTAGCCCGGTCAAGGATACGAGCTTCTCGAGCTTGAGACCCGAGTTCGAATCTCGGAAGGGGCATTTTTAATCTTCTTTGTATCCTTCTAATGTATAGTTATGCTTCCCAGAACTAATTCTGTATTTATAAGGAATTTTATAATTTAATTTTTTTATCCAATATTCCCTATTTGGGTATTCAACACTAAATCTAGTGAAGCCCAGTTTTTTAGCAAATTTCTCCATTAGTAATGCGCATTTAGTCCCGATTCTTTTACCACGAAATTGTTTATGGATGTTTATATAATCCCATATAAATAAGTTTTTGTTAAAATTTAAAGTAAAAATAAACTGAGTATCCCTCCATGGTTCAAAAATATTATAATAACTAAGTTTTTTCTTATTGTATTCAGGGGAAAATCTCTTGCTTAAATAATCTACCTTAATTAATCCTTTTTCTTGTTTGATTTTTAGTATATCTGATTTATGATAAATGGGTAGTTTCTTTAATTCTTCTTTAATGTTACTTGTTGTTATTTTAGGAACTATCTTAGCTTCCTTAATTTCTCTTTCTAGTAAATCTTTCAATCCCTTTAGTATTTTGATTACTATTTTATTCCAATTTTTTTCTTTTTTTAATAAAATTAGTTCTTGGATAAATTTTCTAGTTGTTTTATCGTATGCTAAACCCACTAATTTCTTGTCAGAATAATTATTAAGGATGGATTCTATTTTCTTTTTAGTTTTTATTTGGATTTTTTTATTGCTTTTGTACACATAATAAGAATGAAGCTTATTTCCTAAATCTTTGTTTTCCCCCAAGACCGAATATATTTTTTTATTAAGCATTATTAACTTCCTTTTCAAGATAAGCTGTTTTTTCTGAATGTTTATATCCAATTTTTTTGTAAAATTTGAATGCCCCGACTTCTTTACCAGTAATCAACCAAATGAGACTTATTTTATTTTCTTTACAATAATTTTCAACAAATTGCATTAATTCCTTTCCAATTCCTTTTCCTTGTAACTTTCCGTTGACTATTAGCTCTTCTATCTTAACCATTTTCTTGTCATTATAATACTCTTCCTTAAAAATTACAAACCCTACCACCACTCCTTTTAATTCTGCCACAAAGATTTTTCCTATTTTTTGATAATAATCTAAGGTTTTGGCGGCATTTTTTTCGGTCCATTTTTCCTTGTAGTGTTTAAGATACTCTACTTTTATCAATCTAGAAATTTCCTTGAAATCTTTTTTAGTAATTTTACGGATTTTCATTTTATATCTTGGCAGGCTATATTTTATTTTAAACTCTTATAAATCTTTTTAATGCGCTAGCCGGGGGTCGAACCCGGATTATAACCTTGGGAAGGTTACGTCCTGCCATTAGACTACTAGCGCATAAAATTGATTAATCACATAGTTTTATATATTTTTCTTGATTATCTTTTTGTATGCCAAAACCAAGAACAAGCAGGAAATTAGCAGATTTAACAGAACAAATGGTTGGGTACAGAAGAGTTTATACTACCTATAATAGATTAGCAAATAGGGCAAAAAGAAGGCTTGATGAAACTGCGACAGGGGTTGGAAGAATGTTAAATGAAAGAGATCTTGTTCCTCCCGAAGATTCTGGGTTAATTATCCGGCTCTGGCACGAAGATACAAAAAAAGCAAGGGGCATGAAAAGGGGTATAAGGGAGTTTAGCCAAAAACATTCAAAATACGGAAAAATATTGCAAGGGATGATTGATAAAAGCAGGGATGTCCAAAGGGATCATCTCACTTTTGATTATGAATATGAATTATGTGAAGAGGATTGTGTAAAACTTCTTATGGAAATGGGTTTGTCTGAGGAAAGAGCCCTTGCAGTTTATAGTGTTTCTGAAGGTCTAGGCGATGATCTTGAAGGTTTCAGAGAAGGCCCATATGATATTCTTTTGCCCCGATAACCAATAAAAACCTTTAAATAATTTCATTTTAGCTAATTCTCTATGGCAAAGTTTTACATTACAACAGCAATTGATTATGTTAATGCCCCCCCACATATTGGGCATGCATATGAAAAAATCATAGCAGATGTTTTAGCTAGATGGCACAGGCTTAAAGGTGAAAATGTGTTTTATTTAACTGGTGTTGATGAAAATGCTCAAAAAAATGAGCAAGCTGCTAAAGCTGCTGGAATTCCCACTAAAGAATTTGTTGATAAGAATTCTAAATATTTTGAAGATTTATGTAAAAATTTGAATTTAAGTAATGATGGTTTTATTAAAACAACAGAAAAAAGGCATGTTAAACCTGTTCAAGATATTTTTAAAAAATTATTTGATAAAGGGGATGTTTACAAGGGAAATTATGAGGGATTATATTGCGATGGTTGCGAGGCCTATATGACTGAAAAGGAATTAGTTGATGGAAAATGTCCTGAACATAATAAAGAACCTGAATGGATCAAACAAGAAAGTTATTTCTTTAAATTGAGTAAATATGAGAAACAAATCTTAAAATTATTGAAAAGTAAAAATTTTGTTGTTCCTGAAGATAAAAAAAATGAAATGGTTTCTAGGATTGAACAAGATGGGTTAAGAGATTTGTGTGTAACCAGGTATAAAGCTGAGTGGGGTATTGAAGTTCCATTTGATAAAGATCATAAAATTTACGTTTGGATTGATGCCCTAAGCAATTACATTACAGGTCTTGGTTATCCAGATGGAAAAGAATTTAAGAAATTTTGGCCTGCTGATGTCCATTTAGTTGGAAAAGGAATTAATTGGTTCCATTCTGTTATTTGGCCGGGTATTTTAATGGCTGCTGAAATTGAACTTCCTAAAACAATTTTGGTTCATAGTTATTTGACTGTTGATGGAAAGAAAATATCTAAATCTTTAGGAACTGCTGTAGATCCTTCTGAAACAATTGAAGAATTTGGTGTAGATCCTGTTAGATATTTTTTAATTAAAAACTTACCTTTATTTGTCGACGGTGATTTTTCAACTGAAAAGCTAGGGGAAAGTTTAAACAATGAACTTGCAAATGATCTTGGAAATTTGTTAAGTAGAACTTTAACTTTAGTTGAGAAGCAGTTTAAAGGAAAAGTAAAGGGTAAAGTTGATAAAGATTTAGAAAAAAAATTGGATTTGAAGAAAATTGAAAAATATTTTGATAAATATGAATTGCATATGGCATTGGAAGAAATTTGGAAATTTGTAAGAAATGCAAATAAATATGTTAATGACAATAAACCTTGGGAAAAACAAGATGAAAATGTTTTGTACAATTTATTGGAAAGTTTAAGGGTAATTTCTATTTTGTTGGAGCCTTTCATTCCAAGTACTTGTGAAAAGATTAATAAACAACTTGGTGTTCCTAAGGGATACTTAAAAGAAGTTAAGTTTGGTTTAGTAAAAACATACAAAGTAAGCAAGGGAGAAATATTATTTAAGAAAAAATGATAAACTATAATGATTTTTCAAAATTGGATTTAAAAATTGCCAAGATAAAAAAAGCAGAAGATCATCCAAATGCAAATAAATTAGTTGTTCTAACTATTGATGTTGGTGATGAAGAAAAGCAAATTGTTGCAGGGATAAGGCAACATTATACCAATAAAGAGTTAAAGGGGAAAGAAATTGTTATTGTGAATAATTTAGAACCTGTTACTCTAAGGGGTGTTGAAAGTAATGGAATGTTGTTGGCTGCTAGTGATGGAGATAAAATTGTGTTGTTGCAACCAGATAAAGAAGTTACACCTGGAGCTGGAGTAAAATGAATGATGTTTTAAAACAAAAAATTTCTGAGAGTAATGTAAAACCTTATTTTGCTGATGAAATTTTAATTTCTGCTAACATAAAAGCTAGGAAGACTAAGAAGAGTGTTGAAAAAGAAGGAATGATTCGACTTTTATTTATGAATGCTACTAATAATGAACCAATTTCTGAAATTGTTTTATCTAGATTTACTGCTGAGAGGCTTTTACTTTCTTTAAATGATAGTTTGAAAAAGTTGGATAAAGAATTAAAGAGTAAAAAAATGCCTAATCAAACAAAAGTAAAAGGTAAAAAACTTAATTATATGGGTTAAATTATTACTGGAAATCCAGATCTGTCTCTTAATATCCCTGGGCTTTCTACTTCTGGTGAATCTATTAAGGGGGTTTCATATGTTATTCCTTCTAGGCTGCCCATTACTCTTCCTATGGCCCTTCTTGCTTCTTCTGTTTGTTTAACATCTTTATCTTCATTTGGCCCATATCCTGAACCTCTATAAAAAATAGCATGCTTTTTTTCGGCATTCCAAATAAGTTCTCCCCCAGCAAAGGGTCCATTGTGCGTTGTTGATGGGGTTTTTTGTTCTGCCCACCCGCGAATTCCTATTCCAAAATGATTTTCGCTAAAAGATCCTATAAAGAGTAAATATCCCCCATCTAAAGAAGCTGTCACCCACTTATATTGTCCACTTTCCTTGTCTAATATTTCTTCTTTTAATCTCATAAAAATGGAAATCTAAAGAGATATAAAAGGTTTTTGAAAATGGCCCGGACCGGATTTGAACCGGCGACCTTTATCGGAATTTCTTCTCTCGATGTCTGCCAAGTCTGGTTATCAGTTTCACCCTCAATTGAGTCGAGTGCTCTACCAGGCTAAGCCACCGGGCCAATAAAAAAGGTAGTTTGAAAATTGTTTAAAAAGGTTTCTATTAAGAAGTATTTTCCATTAATTTAGAATTCAAAAAATCGATTTGGTTTTCACAGTTTTTTAAATTTTCCAAAAAAATATTTATTTCTTTATTTGTGTTTTCTATTTCCTTTTCATGATAGTTTATATATTGGTTGTGGTGATCTCCTATTTGTTTAACGTGAAAATTTAATTTTAATTCTTGATCATTTATTTCTTTTATATCTTTTAGTTCATTTATCTGTTCTTTATGATTCTTGATTGCATTGTTATGAAAGTTTATCCATCCTTTATTGTATTCTATTTCTTTTTGATTATAGCCTAATAAAAGTTTTAATCTTTCTATCTGATTATTATAAAATTCTTTCTTTTCTTCTTGTTTTTTCTTTTCTTCATTTAGATATCTTCTTCTTTCTGATTGGTCTTTTTTATCTTTCATAATAGGTACCTCCCCGAAAGAAGTTCTTTTTTAAACAAAAATTCATCTGCTCCAGAAGTTATAGCTTCTTCTTCATGGTTCTCCATGCTTATTAAAACTACAAGAGTTGAAGGATCTCTTTTTCTAACTGCTCTAATTACTTCTGTCCCATATTGCAAGGAATTGCCTTTTCCTAATTCAAAATCGGTCACAACTGCGTAATAAGGCATGTCTCCACTATTAATTTTCTCTATGGCTTCTTCTGCAGTTTTAACATAATCTACCTTGTATCCTCTCCTTGAAAAAAGAATTCTAACTCTACCATGCATTTCTTCCATATCATCAACGAACAATATCCTTTTTGTCATTTTCAATCTGGATCGTAGGTTTTTCTTTCATAATCCAAGTCTTCTTGGATTTTTGTTTTTTTTATTCTCTTTACCATAACCAAATAACACATAGAAAAGTATTTAAACGATAGTAGTCATGTTACATAACAACAAAATGCTAAAAGAATTTGGTCTAACAAACACTGAAGAAGGGGTGTATTTGATTTTACTTAAACTTGGATCTTCTCCTGCTGCAAGTATAATTAAAAAGACTCAATTACACAGAACAACTGTTTATGACGTTCTAGACCGGTTAATTGAGAAGGGTTTAGTAGGTTATATTGTCCAAGATAAATTAAAACATTATTCGGCTACTGGTCCTTCAAAATTTTTAGATATAGCATTAGAAGAAACAGCGAAAGCGAAAGAAAAGGAAAAATTAGCTAAGGAAGTGATAAAGGAGATCGGATCTATAAAAGAAGAGCAAAAAGTAAAACAAATTGCCCAAATATTTGTTGGAAATAAAGGACTTAAAACAATTATGAATGATATAATAGAAACTGGTAAAGATTTTATGATTCTTGGAGCAGGTGGAAGATTTAAGGATGAGCTCCCAGTTTATACAAAACATTGGGCCAACCAACGTAGAAAAAAGAACATAAGAGCGAAAATAATTTTTACAGAAGGTTCAGATGCTCCAAAATGGGAATTAAATGAAATAAAGTTTATTCCAAAGATGTATCAATCTCCTACAACTACTCACATATATGGTAATAAAGTTGCTATTTTTATCCAAGAAGACCCAATATTAATAATTTTGATAGAAGGAGAAAATGTAGCTAAAGGATATAGGAATTATTTTAATCTGCTTTGGAAATCAGCTAAAAAATAACTATCTCATCATACTTAACAAAGGTGGGACTACATCCTTTAAAATTAATGTGCTTAACCATGCTAAAAGCAAAAGGCTTAAGATAGTGAATGAGATAACTATAACATAAACTTTCTTTTTATCCATGTTTAATATATTTGCTAATAAAACCGAACTTAAAACTCCTCCTCCGGGAAAAGGATATAATGCTAAAAGAGCTACCCCCCATATTCCATGTTTCTTAAGATTTATGAAAATTCTTTGTTTCTTTGTTCTTTTGATCATATTTCTTTTAAATCTGTTTAAGAATTCTATTTTACAAGTTGTTAACCCATATAGATAATAAACAATCGGAATTTGGGCAATTTCCCATATCATTGCTATTAGAATTACAAGGTAAAAAGGAAAACCAAGGGTTAAACCATAAAGAATAGATAATTTTTTTCCTAGTGTCATTTCGACTGCTAGTATACTTAGTGGTTTCCAGAGCATATGGTAAACTTATTTTGTTTGTTTTTAAGTTTTTCTTTAAACCAAGGTTATTTCGATAATCTTTATTTCTTCTAATGGTTTGTCTGCAGAGTCTTTTTCTACTTTACTTATTGCATCAACTACATCCATTCCTTCGATAACCTCTCCAAAAACTGGATGTTTTGTATCTAAGAAATTATTATTTGCTGTGTTTATGAAAAATTGACTTCCGCCAGTGTTTGCACCTGAGTTTGCCATTGAAATTGTTCCTCTCTTATTGCTATTGTGATCTATAAACTCGTCTTCTATGTTGTATCCTGGTCCGCCCATTCCTGTTCCAGTTGGATCTCCGCCTTGAATCATAAAGTTTTCAATTACTCTGTGGAATATTACTCCATTGTAAAATCCTTCGGAAGCTAATTTTTTAAAATTTCCTGCTGTGATTGGCATATCATCATGAAGTTTGATTTTTATATCACCCATTGTTGTTTTCATAAGAACTGTGTTTGACATTTTACATCCTCCCATTGGTAGTATTAAAAGTACTATGCAAATTATTATTAATATGTTTTTCATAGTTTTGTTGAAATTAGTTTTTTTATAAATTTTATGTTTTAATTTAATTCTTTTAGTATGATTTTTAATTCTTTTTTACCTATTCTTTTTAAATTATGTGTTTCAATTGCATTAACAATTGATTTAATGTATGAATATTCCTTGCTTGGATGCTCTAAATGTTTTTTATAAATTGATTTTGGTGGTGGCCTAATTAGAGTAAAAATAACTGCTTCTACTAAATTTTCTGCAAAATAACTTTCCCATTCTGAATAATTTGTATGTTTTTTATATAAATGGGATTTTTCTTCAATTTCATTCTTCATATCTTTAAACAATTTAGTTTGAAAAAAATGAGAAAATTCATGACAAAATATGTGCTTTATCATATTTTCATATTTGTTAAGTAAGTTAATGGTTATTATATTTTTATTCTTAAACATGTATAGATGTCCACCATTTACAAATGGGTTATTAATTATAATCATTCCCCTTGGTTTCTTTATTTTCCAAACTGATGACACTTTAGTTACAAGCGGGAAAATTAATTTTTGATTGTTTTTAATACGATTTTTTTCTATTGTTTTAATTTTTTTAAATAAGAGATCAAAATTATTTCTTTTATAAAATTGTTTAACATAAGGTATAAACTCTTTTGATAATTTAATATCGAATTTATCTGTTTTATTTAAAGATTTAACTAATTCAAATGTTTTTAAATTTTTAATTAATAACATATGTCTTACTAACTTTGAATGATGAAAATTTATTTTGTTGGTTTTAGATATTTTGATAGCTTTACTTACGTATTTGGTTATCTGATTTTTTGGGACTTCATAACCACAAGACATTAATGTAGAATAAGCTAAAACTAATTTTCTTGAATTTTTGAATAAAATTTTCACATAATGAACTTAGTATTTGTTTTTATAAATCTTATGGCAGCCAAGATTTTTTATCTTTTAATTTGTCTGGTAAATATTTTGTCATAACGTAATTTAATCCATGTTTAGCTAAAGCTTGTTGTTTTTTAAATTTTTTGGTTTAACATCGGGATTTAACGAAGTCCCGACTGAAAGGAGCAATTTGGGCGTAGAGCACGTGTGCTCGGAGCCGATTAATTCCTGTTATACACCCCGAGCGATAGCGAGAATGCAATGTGACCGAGAGCCGATAGGCTCGAAGGAGTTTTTGGCTTGGCTTTTCCATACTTTTAAATATTATGGAGAATTTCTTATTTTTATGGAGGAAATTGTTAGGAGAGAATTTGAACAACTTAGGGGAAATATTGGCAAAAGAGTGAGAATCACAGTTGTTGATAACGAAGGTGAACATACCTCGATACATGTTCTAAATGATGTAGATGATTATTTGGCCATTGTTTTGGATGGTGTTGAGTGCGGGTCTGAAATCCAGTCAGTAGTCAGTACTGATTATTGGCCATTTGTTGGTGCTGAAGAAGGTATTAAACAAGTTGAAACTATGGCTGGCGAGGTTCTTTATAGAAATGGTCATTTAAGGTATGAAAAACCAGTTTATGATGTGTTTTCAAATCCAAATGATAGAGAATATGTTGATGATATGAGAAGAAGAAAATTTGGGCCAGGACATGATCTTAGGCGTCTATCCTAAAAGCCAAGCCAAAAATTGATTTTAACGTATGCGATTAAACGCAGTTTTTTCTCCTCGTGAGGCGAGGCTAACCCACGCCGAACAGAGATGAGAAAATATTGGGGTGAACGAGTGCAACGAAGTGAACCGTTTAATCGCTGTTATATTCTCGCGATAGCGACGAGGAATAGTCTGCAAGACGGTTTTTGACGAAGTCAAAAAATTCCGAAGAGTTATTTTTAATGGCGTAACAGTAACATTTATAAGTGTGTTACTATTATCAAGTTGTATGAGAGATGAAACTAAAGTTTTAGCAGCAATAGGGACTGGTTTAGCTCCAGTTATTCCTGGTTATTGGAAGGCAATGGAATATTTTCATGACAAAGTTGTTGTTATGCAAAGTTCTGAGATTTATCAAAATCTTGAAAGAATTTGTAATGAAATTACACATTATTCTGATCCTGAAAGACTAACAAATTTTGCAACTGCTTTAACTACGATTGCAATGGCTTATGTTGCGTTTGAAGTTGCAAAACCCTTAGTAAAATTGGCTGCTAAAACATATAAAGTTGAATTGAAATAATTCTTAGCCATTAAAAATAATTGAATATAACAAGTTATATAGATAAATTTATATATAATTTAGTTATATAATGATGTATGGACGAACTTGAAAGGTTAAAGGTGGAATTAGACTATCGGGGATTTAGTAACAAAACTAAGAAATCTTATACCTTTTTTGTGCAAGATTTTCTAAAGTATATAAAAAAGGAACCTTCTAAAATCAATAAGGATGATATTAAAAATTATATCTCCCACTTAATCACAAAGAAAGGATACACTAACATTACTGCAAACTTAGCAATAAGTTCTTTAAAATTCTTTTTTAGTAAAGTTCTAGAAAAGAATATTTGTGATAAAATTGAAAGGCCAAAAAGAGAGAAAAATTTACCAAGCGTTTTGTCAAAAGAGGAAGTTAAAAGAATTATAGATTCCAGTAATAATATAAAACATAAACTTGTTTTAAAATGTTTGTATGGAATGGGTTTAAGAATTTCTGAGCTAATTGATCTAAAAGTTAATGATTTAGAATTTGATAGAAATATGGCTAAAATTTCTTCTGGAAAAGGGAATAAACAAAGGTACGTTATGCTGTCTGGAATATTGAAATCTGATTTAATGAAATATATTGAATTGCAAAAACCTGAAAAATATTTGTTTTCCGGAAGAAAAGGAAAATATAGTGTAAAATCTATACAAAAAATATTTGAAAATGCTGCTAAAAAAGCTAAAATAAAGAAAAAAGCTAGCTGTCATACGTTAAGGCATTCTTTTGCTACCCATTTATTAGAAAATGGGACTGACATTAGATACATTCAAAAATTGCTTGGACATTCTAGATTACAAACTACTCAGATTTATACACATGTAGCAGATAGTAAACTAAAAAATATTAAAAGCCCATTAGATGATTTATAATTTCATCATTGTGACAAGTGCGCACGCAGAGTTTATAAAGTCTTTTTGCTTATTATCTATATGTATTTTCCTATTGAGCCAAAAATCAATTTAGAAAATTATCTTGATTTATTAATTGATGATAAAATAGACAACAGAACAAATTGTCCTATCTGTATTGATGGTATTTCTGAGATTTTAGATAAAATCTATAAAGATTTGAAAGAAAATTATGGGGGTTATTTTCAGAAACTTTTAAAAAAACATGGATTAGTGGGGCTTTATAGTTGGAAAGTTGATAGATATCCTATTCCTATTAGAAAATTAAAAATTCTTTTAAAATTGTGGAAAGAAATTTGTAAAAAATCTGAAAAAGAATGTGAAGAGTTATATAATAAAATATTTCAAAAAGCTGATTACTTTAGATTATTTAAATCACCATTAAGAATAAAATCTATTAAAATCTTAGACTCTAAACTGGCTTATTTGATGGGGGTTATCTATGCAGATGGTTCATTAAGAGATATTTGGAGGACACAAAGGAATGAAAAAAGATTTAGATTTGAATTTTCAATTGTGGATTCCGATAAAGAAAATTTAGAAAGTATAATTAAAATTTTGAATGAAAAATTTAGTATAAAAACTAATGTTAAAAGTGTATATGATGGAAGATGGTATCGAATTTTATTTAGTAGTAATGTTTTTCATAGATTTTTAAATAAAGTTTTTGAGATGCCTTATGGGTACAAGAAAGGCAAATTAAAAATTCCTAAAATAATAGAAGATTCCCCATTAATTATAAAGAAATATTTTTTGATTGGTTTCATGGATGGTGATGGAACTTGTATACAAAATATTAAAAGCAAAAATTCTAATTGTGTATCTATTTCTCAATCTAGTACTGAAATCTTATTAGACTTAAAGAAAATTTTAGCAGAGTTGGGATTCAGTTTCAATCTATATAAAAAAACTAGGGATAAACATATTTGGTATGTTTTAGAAACAAAAGATAAAAAACAAATTAGAAAATTTTATGAAAAAGTTGGGTTTTTGTATCCAACAAAAGCAAGGAAATTAGAATATGTTGTTAAAAATTTAATCTAAAAACTCTTTTTTCTTAATCTTCTCAGGTAAATATTTTTCAGAAATAAAACTTATTCCTTTTGAGCTTAATGCTTGTATTTCCACTTTAGCTTTAAATTCTTTTAACATTTTAAATTGCCTCTGCCATGCTTTATTATTTTTAAACCATTGGTAATTAGAAATTTGTTTTAGTCTTTTTAAATCCTTTTCATTCATTTTAATAAAATGTTTTTCTAAACCATAATTTGTTACATCATCTGCAGTTATTCCTAAAAATTTAACTCCTGGTATTGTTAGCCTTTCAGAAGCATGAGCTAATGCAATTGAACCATATTTAATAACAGAGTAAATATAAATCCCCCATGGATCTAAATCAGTAAGAACATAAATTGGTAATTTCTCCTCTTCAGATAATCTTTGCAATAATCTTCTTATCCCCCTTGTTGTTTGGCCTTGCGAAGTAACTAAAATGCAATTATTTTTCTCCCAGAACTTATCTTCTACTAATCTTTCAAATATTGATGCTTTTTCCATATAAATGATGTATTTTGCATTAACTTTTTTAAATTCAATTTCATCTGTGATAGAAGGAATAGACCAACCACCCCTTCCTAGTTTAGACCAATCAATTGCGTCTTCTCCATCTTTGATTATTACTTTTCCAACTACACTGCCCATTTTATTTGCAGAGGTATGTAATTGTTCTCTTGAAAGCCCAGTAATAACTTCTAGGTCTTCTATTGCTTTGTCAGATTCTACTTGATCATCTACTAAGTTAATATTAGTTTTAGGGATAGTTCTCTTAGCCATATAAAAAATTCCTCTTAAATGTTCATGTTTTCCTGTATCAACAAGTTCTTTTTTGATAATTTTAGCTATTTCAACTGTTTGTAAGAATTTCTTTGCCTGGCCTGTGTGAAAGAATTCTCTTGTGCTTTCTTTATTTCCCAGCTTTAATGTATTGCTTTTTTTATCATAAACTATGTTATTTATTGTTCTCTGCGGAACTTTCATTTTAGGATTTTTTCCTTTTTTGATTTGACTAACTAAGTCCTTTCCTAAATTCCGCAATTCTTTTGAGGATTTATTCTTCTTTTCCATTTTCTTTTAAAAGTGAGCTCATGTTTTTCTTTAATAGTTTATTAAGTTTATTTTCTATTTCTGTTTTATTTTCTCCGCTTAAACCAGCTAGTGAACTCGCTAATTCTGGGATATATCTCTCAAATAAATTTATTCTTTCTTTTTCTTGCTTAGCTCTAATATTTTTTCTTAAATATTTTCCAAGTTGTCTACCGCATTCTTGGACTGCTAACCTAATTTCTTTGATTATTTCCGGATAATGTGCAATTGCTTCTTTACTTTCTGATGTAAATGGTACCCAAACAGATGCTATGTGCACTGCAATTACTAATGGGCCATTGGGTAAATTTCTTCCTGATTGTTGTAAATTATACGCTTTCCAATTTGTTGCTCCGACTGATTTTGCTATTGCCCCTGCAGATTGTTGATATAATAATGGAACCCTATTTGCAAACCTCATTAATCTTGCTGGACCCTCTTTGTCTAGATTTCCACCATAAGCTAAACAACACTCTATTTGGAATGGAAAGCCTCTGTAAACTGCTGGAGGTCTTGTTATTGAAACATAAAATTCAGCATCAATCTCTTTTTTCAAACCTTTTTCCAATAAACTTGCAGATATTGGAGAAAGACAATCTGTTGGAGGGGCAACAAACTTTATTTTTTGAATTGCTTGGAATAAATTTTCTGCTTCTTGTCTAGCTATTCTTTTTGGTCTTGAATTTGGTTGAAGTTTTGCTTCTTCGCAAACCTCTTTTGCTTTTGTTGCTCCAACTCTGCAGAATTCTGTTTGCAAGAAACTTTGCAATGTTCTTGCATTTGTTCCTTTAAGCATTCTAATCAGAATTCCTAATTCTACTCCTAATGGGTGTGGTTTAATCTGCTTTGGCTCAATTGGTAAAAGATTTGTAGCTCTTGGAAATTCTACTTTTTCTTCTTCTGGACCTTTATAAGTTATCAAAATGTGGGGATTTGCAATTGCTGTTTGTTTTAAATATTCGAAAACACCTTGTTTTCCTTTTTGATATTTTGCTTCTAATTCTAGTTCTACTTTTGTTCCGTGGTCTTTTTCCCATTCAATTATTTCTTCTTTTACTATTTCTGGTTCATTTCTTTGGGTATCTATATGAAGTTCATAATAATGTGCTGGTTTTTTAGGGTCTATTTTAGAAATAATTTTTGTTGGCTTTCCCGTTGTTAATTGTGCATATAAAACTGAAGCCGAAACCCCAATTCCTTGTTGGCCTCTAGCCATTTTCAATTTGAAGAATTTTGAACCGTATAATAATTTTGCAAATATTTTTGGAATCTGTTCTTTTACAATTCCTGGACCATTATCTTCTACTGTTATTCTGAATCTTGTTTCTGCTAATTGTTCTATTGTAACATTTATTTCTGGGAGGACGTGCATCTCTTCTGATGCATCTGCTGCATTATCTACAAGTTCTTTTACTGTTGTTAACAATGCTCTAACTGGATTATCAAATCCTAGTAAATGCCTGTTTTTTTCAAAGAAAGAAGATATAGAGATTTCTCTTTGATCTTTTGCAAGTTCTTCTGCCCTGATTGTTTTTGTGTCTGTAAGTTTTTTTTGCATTCTCAATTGAATTTTCTATGTAGTTTATAAATTTTATTGGTTTGTAGAAATCAAAAGCTTTAAATAATTAACTGGCTTTTTCAACTTAAGGAGGTTATTAAAATGGATTTATGGTTATGGATTGCAATTGCTGTTGTGGTTGTATTTTTACTATGGCTTTGGGGAATGTATAATCGTTTGATTAGATTAAAAAATAGAGTTGAAAACGGTTGGAGCCAAATTGATGTACAGTTAAAAAGACGTGCTGATTTAATACCTAATTTGGTGAAAACTGTTAAGGGTTATGTAAAACATGAAAAAACTGTTTTGGAGAATGTTACAAAAGCTAGATCTGCTTTGGTTAGTGCTAAAAACGTTCCAAGTAAAGCAAAGGCAGAAAATCAACTTACTGGCGCATTAAAAACTTTATTTGCTGTTGCAGAAGCTTATCCTGATTTGAAAGCTAATGAAAATTTTAAGATGTTACAAGAAGAGTTAGCTGGAACAGAGAATAAGATCTCTTATGCTAGACAGTTTTACAATGATACAGTAATGAGGTTTAATCAGACTATTGAAGTTTTCCCAACAAAGATGTTTGCTAAGAACTTAGGTTTTGGTAGAAAACCATTCTTTGAAACTAAAGGGAAAGATAGGGAAGTTGTAGAAGTAGATTTGTAAAATGGTTGATATGTTTGATCAAATAGCAAGTAATAAACGTATGACTTTCTTTTTATTTTTTATTTTTAGTCTGCTGATACTCA
>Ga0180732_1001091_pt1 | contig 18123 bp, 21 predicted proteins | sample KR11_01MetaG_FD_148674 | JGI IMG/M metagenome (GOLD analysis project Ga0180732, IMG submission 148674) | Groundwater microbial communities from the Olkiluoto Island deep subsurface site, Finland - KR11_0.1 MetaG | ecosystem: Environmental > Aquatic > Deep subsurface > Groundwater | place...
CTCACAATAACAGCCTCTCTTCCCCCATATCCGGAAGCCTTCAAAGCGATAAATCCCAGGGGGTTTGGGGGACAGGTCCCCCATAAAAACAGCTCAAATTCCGCTTAGACCTTTATATGAATATCAAGCCGCGGATGAATTTCCACGAAAATAGGGACTAAACTGTTACAAATGGTTATCATACCGGGAGGAAGAGGGCTCATTTATTATGAACTAACGCCAGTTGGTAATAAAAGTACCCTCGATAAAATAGCAGAATTCCTTGCAAGTATAGCACCAAAGCCAGAAGATGTGGCCAAATTTTTCTTCGGCCATATAGTAAACTACCGGTTCATATAAATTAGATAAGGTAAACATGAAAAAAACACATAAAGAGTTTTATGCTAAATTAGCTGAAGAATTCAGTGATTTGTCAGAAGAAATCATTAGGAGAAAGCCCCCTTATGATAAAATACCAGTAGAAAAAGAAGTTGCTTACTATCTTTCTTACTATCTAAAATATTACGATGAGCTGGAAGAATCTTTTAGAAATAAGATATTACAAGGGCAAGTTGATTTAGCAAAATATTTATTTTATCATACGTTATTAGGCGGTATACAAGCTTTTGGCAGGAGCCACCCGCACTATATTGAAATAGAGAGAAATTTCAATAAATGGATTCAGCAGAGATAGGCAGAAAACAATAGAGTAAAAGAATATTCACCTGAGCCAATAAAAAAACTTACACCATTGGTTAAACGAATAATGATTAAAATAAAACCGGAATATCATTATGACAATAGTGTATTTAAATTCGAGGTTTCATACCCTTCTCTAAACCCTGCTTATCTGATAACAAAGTCTTCATTGTTATAGATAGAGGGACATATGGTGATATACTAGGCGTATTGTTAGGCTTGCAATATCCTAAATTTTTGTTAGATATTGCAAATTTCTTTTCGCATACACAGTCAAGATATAAAGTTGGATCTACTGAAATAGAGGTAGAGAATACAATAAATAAAGCGATGGATTTAGTAGATCAACTAATGCCATACTTTCTGGATAGAGTAAAGAAGTGCATTAGTGTCGCATATCAGAAGGAGTAGCTTATAATAGGGAAACGTTTGGGGACTTCTCTTCTTTTACTATATAACACCCTTTATATTTAAAGTTACGATGCACATAGAGGAGCGCTTAAGAACGCATTAACGTATTAAACTTGTTGTAGTTATAAAAGAACAGTGCCCGGATTTCCTTTTGGTTCTTAATGGTCGCTTTTGGAAATTTGATTTTTATATCTTCTTCAAGTTATTTGATACCGCCTTCAAACAACTCCTCCCGAAGATGCCCTTGCCTTCGGCTATTGTTTATGTTAATGGAATTAATCATTAACAGGATTTACACACAGGGTTCTTTCACCCCATAAATTCACGCCCATACCGGGCGTTACACCATTTGCTGTTGTTGTCAGCGCAAACGAGGCGCTGCAACTGAGCAATACGTTTATTTGCAGGAGAGACTGACGATGCAAATACCCTATAATTGGGGAGCTACTCCGCATGAGCTTTTACTGCAATTCCCCTGCGATCGGTTCGTTCAAAAACCTTGTACCCCTTATTACCGGGGGATAACGATTAACGCATCTGCTGAAACTCTATTCCCCTGGCTTTGTCAGATGCGGGTTGCTCCTTACAGCTACGATTGGATTGACAATTTCGGACGTCAAAGTCCTCAAAAACTGATCCAGGGCTTAAACAATCTTGTAATTGGCCAAAACTTGATGTTCATTTTTGAATTAATTGACTTCGAGCAAAACCGGCACATAACAATCAGGCTCAAGCCGGACACGATCGGATCTCGAATTTTTGGAGACTGCCCGATAAGTTATCTCATTGTTCCACAGACCCGGAACACCTGTCGTCTTCTGGTCAAATTGACGCTCAAATATTCCCCGGGTCTGCTACATTGGTTGGTGCGTGCATTCTTGGCGTGGGGAGATTTTATTATGATGCGTCGTCAATTGCTTAATTTTAAGTCTCTCTCCGAACAATCCCAGAGGAAAGAATAGACATGAAAAAGATAGAGGGTAAAGTTGCAATCATCACCGGATCAACTTCCGGTATTGGTTCGGCTACAGCAATGCTGTTCGCCGAAGAGGGCGCCAAGGTTGTTGTCGTCGGGAGAAACGCTGAGCGCGGCAACAAAGTCGTCGACGTCATAAAAGCAAAAGGCGGCGAAGCCATCTTATTCATTGGGGATGTAACAGATGAAAATGAACTTGAAAAACTTATCGCCACTACGATACAAAAATTTGGAAAACTCGACATTTTGATGAACAATGTTGCTATGTTTAATTTGACGGCGCCAGCAATTGAGACCATTACCGGCGAGGAATGGGACTCATATTTCGCGACAAACGTTAAGCCGGTTTTTTTGCTTAGTAAATTGGCGTATCCTTATCTTAAAAACACGAAGGGCAATATTGTTAATATCGCTTCAATAGCGGCTTTAATGGCCTCGGATCAATATGCCTACTGCTCGACAAAAGCGGCCATCGTACGCCTTACGAAATGCCTTGCGTCCGAATTCGCGAAAAGCGGCGTGCGCGTCAACGTTATTTGCCCCGGTATCATTGACACTCCGCTTTTGAAGCTGGAAGACGCTTCAGTGCTTAACGGAATGGTTCCGCTCGGAAGTGTCGGACAGCCGGAAGACATTGCAAAAGCCGCGCTTTTCACGGCCAGCGACGACTCGTCGTGGATGACCGGCTCTGTTCTTGTCATCGACGGCGGCCACACGATGTGAAAGACATGATGGGTGCATCTTAAATATTCATATCGATAATAATTAAAGATAATTTCTTAAGTGAAGATATAATCATGTTTTTAACGGATACGCAGAAAGAGCGGTACAACCGCAACATTCAGATAAAAGGGTTCGGCGAGGCTGGACAGAAAAAGTTGCTGTCTTCCAGTGTTCTAGTGATCGGTGCGGGAGGACTGGGTTCGTCTGCAATACTGTATCTCGCTGCTGCCGGGATCGGTACGCTGGGCATTGCGGACGGTGATATAGTTGACTTATCCAATCTGCAACGGCAGATACTTCATACCGTGTCCGATATCGGAAAGCTTAAGACGGTCTCTGCAAAGGAAAAGATAGAACGATTGAATCCTGATGTTAAAATAATCACATACCCGAAAAAGATTATTGCGGAAAATATCGGAAGCATTATTCGCGATTATGATTTTATAGTAGAATGCTCAGATAACAGTACTTGCAAATTTCTTACTAACGATACGTGCGTTTTGCTGCAAAAGCCGTTTTCATATTGCGGAGTACTGGGTTCTCTCGGCCAGATCATGACATACGCGCCTGGTTATGCCTGTGCGCGCTGTGTATTTGAAGAGCCTATACCTGGGGCTTCGCCCACTTCCGGAGATGTTGGTATTTTGGGGGCTGCTGCCGGTACGTTTGGTGCATTACAGGCCGGTGAGGCAATCAAATTTTTGGCAGGTTATGGCAAACCATTGACTAGCGCCATGCTGCAACTCGATCTTAAGGAGGGCACATTTAAAAGAAAAACTGTGAAACGCGACAAGAACTGCCCCATATGCGGTAAGCACCCTACTATTCATCTTTAGTAAATAAAGACAATAAAACAGCGGGTATTCCGCTATAAAACACCCGCTGTTTTATTCTTTATTAGCCGCCTATTACAGCTTTGTCTTTTTTATTCTTTTTCTTCTTTACTAAAGCTGCTCCTGAGTACAGCCACTCGTTGACTATCCTTTCGGGCGCGCCCGTGCATTTCGCCAGGTCAGGTATTATATCATCAAGCCCGTAGGCACGCAGTGTTTCTTCTCTTGGCACACCGTCATTCCTGTAGCCCATGGCCTCGTAGTAACCCTGTATAGCGATCTCAACATCTAAGGACTGACCCCTGCCGGCCCCGGATTTAAGCGGTGGGCTGCCGATTGCCCGCTGCGGTAACTCATGCCGTATTGCGCCTTCACGCGCATTGAACATTTGGCGCAAGGTCTGTATCCTTCCTCCAATCTGCATAATTTCTTCCGGTGTCATTTTCCAGCCTGTTGCTGCCTCGATCATATCAATCATTTTATAGTCGCCAAAAAAATAAACAAACATACAAACACCTAAGCTTTCCATCACCTGATGCAGCTTGATCGGATAGGTTGATATTCTGCCCTGTTGATAGGGGTGTTCGGAACTTTGACCAATCAGATGAGCCATCTCTGGGAAAAAAAGCGTTGTGCCGGCTTTTGTATGATCATAGTTAGCAGTTGTATGCCTGCCAGGCGTCGGGTCTGAAATATAGGACATAGCCCATCCATGCCCAACACGAAGATCGTGCATGCCCATCTCCGAACCGTTTGCATCAATTGCGAAATACTCTGTTCCCGGAAAGTGTTTTTTGGCAACCCATACTCCATCCGCAAGCTTATCCCCTATGCCCTCACGCCTAGTCATGAGTTTTAATAACTGCATAACATATGTAGGATCACCCCATATTGGAAGGAATCCTTCGGGATAATCCTTGCAGGCAAAGTCCTCTTTCTTGAAAAACCCTTCCTCAACTCCCTCAAGCACATATGCTACTACTACGCCCGCGGATATGGTGTCAAGGCAGACACGGTTTAAATACTCGTTAGCCTGCAATACCAGATCTATATCGTCGTTTAATATTAATGAGCCGAAAGCAGCAATTGTCTCGTATTCGGGACGATGAGTTTCCTTATCCTTATACGGCAGCTTGTCATATTCCAGAATATAACCGCAACGCAACGGACATGAATGACAACCATACTGCTTTTTCCCATAATCCAGATATCTCTTAGCGCGAAGCTTCATTGCTTTCTTCATCGGAAAATCCGGAACTGCTGCGCCCTTATAGTTTTTGACCGGCGAATCTCCGGTCTCAGCGGAGATAACCGTGCTCATTGGTGTTCCAAGCTTAGCTCCCCCGTAGGTATAACCGAGAACAGGTCCAAGAGCGTCAGGAGAAGCGGCAAGGGGCATTCTTAATAAACGCATAACTGGCGCAAAGTAGTCAAACAATGGACTCAGTTTGATCATTAACTTGTTTTGTTTAAACCCCTGTACCCTTGCGTAATACGCCTTTGTTATCTCCCGAATCTTAGCTTTGTCCGCGTATTCGGCTTTCGCATTTCCTGACAGGCACACAGCTTTTAGTTTTTTGCTGCCCATAACTGCGCCAAGGCCGCTGCGTGCAGCGATACGGCCCTTGTCGTTGCATATACCGGAAATGAGAGATAAATTTTCACCAGCCGGGCCTATAGAGGCGACGTTAACTCGCGCACCGTGCAGATGAGCCAATTCTTCTTCAGTCTCCACAGTATCTTTGCCCCAGAGAAAGCCGGCATCTTCGATCGATATTTTATCATTTGTAATAAGAAGATAAACAGGCTTTGCTGACTGACCTTTAAAAAATATTGCATCAAAACCTGCTCTTTTGATGAATGGCCCGAACGTGCCTCCTGAATTCGCATTCCCCCAGCCTCCGTTGCACTGCTCACCATTTGACCGAATTCCTTTTCCGGTTAACGGACTTTTGCCGCAGACCATATATCTGCCCGAAAACCCTGCTCCTGAGTCGGTGAAAAGTCCGGGAGTAAATCCGAGTATATTATCAGGCCCAAGAGGATCACACCCGGGCTTGATATGCTTATAAATATAATAAGCTCCGAGCCCGTATCCGCCAAGATACAGGCGATAAATATCTTCAGGCAATTCTTCTATCTCATAGCTTCTTTCAGTCAGATTAACGACAAGAATCTTTCCATGAATGCCTTTCATAATGTTTCACCTCAATTAACTACGCTCAATATATTTTTGAACAATATACTTAAACAGTTTAGTATGATAGAATTTAAATCCTACCGGCATCTTCTGAAGGTCTTTTTTAAGTTTCAAGGTCTTCATAGTCTGATCGCCGTAATCCACAATTAGCCCGTAGCCGGTGATAAACGAAGCCATATCGCTATTTATAAAAACAAGCGGCTCAGCCATCTCCCGCGATTCAGCAAGCCTGCCTGCAATTCCGGCCTGTTTGACAAGCTTATCTTCGCCGCCCATAACCTTTTCAAATTCAGCTTTCATTCCAGTGTCAGTGCTTCCGGGCATCACATAATTCATGCGGATATTCTTTTTAGCAAAATGAGCAAATTTGGTTGATACATAATAATTCATAGCTCTTTTCGAGAGCACATATGCGAAGGGGCCATACCCATCCTTTGGTGCTTTTTTATGAAGAGCTTCTGTCATTGCCTCCCAGGTGCCGGCAATCACTATCTTTTTATATTCCCACTGATACTTTTCCCAGTTCATGCCTCCTGTAGAAGTGATATAGGCAATGCTGCCGCCGTTTATTACACGCTTATCAAGATATTCTTCAGTCATATATTTGTTAGCGATAAAGTTCACAGTAAAGGTGACATAATAATCTGTCTTGATGCCGGAAAGGCCTGCAATACCGAAGAATTTATCAATCTGCTGAGGAAGCTCCTTGAATGCATTGTCAATGGACTGCTTTTCTCCGAGATTAACCTTGATGAATTTATTAATGCCGGGTATGGTAACCTCGTTCATATCCAGAGCATAGACTTGGGCTCCGAGATCAACCAGCATCTCTGTAACAGCCTTGCCCATGCCTGAAGCAGCGCCGGTCACTACACATACCTTTCCTTCATATCCGAAATAATCTTTCATTTTAATTTCCCCTTTGTTAATTAAAATCCATATTTAATTCCGGTGTCCATTTATACACTCTTCCCGCTTTTTTAAAAATTAATACATCTGGGAGCCAGTTTCAAAACGTCCCATTTTGGCCGATCTCTGCGTTGGATGAAAATTTTAATCCTCGAAATACTCCATGTATTCCTGCGGTTAAAATTTTCATCCGCCTTGACCTTGACCAAACTGAAACGTTTTGAAAGTGGCTCCTGGGAAATGATCTTAAATAAAATATATAATCAGTTTTGTATTTACGTCTATACCTAAAATTATGTATTTTACTTGAATTGACTGATTTATCAGGTTACCGCTATCTGTTTAGATAGCTCTTTGAATTTTTTTTATTGCATTAATTCAGACTCTATCATAATCAGGCGATATAACAAACTAACTTATTTTCTTAATGGAAATTTTTTTCATTATTCTTATTTTTTCATACAGCAAGGAAAGATATCTGATGCATTGTTCTGTTGGGTTGCCATGGATAAAAATTCATAACTTGTTACAAAAGGTCGGGAATGAGCGGACGCCAAAAGAACTTTGCCTACAGATGTTAAACAAAATCTATTCGCTAATCCCGTACGATCAGGCTCTTATATACTTTTTGAACGATAAAGGGAAAGTATATGACCAGGTTCTTTTAGGGGTTGGGCCAAAATGGAGTAAAGCATATCTCGAATATTATTCTAAAATAGAGGACAGCAGATATTCATATTTGAAATTCCATGAGGGATTGAAAGATTGGAGTAAATATGGAAACGGCGAATTTATAACTGATTTTATCAAACCTCAGAGAATTAATTATAGCGTAGGTTATAGATTTTATAGCCCAGACCATTGTATCAAAAGCATTATTTCAATAGACCGAACTAGTTCTTATGGATTTTCGCAACTGGAAATGGAAATATTGAGTATAATACAGACTCATATAGCAAACCTGCACACGAATCTGTTCGTTGCTCCATCAGCAAATAGTAATTGTACTATATTTTCGAAGTCCGAAGAGCCGCTCACTAAAAGAGAATCGGAAATAGCGGGATTATTATGCAAAGGGATGACTCCAATTCAAATCGGTAAAAATTTATTTTTAAGCCGGCAAACTGTATATAAACACATAGCAAATATTCATAAAAAGCTAAATGTGTCTAACCGTCAGGAATTACTTTTAAAGTTGTTAAATAGGGGTGGGAATGGGGATAAAGGATTGTCAACTGCCTTCCAAGCCAAAAGCCTTGCTTCGATACCTGTCACCCGCTAATCTTAAAAAAATCATCAGATTATTATCATCGTTTCCTTGCTGATCATTCCATACTTCTTTAGGCAATCGAGATAGCGATAAATAACCTGTTGAAGATAAGGCTGCCAGAATCCATACAGTCTTGAAAAATTTAGAAGAAGGTCTTAAAGTAGTCTTCCACGCATCAGATGTCTTACGGCGTCTGTGCACAGCTGTGCCTCAAAACCTCCTCCAGGAACGCCCAAGGGCAACGAAATTCGCAACACCCTCCCTGAAATGGACGATGTTGGCATCAAACCCCGTAAACTTCGGTCATCAAGTCCTGTCTCAATACAATATCTTGTGACAAAACCTGTTTGACAAACAAAGACCGCTATCTGCATCCTTAAGCCACACAAAAGTAATTTATATCAATTAATTATATATTTTATGTATTCATGCGGATAAAATTTTCGCCAGCCTTGACCTTGACCAAATTGAAACATTTACAAACTGACTAAAGTTGATAATAATTATTTTTTGCCATAACTATATATTCGTGCTATTTTATTTAAAGTTCAAGTTCATGTCTATAGTACTTATAATTTTTAACAGTTACTTCGACACATCAATCAACTCTTAGTTGCTTCAATTTCAATTTTTTTTAAATAGCGATACTGGGTAATAAATTTTTTAAATAAATATAAAAATTATTCTTGATTATTTCTTGTTAGGAATTATTATCATTAATATAGGTATGAAAAATGAGTATAATTTATTAGGAGGGTAGAAAATGTCATCCATAAAAGGAACAAAAACAGAAAAAAATCTTATTGCTTCATTTGCCGGTGAATCCCAGGCCCGCAATCGCTATACATATTTTGCAAGTAAAGCAAAAAAAGAAGGGTATGAGCAGATCGCCTTTATTTTCGAAGAAACGGCAAACCAGGAGAAAGAACATGCTAAACGGTTTTTTAAATTTCTTGAAGGCGGAGAAGTTCAAGTTTCGGCTTTATTTCCAGCAGGAGTAATAGGTACAACACTTGAAAACCTTAAAGCTTCTGCTGCCGGGGAATACCACGAGCACTCAGTCCTTTATCCTGATGCTGCTAAAACAGCAAGAGAAGAAGGATTTGATAATATTGCCGATGTATTTGAAAAAATCTCTGTAGCGGAAAGACAGCATGAAAAAAGATACAGAGATCTTATTGCTAATATAGAAGCAGATCAGGTTTTTAAAAGAAAAGAAAAAACGGTCTGGCGCTGCAGGAATTGTGGATATCTCCATGAAGGAAACGAAGCGCCTGATTTGTGCCCGGCATGTGATCATCCACAGGCACATTTTGAGCTTCTTGGCGAAAATTACTGATTTACGGGAACAAAGAAAGATAAATTACGCTAATATCCATTTTACATTTAATCTTTTAAGGAGAGGAGTAGAAACATGGCAAAAAGGCTTGAGGTATACAAATGTGAAGTATGCGGACATATAATTGAAATATTACATGGCGGAGCCGGGGAACTGGTATGCTGCGGGAAACCCATGAAACTTATTGTTGAAAATACCGTAGATGCTGCAAAAGAAAAGCATGTTCCTGTTATTGAAAAAATATCCGGGGGCATCAAAGTCAAAGTCGGAAGCGTTGCTCATCCGATGGAAGAAAAGCATTTTATTGAATGGATAGAAATTATTGCTGATGGTAAAGTCTATCGTCAATACCTGAATCCGGGTCAGGCCCCTGAAGCCATTTTCAACATAGATGCCAAAGAAATTACCGCAAGAGAATATTGTAATCTTCATGGATTGTGGAAAGCATAAAAGCATTAAGGAGGAAATACTATGTCAAGCTGGAAATGTCAAAAATGTGGTTATATGTTTGAAGCAGATGCCCCACCTAACGAATGCCCGTCATGTAAGGAAAAGTGTGAATTTGTTGATAACACATGCTATACTCCGGATTGTGATGCAGGAGGCATTGATCCCAGAATAAAATAAATAATATACTAAACGAAGTAATCTATTATTACTCAATATATTTATAGGAGGTGATTTATTATGCCTAAAGCTCTTATTGCCTACGCTACAAGGACCGGTAAAACGAAACAAATAGCTGAATTAATAGCTGAAGGACTTCGTATTGCCGGTGCTGATGCGTCTGTTCTAAATGTAAATGAAATAAAAAATGAAAGCGCTCTTGAAGGATATGATGCGTATCTATTCGGATCTGCGACCTACCACGGCGATATGATACAGGGTATGAAGACCTTTTTGTTCCTTGCAGAAAAAGCAAATCTGGCAGAAAAGAAAGGCGGTTCCTTCGGAGCTTTTGGATGGAGTGGTGAAGCACCGGACCGTATCTTTGATACAATGAAAAATATTTTTAATATGGATATGGTAAGCAGCGCTCTTCGGTTAAAATCCAGTACGTTGGAGGGAGGGGCAAAAATGGCCCAGGATTACGGTCGCGAAATAGCCCAAAAACTTGGTCTTTAATATTTTAACTTTTGTATTTAATAAATCTTAAGAATAAGGAGAATACTATGACTACACCTCAGCATTGCCCCGGATTTCAACAATTAAAACATCTTGAGTCTTTTATGTGTTCATGTCCTTCCTGCGGGAAAAAGATCGAAATATTTTCCGATGAATTTGATAAAAAACATAAATGTGACTCCTGCGGTAAAGATATCGATTTTACAAAATGCACACTTGAGGGTAAAGCCTAATATTACATTGACAGGAGGCGATCATGGATATTGTGATGCTGTCACGCCTGCAGTTTGCAACAGCTACCATGTTTCATTTTCTGTTTGTCCCATTAACGCTTGGGCTTTCAGTTCTAATGGCTGTAATGGAAACAAAATATGCTCTAATCGGCGGTTTGTTATTTGTTCTGCTTTTTCTGTTTCACGGGGCTATCTGGCTGGCCATAAAAACTGAAGGGAATCTTCATAAAAGAGCACGCTCAACTGCAATATGGCTCTGGCCTTTTATTTTGATTTGCGCTGTATTATTTCTTGGAGCAAGCTGGCCTTATACAAAGCTTTTTGACAATTTCATTAAACACCCAGTACTTTTTTTGGAAATATTGCTGATTGTTTCAGCCTTATTTGCTTCAAGAATATTCATTAAAAGAAAAAATTATTTTAAAGCCTGGTTTACATCATCAGTTACAATTGTGGGGGCGGTTTTTTTCGGCATAATAGGTTTATATCCGAATATACTACCTTCAAACCTGAATGCCGATTTTAATGTTACAGCTTTTAATTCATCTTCCAGCCCGCTTACCTTTCAGGTATGGACATATAATCTTTTTAAAGGAAAAATAACAGAAGAAGATCTTTCTTACGAAGAAGCATACTAACTAACCCGGCCTATTCTTGCAGGCTTTGGAATAAATTAATATGGAGAAATTGTTATGCTGGTTCTTGGTATAATGGGCAGTCCCAGAAAAAAAGGAAACACTGAGCATTTGCTTTCACTTTTTATGAACGAAGTTGAAAAAACCGGGAGTAGAACACATATTGTTGAAGTGGGAAAAAAGAATATCAAACCCTGCTTTGGAGATGGTGTTTGCGAAAAAAAAGGATTCTGTCATATAAAAGATGATATGAATGAAGTTTATTCTCTTTTGCGTGAGGCTGATATTATAGTACTTGCAACACCGATGTTTTTTTATAATGCACCAGGCCAGACAAAGTCCCTTATAGACAGAAGTCAGGCTTTATGGGCAAGAAGATACAGATTTAAGCTTGATGACCCAGGCTATAAAATAAAGAAAGGGTTTCTTCTTGCCCTGGGTGCTACCAAAGGTAAAAATCTTTTTGAGGGAATAAATCTTACTGCTAAGTATTTTTTCGATGCAGTTAGCGCATCGTTTGAAGGTAGTTTGACCTATCGTAAAATCGAAAACATAGGAGATATGGAAAAACATCCTACTGCTTTACAGGATGTTAAAGATGCTGCCGAAAATATTTTAAAGCCATATCTTACCAGAAAGAAAATCTTATTCGCCTGCAGAGAAAATGCATGCCGGAGCCAGATGGCAAGCGCCTTTGCCCGATATTTTGCCGGTGATAAAATAGATGCATTAAGCGGCGGCAGCGCTCCGGCCGATGCGGTAAATCCGGTTATGATTGAAGCCATGCACGAGAAGGGAATAGATATGGCTTTTCGCAAACCCAGATCAATTGATGAGGTTGTATCAAAGGAGAAACCGGATATTATTATTACAATGGGATGCAAGGAAGAATGCCCCTTTGTTCCCGGAGCTAAGATGGAAAACTGGGAATTGCCCGATCCTTCCGGTAAACCCATAGAGTTTATGCGTGAGATTAGAGACGAGATAGAAAAAAGAATTATGGATTTGAATAATTCATTATGAAAAAACAATAAAAAACATCAAAAAGGAGATGGTAATATGGATAAGTATGTATGTAATGTTTGTGGTTATGTGTATGATCCTGCGGCAGGAGATCCTGACAGTGGCATAAAACCCGGAACAAAATTTGAAGATCTGCCCGACAGCTGGCAATGCCCGATTTGCGGTGCTTCAAAATCTGATTTCGAAAAAGAATAAGTTCAGGCCAGGTGCCCTTTTATTGCTGAACCCAAATCCGGCAAAAAAGGGCACTTTTGTTTAACATTAAGTATTATTTCAGGAATATAATATGAAACCTGTCCAAATCGCAAAAGACATTTATGATGTTGGTGTTAACGACTGGAATATAAGGGATTTTCACGGCTATTCCGTCGATTTCGGAACAAGTTATAATTCTTTTTTAATAGTTGATAAAAAGATAGCTTTAATAGATACGGTTAAAGCAGAATTTGCCGATCAGCTGATCGAAAATATATCTAAAATCATTGATCCTAGTAAAATTGATTATGTTATCAGCAATCATACGGAAATGGATCACTCCGGCGGGTTGCCCCGTTTGATGCACCGGGTAGGTGAGGATAAACCCCTTTATTGTTCGAAAATGGGGCAAAAAAATCTATCCTGCCATTTCAGGCAGAAGTGGAATTATCATCCGGTAGAAAATGGTGAAGAACTTTCGCTTGGGAATAAAACCCTTACATTTCTCGAAACAAGAATGCTTCACTGGCCGGACAGCATGTTTACATACCTTAAAGAAGATAAAATTCTCTTTTCAAGTGATGCTTTCGGTCAACATTATGCCGGAACGGAAAAATTTGATGATGTTATAGGTCATGTTATTATGCCGCATGCAAAAAAATATTTTGCAAATATTCTTTTGCTGTATGCCCCGCTGATTTTAAAGCTGGTTGAAGATGTTGCCAATCTCAAACTTGAGTTTAATATGATATGTCCCGATCATGGCATATTATGGCGAAAAGATCCGGGAAAAATCATTAATGCTTATATTGAGTGGAGCAGTCAGAAAGCTAAAAACAAAGCCATAGTTATTTACGATACCATGTGGCACAGCACTGAAAAAATGGCAGATGCAATTGTAGCAGGTTTAGTTGAACAGGGTATTGAGGCAAAACCCTACCATTTAAGAAAATGGAACCGAAGCGATATAATGACACAGGTACTTGATGCAAAGGCTATCATTGTAGGATCACCAACATTAAACAATGGCCTGTTTCCTACGATAAGTGACTTTTTAACTTACATGAAAGGGCTTAAGCCAAAAAATAAAATTGGTGCGGCTTTTGGCTCCTATGGCTGGAGCGGAGAGTCTGTAAACATTATTAAACATGAACTTGAATTAATGAATATTGAAATTATTGATCCAGGCGTAAGGTTCCAATATGTGCCAGACAATGATTGTATCGAAGCATGCATTGGAATGGGAAAAAGGATCGGAAAATTAATAAATGAAAGTACCGGTTGTTGAACTTGGAGAATGTATACTCTGTGGGATTTGCATCGATCTGGTTCCGTCTGTTTTTAAACTCAGCAGCGCCGGATATGTCGAAGTCTCCGATCTGTCAGCCTATCCGGAAGCTGATGTTAACGAAGCAATAAAAAACTGTCCTTCGGACTGTATATCATGGGATCAATTATAGTAACGCATGAAAAACAAAAGCTTAAAAAAAAGATCCATGAAATTTTGTCAAACCAGGATTTTGATCAAAAAATCAGCGAAGTGCTTCTGTTGCCCGGAAGAAAGGTTGTAAACTATCTTATTTCTCATCTTTACAGTAAAGAAGAGCTGATCAAATGGCGGGCGGTCACAGCAATAGGAGAAGTTGTTTCAGCTCTTGCAGAGACTGACCTGGAATCCGCACGTGTTGTTATGCGCCGCCTCATCTGGAATTTAAACGATGAATCCGGCGGAATCGGCTGGGGATCTCCTGAAGCCATGGGAGAAATTATTGCAAGACATGACAGGCTTGGAGAAGAATACAACCGCATTTTGATTTCCTATATAAACAAAAAAGGAAACTTTCTTGAAAACGAAGTACTTCAGCAGGGAGTAATATGGGGGATAGGCAGGGTTGCCGGCATAAAGCCACAGCTTATGGAGGAGTCTTTTTCTTTCCTTATACCTTATATTAATTGCAACGATTCTTCACTCCGCGGTCTCGCAGCATGGGCAATGGCGGCGATAGATCCTGTAAAGGCAAATCCTAATTTTCTGCACATAAAAAATGACGATTCAATTGTAAGGATATATATAAATGGCAAACTATCTGAATTTATAATTAAACAGATAGCAAACAATACACATCGAATAGCGAATAACGAATAGCGGAAATTGTTGTTCGTTATTTGCTATTCGAAATACTATCATAATGGAGAACTTATTTATGAAAAAAATTTTCAAACTTATATCATGGTTATCCGTATTTCTTTTTCTTTCATTAGGCACCGCTTATGCCAATAAAGCTTCTGTGACGATTGATGTGCCTTATTCTGCTGTAAAAGATACTGAAGTTACGATCAAGTTGAATATAATGCATAACGGCAACAATATATTTCATCATACTGAGTGGGTATATGTTAAAGTTAATGGAAAAGAAATCGCAAGATGGGATTTTTCAATGACAAACTTGCCTGAAACGGAAAATTTTACAAGAGAAGTTAAATATACAATAAATGAGCCGGTACAGATTGAAGCGGAAGCAAGCTGTAACATTCATGGAAGCGGCGGGATAACAAAAGCCGCCATCGATATAAAATAACATTTTTTGGAGATTTTACCATATGACAATCGGAGGTGTTTCAATAATTCTGATTGGAGGATTGATTAATTTCGGCTTGCTTTTATTCCAGCTTTTGTCAGGCCTGCATTATATCAGAGTGCCTTTAGGGGTGCATAAAAAAACCGGGATTGCCCTTGTGATTTTTGCCTTTATCCACGGCTTGCTGGGCATTTTAGCACATTAAAGAAAGTCACTAATTTCTTTATCCCCCTTTCCGTTTTGCTGATTAATCAATATATCAATCTCCGTAAGACCGTTCCCGAATAGATTTCATGTTCAGAAACAAATTTGCCAGATCCAATTCTCTTTGTTGCTTACATACAGACATATCAAAGGTTTTGAATCAAGCAAATATCCTGTGGGTTTGGTGAGATATCTGGAAAAATCAATTTTTGTGGCGAGTTTTTATTACAATCATGAACTTTAGGAGGTTAGGAAAAATTCAGATTAAAATTTGGAATCATCTAAAAGCAGATCTTCCTTTTTAAGTTGTATCTGAAAAGCCTATTGATTTAATTAAGGCGAAGTGTTACCAGAATTTACGAATAGTTGCTCATTATATAAATTAATTTATTTTGACGTTTTCTGGAAAAAAATCCGTTATCTCATTTTACTATTTCAAAAGGATTTAATATGACAGGATATAATAAAGCTCCAATCTTCAGATAATTGAAGCATGGGGCTTTTGTTTTTTTAAATATTGTGAACTATCAAAACCTGGAAGTGCAAACTTGTGGTGCCAAGTTTACACTTCAATTTGACGGGGCACGGAATATACGCCTATATCGGAAATCGGAATGCTCACAACTTTTTAAATTTAACATTTATTTGCGTTATTATTAATTGGCTATACAATAAGTTGCTTGAGTAATTTGAAAAGTAAAGGTCGTCCCCGATATCCCCCCGATCAAGAAGTCAACGCAAAGTTAAAAAAAGATGGCTGGATTGTACTTCGTTTTTGGGAGAAGGATATAAAAAAAACATAACAGCTATAGCAGATCAAATTGAGAAAGTAATCATCAAGGCGGATAAGAGCAAGCCTCGCCCCTCTTCTGGCCTTTGTTCCCATATAAAGTAAATTTACAATGACAATTGAATCATGGAAGATAAAGACATGCCATCTCATCCTCTAACATTTCGAATCAGTTCTGCCTTGAAAAATATCATTGGCAGGGAGCTAATCACTGATGACTTTATTGCTGTTTTTGAGTTAGTAAAAAACTCCTTCGACGCTCATGCCACCAAGGTGACAATCACTTTTGATGAGGATATGATCATAATCAAGGATGATGGCAAGGGAATGACACACGACGATCTTAAAAATAAGTGGCTTTTTCTTGCTTATTCAGCCAAGAATATAGGAACAGAGGACGATGACCTGAACTCCGAAGCGCTCAAGGATTATAGAAACAAGATCCAGCAAAAGCGATTCTATGCAGGAGCAAAGGGCATAGGACGGTTCTCGTGTGACAGGTTGGGGAACAAGCTTAATTTAATTACCAGAAGTGCGGCTATCAATTCCTCAATTGAGAAGCTTGTTGTTGACTGGAAGGATTTTGAGAAAGACCCCACCGATGAGTTCATAAATATCAAGATAACACACACTAATCACGAGAAGGCTGGGTATCCATCGTTTCGGCACGGAACAATACTGGAGATCTCAGGGCTTGGATCAGAATGGAGCCGCACGAAGATCAATGATCTAAAGCATTCCCTTGAAAAACTGATCAACCCGTTTGAAGCTCTGGATGCTATAGCCCCCAAGAAGCCAGCATTCAGCATCGAAATAAAGTGCGATAGGGAGCTTGCTGAGGACAAAATAACGACAAAAGCAAGAGATAGGATAAACGGACCTGTCAGTAATATTGTATTCGAGACCCTGAATGTCAAGACTACCCATATTCTCACGAAAATAAATGAGAATGGAGATCATATTATCACTGAATTTGTGGACAGGGGAACCCTAATTTATAAAATTCAGGAAGAGAATAAGTCCCAGCGGTTGAAAAATATAACCTTTCACCTGTTTTATCTCAACAGAGCCGCCAAAGCTAGTTTTAAAAAACAGATGGGAATCGACGGCGTCGCCTTTGGCTCCATTTTCCTCTACAAAAACGGTTTCAGAGTTTACCCCTTCGGGGAAGAAGGAAAAGATACCCTCCGCATTGACCGCAGAAAGGCACAAGGGTATTCTAGATATCTTGGAACAAGAGACCTGATTGGCAGGATCGAGATTATCGATGAAGAAGGGCTCTTCAAGGAAACATCCAGCAGAACTGGCGGGTTGATAGAGACCCCATTATACGATGAACTGGTCGATAGCTTCTGGGTTTGCTTCAAAAGGCTGGAACGCTACGTTGTCGGGGTTCAATGGGAGTTAAAGGATCTTAGCGAAACAGACAAGGACAGCCCAGATACCTCGGTACTAGAGACCCCCCGTGCGAAGGCACTGATTCTGGAAATAGTCTCACGCCTATCAGCTTCAGAGGATGTTGACCTGCTTGAATACAACAAGGACTTCCTGAACATTATTGAGAGTAAGCTGGAAGAGGCTGAGCCCAAAGCTTTAAAGGATCTATCACGGCTGGCTATAAAAACGGATGACGCAGCATTCCATGCGGAAATCCTCAAGGCAGAGAAACACATAGAAAAGATCTTCAAGGAAAGGCAAGAGGCTGAGGAAAGAGCGGCGGCGGCTGATGAAGCCCGAAGGGAGGCAGAAGAAAAGCTCAAAAGGGAGAAGGAAAAGAACACCTTCTTGCTTGCAACACGTCGCGGCGTAAGCAAGGATGCTCAGGGGTTGATCCACAATATCAAACTTGTTTCCAGCAACATAAGAGCGACCATAGCCATTCTCCTGAGGCGCGTTGCGGAAGGCAAGATCACAAAAGAGGATTTACTCCAAAGATTGACGGACATTAAGTTCAGCAACGAGAAGGCCATGAAGATCAGCGAGCTGATCACGCGCTCCAA
>Ga0180732_1001092_pt1 | contig 18090 bp, 16 predicted proteins | sample KR11_01MetaG_FD_148674 | JGI IMG/M metagenome (GOLD analysis project Ga0180732, IMG submission 148674) | Groundwater microbial communities from the Olkiluoto Island deep subsurface site, Finland - KR11_0.1 MetaG | ecosystem: Environmental > Aquatic > Deep subsurface > Groundwater | place...
AAAGAGAATTGATTTACTGTGCAGTAAGAAGAATCTTGACGTATCAGACCTGATTCTTGAGGTCTATGACCTATCAGGTCTCTCAAGGCAATTTGCGCATACTGACACAAAACGCAGCAGGGAAGCGCTCTTGAACCTCAGGCAGCTTCATGAATTAGCCAGTAATTTTGAAGAGTTCCACGGAAAAGACCTGAGTTTGTTCATCGATTATCTTGAGATCCTTGATGAGATGGATGGAAACCCACCGCCTGCAAGAATAGCGGATGAGGATGCCATAAACCTCATGACCATACATTCGGCAAAGGGGCTTGAGTTCAAGGTCGTATTTGTCACGAACCTTGCAAAAGATAAATTCCCGCTGTACCGGGGAGGCGCAGAACCGTTCATTCCGCCTGAATTGATGGAGCAGTACAGGGATATCTTTGAGGATGGATCCATCAAAGATACTGAAAAAGCAGTCAGGGAACGCAAAAGAGAGATCAAAAAAGAAGAAGAGAGACGGCTTGCGTATGTGGCGCTTACAAGGGCTAAAGAACATCTTTTCCTGACACTGGCAATAAAATACGCTGACGATGAAAGGGAGCCATCTGAATTCCTTCTGGATATCGGATATGACAACTGGAGAGCCGGTGGGAATATCATAGTTGGAGATCTCAGTTATTTCAGGGATATTGATACGAAAGTCAGGGAAATGGTAAAGGACAGTGCGCTTGAGCGGGAGAAGTCGCTACGAAAAAGGCTACTCATCGAGTCGCTTGATTCAGGCGATTTTAATGAAAGTATGAAAAACATGCTGCTGTATCAGGCTTTAAAGCTTGGAAAAGCGTCGGATTTCAAGGAAGCTTTCAATTCCAACTGGTCAAAAATAGACCCTGCGCAAGACGCTGAGAATATTCTGGGTAAAATCAAAGAGAATAAGAACGGGTTGAAATTCAATCCCGCAAGCATGACTTTCAGCTATTCCTCAATAAGTTCCTATGAGCGCTGTCCGAAGCAGTATGAACTTGCAGAAATTCTCAGGATGCCTACACGCGATTCTGAAGACTCTACTGGAGCTATGAGACGCGGAAATTTTGTTCATAAGGTGCTTGAGATAGCAGTGAGTGAAAAAATAACCTCAAAAGAAAGGCTGTATGAGATCAGGGACACTGTCACAAAAGAACCGGATTTCGGGGGTGTTGATATTGAGACTGCAACTGGAGCGCTCGATGTATTCTGGGAGCGGAACAAGAATAAAATTGCGAATAACCTGATGGTGGAGCAGAGGTTCGCTGTACCGCTTGGAGGGTTTACTTTTAAAGGATTCATTGACCGAGTGGATTTGATCGCCGGGACAAAGAATGAGATAGAGATTATCGATTACAAGACAGGAAAATCTGAACCAGGAACTGATGAACGTTCACGACAACTCTTGCTTTATTCCCGCGGGATCGAGCATGTTTATCCAAAATACAAGGTGAAAAGACTCACTCTGGAATTGCTTGCACGTCCCAATCCCAGGACATTTGAACTGACTGGCGGGAAGTATGAGTGTGCGGGTAGCTCAAGGATGGAAGGGCTTGATGAGGATGCTATTGATGATATGATCGAGATCGCAAAGTCGATCGCACATGATTATGAACATGGGTTTGAGAGGACGAAGGATGAGAAGGCTTGCGGGGAATGTGGGTATCGGTTGTATTGTGGAGAATGATACTTTTTCGGCATTGTAGTTTGTTCACGCATAGGAAATTATAAACGTATATTCGTATCCCCTTCAAATTAAATGGTAATTCAAAAAACACGGAATCTTGCTAATGCATCATTTTCGGAAGTAATAACAAAGCATAGTCGTTATGTTTACAGAAAAATAGAAATAATAGAATAGTTATTATAATGTCCATCATGAATCCATCTGGAATTACGAATATTTTAAAGTCATTAAATATACAACCCGATGAAATATCAGATAAAAATGTGGCAGAAGCATTTCGCCTCCTTCTTCACATCATCGAGGAATTGAATGAGGAAGTTCAAGCATTAAAAGCAGAATTGCAAAAAACTCGAGATGAACTGAACCGGTTAAAAGGAGAACAGGGTAAACCGAAATTTTCTGTCCCGAAACAGAACAAAGACGTCTCCTCCGAAAAAGAAAGAAAAACTCCTATTACACGGAGTGAACGGAAATCAAAGGAGAAACTGAGTAAGATAAAAATCGACGTTACTGAAGATTGCAAAGTCGATCCAGATATCTTACCAGATGATGCGGTTTTCAAATACTACGATACTGTAGTGGTTCAGGATATAATCATAACCACGAAAAACACTGCTTATCGGAAAGAAGTTTGGTACTCCCCTTCACAACATCGGACATACCGTGGGAAGTTACCACATGGAATTGAAAAAGAATTTGGCAATGGAGTGAAGTCTTTGATCATCACTCTCAAGCATGCTTCAAATGTATCCGAGTCAAAGATACATGATTTTCTGGAGAATGCTGGAATATTCATATCTCCAGCCACAATTTCCCGTATTCTCACAAAAAATCTCGAAGCTTTCCATCAAGAGAAAGCTGATATTTTCAAGGCTGGATTGGAATCCACAAAATATCAGCAAATAGATGATACGGGAACTAAAGTTAATGGAGAAAATCAGTATGTACAAATTATATGCAATCCATTCTATACTGCTTATTTTACAATTCCCACAAAAGATCGTATGAGTATTTTGGATATTCTGCAAGGTGGAAAAACAAGAATCTATTTTTTCAATCAAGAAGCTTTTGCCTTGCTGGAATCTTTTAGATTATCGAATAAGATAATTTCCAAATTGCGAGATAGTGCTCTTGATAAAGTATTAGATGATAATCAAATGCAGCAACTTATGGATCAGATTTTTCCTGACCCCAATAAAGGTAAAAATCAGCGAACAAGAATTATGGAAGCAGGGGCCATTGCAGCTTATCACAATCGAACTGATTTTCCAGTAGTAAAAGCACTTTTAAGCGATGGTGCTCCCCAGTTTAAGAAGCTTACAGAAGAGCAAGCTCTATGCTGGATCCATGATGCGAGGAACTATAAAAAGTTAGAACCAGTAGTTCCTTTGCACAAGAAAGAGCTTGAAGATTTTCAAAGTCGTTATTGGAATTATTATCGGGAACTCTTGCAATTCAGAGAAAATCCCACTCAAGAAAATGCTGAAAAACTATCAGCCGATTTTGATGAGTTAGTTTCTACAAAAACCAATTATCAGGCATTGAATGAACGGATTGAAAAAACCAAAGAAAATAAGTCAGAACTCCTCCTTATTTTGAAGTATCCTGAAATCCCATTGCATAACAATGATGCTGAACTGGGAGCGAGGACACAGGTACGCAAACGAGATGTGAGTCTGCACACGATGACGGAAGAAGGTACAAAAGCAAGTGATACCTTTATGACTATTGTTTATACTGCTAAAAAGTTAGGGGTAAGTGCTTATGACTATATCAGTGATAGAGTCAGTAAGAGTTTTAAGATGCCATCACTTGCGGAACTGATCGGGGCAAAAAAGTCTTTGACATTTGATTGTAAAGATAATGGTTAGAGAATGGATAATTCATGGTTTCCAGAACATGCAGAATACGGTAAAATATTGGAATATTAGTCAGCACCACTCCTTTTGGAGGGGATACGTATATTCCTATCTTGGGATTGAGTCAAATACTTTAGGAATATAAATTACTGTCCATGTTTACGTTTACCAAACATATCATAGTTTTCTGGATAATTATTTCTTTGCCAATTATCTTCAGACCTAGTTATTTCACGTCCACCTTGACCATAGTATTTAGTTTCTGGAAAAAGATTCCTTGTGTTATCATTATAATTCCTTGTGTTATCATTATAATTCCTCGCATTATTATTACCACCACTATATGTTCCACCACTACCGCTATTTGCTCTACCAATTTCTCTAAGAATAACATAACTGATTTTAGTAATAATCATATGAATAACTATCAATATAAGAATACTAATAATGAAAAGAACAGTTACAGCATTAAACTCTATATTAAACCATTTATATCCAATATCGTATATTGTTGCTGCTATTAGTTGTATACTCTTATTTGTTACTAATGTCATTAATATAGAATATACTAAACCCGTAGACAACATTACTATTGTTACTATAGCAAATAATATTATAAACAATTTTTTGCCCATGATTTTACCTTATTTATCCTATTTTGTCCTTTAACCATTGTTCTTCATTCTGCTTTTGCGAGAGCCTTGCAACAGATTAGAGCTACATTAAATGTATTCGTGCTTTGGAGTTTGTTTCAATCTTGTTTTATTGAATGTGTCTATCGAACCATTGTCAAACAAGAATATATAATTTGTGGAACTTTACCCAATATTCTTTATCTTTATCGTTATACCCCGCAGCTCTGCTGCGGCTGGGACAGACCGATGCAACAAAGGGACATCGTAAAGCAATGCTTCGGGATTCAGCATACCCCGATACTACAAAGCGCCAGCGGTAGAGTAAAGCAGAGGTCTTTCAACCTCCACCTTCTCGTCAAACCGTACGTGCGGATTTCCCGCATACGGCTTTCATCTGGCATATCCCATATCAGGAAGTTGATATATCACAGCGATACATCCACTGGATTTGATTTTCAACAGTTGTTCGACAATCTTCACGATCTTTTGCCAGATGGCGTTTTCGCTTACTCTTTTCAGCGGCTTACCTTCCTGGTATTTTGTTATCCGATTGTTCTTATCATGCTGTCAATCACATCTCTATCCAGATCAGAACCCCTTTGCTGGGTCAGGTTTTCCCTTCCATACAGTCGCCCCCTGTACCCTGCGGCACAGGTTCTGTATCTCATTAGCCTGTCCTTCATCGCTACTATGGGTTCATCCGACCCCTCTTAACGCATTGCTTCTGCTTTCCCATTCAGGTTATACTTCGGCTACCTTTGCCCCTTCAGTTGGATTCATTGACCCAGAAACAAGTAGGGTTTTAATCCAACATTAGGGAGGACGTTAAGAGGTCTCCCTTGGTTACACAGGAGAGCTTTCGAAACCATCCCTGCCATGACCACCCCATCGCTCACTACTCTGCTCAAGTTTCCGCTTGTGACGGGAGCGTCACATCACGATAAGGCCACTTCTGGTTCACTTGTTGTTCAGGGCTGTGGTTTCCGATACTTGGGAACTCCGCACCATGCTTCACAGCATCGCACTTCCCTTTCTCTTCATGAGGGAGCAGACCCTCATGGTGGGATTTTAACCCCGGTGGATATGTGCCGTTACATTCATGTTTTATATCCTTTTTGTTCATTCTTTCTTTCCTGTGCTTCAAGGCACGCCGTCACGAACCCAGGACGTCGCTACGCTCTGTCCGAGGCATCCGGTTAATGCTCGTGTTATTATTTTAATATCCAAGATGGATTCCTTAAACATTTTCATAAAATTTATCGTGATATTTGATAGGTTATCACGAAAATAATCATTGCCATCATTGTAATACCTAACCCAGATTCAATGCAGACAAGAATGAAAATCAACAAACCCAGCAAGATATCGAAAATATGCCCGCCGGGTCATTTCTAATCGTCTAATACGCGTATTCGGCAAAACCTTCTGTACTGAAGTTAATGGATTTGCCGTCTATTGTACCGGTCACTGTATAGATACCTGTTAGTTCCCATATAGTAAAGGGGAGGTTCGGATCTATTATGATGGGCATGGCACTTGAGCTATGGAATACCGATGTGACAGAATCGTCACCAGATTGTGCTGTTGCATTGATGTATTCAGGATAAGCAAAAAAAGGCTCCATCATAGCATATTCAAATTCCACATTCTGGAAAATACCGATCTGGGCTTTATTTTTCCACAGTAGTAACCGATTTCCAGTATCTGAAGTATGACTTCCATCGGTCAGTCTGCCCAGTACGATTGTGTATCTTCCAACATCAGTATCAGGATCATCGTCATTCATTTCTATGGCCTGTCCCCAGTCCCATCCTATGTTATCGCCCCAATCCCAATTGCCAAAGTTGTGGTCATGGTAGCCCCGGACACCGTCCAGGTTATATTCTATTCCATTGATGGTCAGACTGCCTTCCACCCTGCACGCAGGAGCAGCACTGACCCAGTTCATGTCGCCAGGTGTATCACCGATTAGGCCGTTGAATATTAGGGTAGGGTCAGCTTTTGGGATATAGGTTGCATCATAGATTATTTGAATAGGATTCCCAAATACATCAGTTCCATCTATCTCAGCATTGACCCTGTAACCGTTTGGCATCAGTCTGACATAATTGCTTTCATCGAATGTAAGATCAGGAGATTCATCTGAAACATCTACATCTTGGATGGGGTAATATTCTTGGGCACCACCCATCTGGCCAGGATCATCACCTACCATGTATGCCATCAATACAATACCGTATCCAGTTGGTTCTGTCTGATTCCCACCTACATTAAAAGACACAAAGAATTTCAGGTCATTGGCCTCATCTATGATGTTGAAATAGTGCCATTCCTTATATGAATCGTTGCTCAATTCAGGATGAAAGGAATCCAATGTGGAAAGCTTCTGTACCAGATTAGCTTTGGATTTATCAGCATTAGCTACAGGAACTACCAATAAGGCCAGGACCAGAAAGAAAATAAGAATGATTGATTGATTTTTCATATATCAAACCCCAGTTAAATTAAATTTACAGGTACTTAAAACTTTTTATATAAAATCCATTTTATCCTAAATTCTTATGATGGAAATGTGTCTTCACGCAGTGGGACATATATTTTATTTACCTCCAATGTCCTGGTTGTTTATCTTTCTCTTTTATGCTTCAAGGCACGCCGTCAACGACCTCGGATTGCAAATCCGAGGCATCAGGATGATGCTCAAGGATTTGAGATTTCTGTGTGTTTCTTCACCATCTTGTGATATGATTCAGGTGCAGAAATTCAATCAAAAAATCTCATACTATATAAGTGAATTTTCTTGATTAAAATCATTGAAGGCATATTCAAGAATTATATCTATTTTTGGAATTCCTTCACGATTTCTTCTACACCCTTACCTATAATTTTGCTGAAAGGTGCCAACGGAGTAAAGGTAGCTAACGTCTCTGCCCCTTCAGGTAGAATCTTCAACAATCTTATTGCAGCCTTGGTTAATTTACTCTTAATATCCTCTTTTTTTTCAATATTTATCTTTTCTTCTCGTTTGATGCCTTCAACTTCCTTTGCAAGTTCATTGATACTTTCTTGAACTGGAGCTGCTTCTTCTTTTGAAACATTGTGCTTTTTCAATTGAGCGTTGACTGCCTCAGAAAATGCTTGTAAACTTTTGGCATACTCATCCGGAATTTTCGCAAGCTGTTGCTGATTAATTGTTATTACATTACCTTCGCCAACAACGTTTCCATTACCCGTAATATGCACATTGCTATAAATATTTCCTGTCATATTCCCTTTTATTAAAATGATTGACTTATCAGCTTCATTGAGTTCTTTCTTTCCAGAGATTATCTTGCCAAAGGCTTCAGTAAACCGAACTTTCCAATCTAGCTCTTCCTTTGTTACAGGAACAGCTCGATATAACGGGAGCTCAACATCTTCCATGCCGGCAAAATCTTCTTGATTCCATTTTCCACTATGAGGTCTTACTCGTTGCAACCAGTTTTCCTTGACTTTGGCTTGAACTTCTATTGTGACTTTGACTTGAGCATCTATAGGAAACATAAGTATAATGAAGCCCTCATGAATTCCCCTGATATCTGATTGGCTCTCAGATATTTCATATTCCCACCAAGCCTCAGATGTATTTTTTCCATACGCCCTAACAATTGGAATGATCTCTTCAAATTTTATCAATGTCTTGTATTGCTCTGAAAGAGTAGAACCTATAAAATTACCTAATGCGGACAACCCAAACTCCTTTTCAATTTGGGTTGTATCATTAACATTCAAAGGACATATATCGAATGTGACCGGCTGCTCTTGACCAGCGACATTAGTAAATTTTACAAACATTTTTCCCCAGATAAAGGGATGAGGAGAACCTGTATGTGATTTGAAAGTGCAACATAAATCAAGAAGATAGAATCCGTGTGTCTTAAGTTTCTGTTTAATCCCAGGAGGTATATCCAAGCCGGCACTATTAATCAACTCAACGAGATTGAAGTATTGGGGCTTAGCCGCAATTACAGACGTTTCACCGCCATCTATAATTCTATATATGATTTTCTCTGCCATTTTTTCATCGAAGCCCAATCTCACCAAGTCAGTCGTTGTAGGTAAAAGATATGCATTATAGAGGATATCGGATTCGGGCATTAATCTGAACATTTTTCTTGTGAGAATTGGTATAGCGGTCATAAATAACTCCCATTCTAACTTCAATAACTAATTGCTCTATAGGATATTAAATCTTTCATATAAAATTGATTGCGGCCATTCTATATTAGGAATTGTTGTATTGGATTCTCTCATCGTTTTGAGCATGAAAAACGCCTATCGTCTTGAGTGACCACTCACCGCACTCCGCTGCGCTTCGTGCGATGCCTCTGAAGATTGAACTTATTGGTTGTGTCTAATCTTCGGCTAAAATTCTCCTCTGACTGAGCTAATCTTGACCTCTATCATCTCATCTATTTTCTCTTCAAGTGTCCCTTCGCAAATAAACTTGTGCACCTGCACGTTCTTTGTCTGTCCGATTCGGAAGGCGAGGTCTGTCGCCTGGTTCTCCACAGCAGGATTCCACCATCTGTCAAAATGGAACACATGGCTTGCACGGGTCAAATTCAAACCCACGCCGCCTGCTTTGAGCGAAAGGATAAATATCCTGTGACCGTCCTTCTCAGAGAAGCGCATGACCATATTATCCCTCTGCTTGTGTGAAACTCCATCTGATGCTTTAAAAAGGCTGAGTATCTGATTATTTTCTTCTGATGGAGGGTGAGCAGTGTTGGGAGCTTCATCCAAAAGGAGCATGCCACCTGCGTAACTCTGAGGGGGGCAGGTAAAGATATCATGATAATAGTTGGCTTCAAATTGCCGATTAGTTTTGAAGAGGAGGTGGTTACCAATTCATAGGTTCGGCATTTAAACTTAACTGTTTTTCATGCTTGCAGTGAACTATTGTAACAGTTACAATACATACACATAAAATAGGGTTGGCAAATTCTTATGCTATTGTAACTTGTTACAATAGACATTATGGGGAAAGAATTCGTTCGAGAAATCAAGGGGCATAAGTACAAATATCTCGTATATTGGGACAAGAGTGAAAAGAAACAAAAACAAAAGTACTTGGGAAGGGTTGATATTGAAAAAACAACAATTTTGAAAGTGCCTAATGAGAAAGAAGTCGCTGAGGCCATAATAAGGATTGGAGGGGGCCTAATAGAACGGAAACATCTAGAAAAATGGATTAAAAGATTGAAGGTTAAAGAGAACATGAAAATAATGAAGAATCTGTTTGTTGATGTTGAACAATGATTTTAGCTATTGTAACAAGTTACAATAGTATGAAATAAGTTACCAATGGTTTTGAGTAGGCGTTGGTAACCACCAGAGGAGGTGATACTCATATTTCACAAGATATTTATAGAGCTTATGATTTTATTCAAACAATACAGGGTGTAGTTTGCTGAAAGAATAGATATCGGTATCACACCACCGGTAACTACTATGACAAAACTCAGTGAAAATGCTATACGGGATATCTTTGGCGATACAACCTTTTTGAAAGGTCTCGATTACTATAACCATGGTTACGTCTCGAACACTGTAAAGATAGGTGACATCCTTTACTCTCAGGTAATAGGAAGCTCAGCCAAACCATATGAGGTTAGAGCTTTTATCACTGATGCTGAGACGAGCACAAAATGCACCTGTCCTGTCGGATTTATGTGCAAGCATGGGGCAGCACTTCTTCTCAAATGGATTAATGAGCCTTCCTCGTTCGTTGATGCTGATAGATTCCTGCTATCGCTGGAGAGAATAAGCAAAGGCGAAATAATCAATATCATAGAAAAAATAATTAAACATAATCCTTCTTTAATCACCGAATTTTCATAGAGAAAGAGGAAAAGCCCGAAATAAATATTGACGCTATCTCAGAAAAAATTGGGTGGATAGTGCATGGGGAACTCGACTATTACCATATATGGGACGTAATACATAGCCTCGAAGAAATAAAAGGCATAGCTGATAGGCTAAAGGAAAAAGGTTCCTGTAAAAATGCATCTGAGATTTATCTGGCTCTGGTGAGAGGTGGAGTAACCGCATATGAAGAAGGCATTGATGATTCTGATGGCGGCATGGGGGGTTTCGTTATCGAGTGCATACATGACTTCAATGAGTGCATGGAGCAGATAGATGATATCTCATACAAGAATAAAATTCTGGAAAGAATACTGGATATCATCGAAGAAGAAGATTATGGTCTGGAGTCGCAGGAAATGCTTTACAGTATCGTAAATGAACAAAATATCCACAGAATAGAAGAATATATGCTGGGAAAACTGGAGGAGAAAAGAAAAACCGCTTCTGACTTCAGTTATAAGTATAAAAAGAGAAACGCAATAGAAACATTGACCGCACTATATGGAAAAATCGGGAAACCTGAGGAGAAGCTCCGCCTTGCAAGATATGAACTTGCCGATAAAGAGGACTATGCCAGAGTTGCAGAGGTTCTTATGGAGGAAAAAAGATTTGAGGAAGCCTTCGATACTATCAAAAAGGGATTAGCGCTTCAGGGAGAGCCGTCTTTCAGTTTAAATAAACTGTATTTTGATCTTGCCGGGATATTAGTCCAACAGAAACCTGAACTTGTAGATTTCAAGACATCTCTCGATATCGCTCTTGAAATGCTAACGAGGCAGTTTAACGAAGAGGAATATGAAGTGATGAAGAAGGTTTTCTACAGCATTGCCAAATTAGATGAGTTCAAATCCGCAATGATGAAAAGCCTAAAGAACAGAGATGGCGCCGTTCGCGCATTTTTGCATGATAAGGATTTGAAGACTGCCATAGATATAATACGCCTGGAGCCTGGAATTTCTTCATGGATTATAATCGAAGTTTCCAAAGAAGCAATGGATAAGGGTATGGTCGAAGAATCCAACCTGCTTACAAGGACGGTACTGGAGCGGGGATGGGCAGACGATCGACCGCCTATGAAACAGCTTCTGAACGCGATGATTAAGGCTTCAGATATGGATACTTTAAGAGACCTGTGCGATCGTATTATAAAAAAAGGGAGTTCAGGAACAGCAATCCTGCTGATACCCCGCCTCACGGAAAAGGCGCCTGAGCTATCTGGCATTCTGGCAAAGCGCTTCATAAACTCAATGCCAGTGGAGATGGTTACAAAAGTTGCCATCGCGGTGGCAGAAAAGACGCCTGAAGAAGGAGTTGCCCTGTGCAGGATGAGGATAAACGAGGATATTCTCCGCTCCCATGTCCATTATGGTAAAGCTGTATTCCTTCTCACAACAGTAAGGGATATATATGCAGTAAAGGGGAACGAGGTTAATTGGGTTAAATTTATCGAGAGGTTTGTTTCAGAAAATAAGGGTAAGAAAAAGTTGATCGAAATAATCAGGAAAGAATTCGGTAAGGTTTTATGAGTCTCTCTACATTGAAGGCAATGATTTTTTAAAAGATACTTGAAAGAACACAGGAGATACCTCAAAAATTGCAATTATAGAGCTTCTATATGAAAAGAAACGGTGTGGAAAGTTGAATTGATGAAATGCAGAGAAAAAAAAGAAGATTCAATGGAGTTGATTAAAAATATTCTGAAAACTCACTCCTGGAGTTGGCTGGGTGCAGAGGGAAAGCGAATTCAGAGGGTACTTGCTGGTGTCGATGAAGAAGACGAGAAAGAAGCTCTTAAAGCATGGGAAAAATATTTTGAAAAAACTTTAATCTTTCCTTTTGAAGCGAAGGTGTTGGGCATCAGGATAAAGGACCGCTGCAATTTGAGTATATGGTCAGCGTAAAGAAAATCTCTCTGGTAGATGAACACTATGGGATAATTGTTGAATTAAGGCTTGGGCGCAAGAAATATGATCATCCTCTCAGCGATTTGGAGGTTATTAACAGAGATTCTCCAAACTATCAGCTTATAAAAGATTATTGTGTTTGGTCTGCAAATCGATAATAATGTATCCCGCGCTACTGCGGCTGGCAGCATGTTTTATGATTGGTCGCGATCAATAGAATGCCTTGCGCTTCACACGGTGATAAAATGACTAAACGCATAAAGAGGTCCAAAGTTAAGGTTAAGGTTCTAACAGATCTGGAAGCACAAAATCTGTTTCATACGTTCGCTGCTCCATTATTTCGAGCCGCCAATACACCTACTCGAAAAGAGGGAGCTCATGGATTAGCACAAATGCTATGGCTGGCTTTGATCACTGGACCTGAAGTTGAAGAGACTGTCTTTCAAGAACTGGCTAAAGTGGGAATCAATGCTGAAGGTATACAAGTTATCCGTGATCGTTATTATCGCGAAATGAAACCAGCTATTACAGAAAAAGAACTTCAAGCTTTAAAAATTCGCTATGAAGTTAAAAAGAAATGAGCCATATATTTAAGCTTTCAAGATTTCTGCATTTTCAGGATCGAGTCCGATCCATTTTACTTTATAACCAAGAATGTCAAGTATCTGCTGGCTTTTTATTCTGTATTTATCGAAAATAATGATGGCTTCGCTATGCTTTTTCACAGTATTCAACTCGTCATTAACCGCTTTAAGGGTATGATCATCAATGAGCTGGTCTCCAATGAGTAAATAACCATTCCTATTATTCTGCTCAATAACTATCTTCAAAGCATCAAGGCTGACATCGTATTTTCTTGCGATTTCACCGAGATTGATAACGCTTCCCTCCAAGGCGATTTCGATATTCTTGAGCATTTCAACGTCGTCTGTAACCTGTCTCTCTTCGTATTTTCTCAGAATCTTGAGTATCTCCAGATAAGGTATCTTCCGTTCATAGAAAATGAGGTTATCAGTTTTGAATTCTGAGCCTGAGCAAGCAAGATCTTTATCCACAAGAAGTATCATTTCTTCTTTTTCCTTCAACATGTTTATCTTTTGAATCTTGTTTTTGAGATATTCAGGTGTCCAGAACCCGATTATTTCAACGTATATCCTTATGCGGTTTCTCTCAAGTGAGAAATCAGGAATAAAGGCATACTGACCTGCTTTCAGTACCGCTGGCTCTCTCCTGACCGACCAACTATTGAAATTGAGCAAAGAGAACTCCTTTTCGATGGCACTATCAAACGACTCCAAATCGGAATCAGGCTCGACACTGAAAATCGGTTTGGTATTATCAAGAGTGAAATCATAAATCCTCTTTCCCTGCATTGTTTTTTTCAGGACGCTTGCCTTCAAACTCCATCTGCTGCACCTCATAATAGTCGGCAGCAGTTTTGCAAGAGCTGTTCCGTATCTTTCTGTCATTTTGAATAAGGAAACTGCACCATCGAGGTATATTTTGCCGTCCTGAATGGAATACATTAATCCAAGCTGTTTGATTTTTCTGAATACATGCTGGTAATTATCTCCTATCTGAATGTCCATACCTGTTGCTTTAAAAAGAAGGGTCTGTGTTAGAGATAGATTATACTGCCTGAGCAGGGCTTCAGGGGTTATGGTCTGGAATTCCTCAATTATGAGGTTATCTTCCATATCTGCCCATAGAGCCTTTTCCAGTGCATCAGGTTCGACAGATAACTTGCTGGCAACCCTATCTATGACCTCCTTTCGTTCTTTTACATCGGAAACTGCACCTTTACATTCCTCAAAAATACTTCTTCTGGCAGTGGTTGGCTCTAGAACTGAATTCATTTCGATGACGCATCTTCTCTCAAGCAGCTGAGTCAATCCCCTGATTAAACGGTAGTCAATCTCCTCAATACCTTCGATTTCCTCTATGAGTTCCCCGTAGGTTTTTCCGATATGTTGCTGGAACAGGTCTATAAGAGAGCCTGAAATTTCAAGATTCTCATGGTCAAGCTTAGCATAAACTGGTTCGATTTTACCTTTGTAACTTTTTGTAACAAGAAGGTCACTGGTAAGCATTTTTCTACTACCTCAGAGCTTTATTTCTACGTTTTGCTGTGTTGATTTCGCTTGTCTCTGCCGATACGATTTCATATAGGACAGCTTCCTTTCCTTCCTTCTTTCTAAGTATCCTTCCTAAACGCTGAATAAAAGCTCTTCCGCTGCCAGTTCCGCTCAGGATTACGCCAACATCTGCCTCAGGAACATCTATTCCCTCATCCAGAACCTTTGAGGTAACAACTGCCCTATATACTCCCGACCTGAACCTGTCCAAAATCTCGCCTCTTTCCTTGGTTGCTGTTCTGTATGTAATGGCTGGTATCAGGAATTCCTTTGAGATTATATGGACAAGCTTGTTGTGCTCGGTGAAAATGAATAACCTGCTCTCTTTATGCTTTTTTAGGATTTCCCTGAATTTTTCTATCTTCGAGACGCTGTTCAGGGCGATGTCCCTTGCTTTATTCCTTGCAAGAAGTGCCTTCCTTGCGTTGGGGTCTCTTCCGCTTCTGATAACAATCTTCTGGAAATCCAATGGAGACCTGATTGTTATGTTACATCTCCTGAGATAATCTGCAAAAATTCCCTGATTCTGCTCATATTCTTTTTGTTCCTCCTCAGTCAGTTCAACTGCAATCTTTTGAAGCCTGAAAGGTGAAAGGTGCTCTCCTGCAAGCTCTTTTACCTTTTTCTCAAATACTTTTCCACCAACAAGCCTGTTAAGCTCGCTATGAAGTCCATCTTCTCTCTCTTATGTAGCCGTTAGACCCATCCTGAAAGGTGAAGCAAACATCTCGGCTATATGCTTGTAGCCCTCGGCAGGAAGATGATGCACTTCATCAAAGATTATTAAGCCGAATTTGTTCCCCAGCCTGGCGGCATGGATATATGCAGAGTCGTATGTGGATACAGTTAAGGCTTTTATTTCCTGCTCTCCACCACCAAGCATTCCCACATCTATTTTGAACTCTTTTCTAAGACGAGAACGCCACTGGTCAAGCAGGTCAAGAGTCGGAACAACCACTATTGTTGGCGTGTTCAGAAAGGAAATAGCGTTAATCCCTATGACTGTTTTGCCACTCCCTGTTGGTAATACAATGACTCCACATTTGCTATTAGAAATCCATGCATCTAAAGCGTCTTTCTGATAGTCCCTTAATTTTATGTTACTTTGGAGTTCAGGGCATGGTATAAGGTCAAGAACATTATCTGTATAACTGATACCTGAATTTTTAAGATAATAGGTAATATCCCTGTAGTGCAGAGCCATCGCCCTAAAGTTTTTTGAACGCTCATCCCATGTAGAGTTAGGTATTCTCGCATCTCCCCGAATGATGATTGTACCCCGATTAAAGGAAAGTTCCATTATGTTTTAAAATCGAATTGTATATTAATAAGCATTGGGTATGCATGGTGAAAGTAATGCGACCTGTGAAAAATTGTGGGAATATAAATCGGCGGCATTGAACGAATTAGACAGGATTGACGAGGCATATGATTGTCTGGAGCATATTGCCACAATTAATCCTGAAAAGAAAAAAATGCTTGCTGAAGCACGAAAAATTCCAGAAATCGAAAGGTGCGATAAACTGATGGAGGATGCTCAAAGACTTGTCTATGACCAGCAATACGAGAAGGCAATATCTTTCTATAAGGAAGTAATAAAAAGCGACCCGATATGCACAGACGCCTACATGAATATCGGAATCTGTTACGACAATCTTGGAGATTATGCTTCAGCAATTGATTTTTTCGATATGGCGCTGGAGATATATCCACTATACCCCAAAGCATGGTCAAATAAAGCAATCACCTACCAGCACATGGGCGATATTGGTGAAGCGTTAATGTGTTTTGATAAGGCAATTGACCTGGATAAGAATTACAGCCTGGCGTATTATAACAAGGGCGTTCTTCTCATGGAAAACAGGGATTACAGGCATGCATTGGAATGTTTCACAAAGACTCTTGAAATTGACCCGAAAAATGAAAATGCGAAATCCAATGCAGAAGCGTGCATTCATGCTATGGGGGACTAAAAATATTTAAATGAATTTTTATACTATGCGGTTATTGTGAAAACAGTCTAAAATTAGTAGGGAGAATAAAATGAAAATAAGGATTGTCAGTTCAAAAGAAGAAATCACTTCACTTGAGCAAAGTGAAAAATTAATTCATCTCGCTTTTCGACCATCAAATACAGACATTTTTTCATTAGTGCAGACATGTCCTAATGTTAATGTCCACATACATTCAGGGGTAAATTCATAACATGAATAATGGTGGATAGAATAAATTTCACAATATTGCGACATGGTTATTTGAAGAACATGCTGTAGATGTTTATCATTTTTACCCCAACATGTCTGTGGACACTAACATTAGTGTTTCCGAATAACCCTAACTGTCCATATTATTATGGCATAACCCGATTGAGTTTATATCTCAATACAATTGACATAATTTCTTGTTTATATTCTGGAAATTTTCTCCTTATTATAATTTCTTCAATGAAATATATTAAGATAAGTGCTATAATAAATAACAAGAAATATTTATTTAATCCTGAAGGTATCCTTTGTATCTGTTCATACCACTGAAACTCTTGTAGCGTGATATGTCCTACTTCTAAGGTTATAAGTATGGGTAATGATAATTTAATTGAATTAAATATCCACTCTTTTTTGAGAATAAATTTTAATTGTCTCTCTATTTCGTCAGCTTTATTTTCATATTCTTGGTCACTAATTTTATTCTTTCTTTCAGCCTCAAATAAGACTTCCATTGCTTCACTGCTCATTTTTTTGAAATCATCTATTATTCGCCTGTACGATAGCTCTGTTTGTATCACAAGAACCGCAAGTGTAACAATTAATACTCCTATGTTTATATCCATAATTCATTAAAACTTTGTAGATATTGTCAATTTATCCAGTTCATCAAAGAGAGTAAACAAAACGAACGTGTTGCTTCCACTCCTCAAATTCCTTCAGTTTCTAAATATTTGTATGGTGATTGGTTTTTCATGTCTGTAGTCCTCGCAACATACTACTATGCGACCGATTCCTTTTATCTCTCTGTAGTATTTGCATTGCTTATCTGTTCTGAAATGTTCAATAAGTATATTGTCTTTACCATCTAATGCAAACTCCCTCTTACTCTTTACTTCCTTAACAATGAATCTATCTCGGTCTTCATCTTCAAACAGTATTTCACATTCTTCCGAATTCATGTTCCTCCATTAAGATTAAATTGCTATCTAATTCTCTATAAAGGTTTACATTAATAGAGATTGTCGGAAAACCCTGTTTTTGAGAGCTTATGATTTAACAGTCTAAATTCGATGCGTCAATACATAGCGGTTTAGTTACGGAAATGTTTTTGGATGTTTCAATTTTGGCACTTTTCCGACAGTCTCTAATAGGCTCTATTTTACAGTATAAGGAGACCAGCGGATTCTTGAAGTCATCGGATATAAGGTAAAATATAACGGACTCGACCCATAAAATGCGGAAATACTTAAAGGTATAAAAAATAGTAACTCAATCCCTAATATGTTAAGGGAGGTCGTTCATGAAATTAAGTGATAAGGACAAGGTATCAATAGTTGCATGAATTTGTTTGTTCGGTCTGGTGGTTTTGCTCAAGAATGTTTTGCTTGTTCCAGCAGATATTATTTCACGAGATATTGTTATCTATATCGTTATCTATTGGGCATTTACAGTCTTTCCGCAGCCTGTGAAAGAAGATGTGAAGAAATCAAAATACGATAAACCGATATACTGGAACCTGTTAATAATATTAATTACATTTGCCATCATTGCGGTATATGCAATGGAGTGATTAAATGACAGAACATCCCTTAAAAATCTACGAAAAATTAGACCCCGCCCTTCTTCAGCACGTTGAAAATTCCAGTGACTTCGCCTTTGCCGATGGCGCTCTACCACGAAAATATAAGCTACTGATAGGCATGGCTTTCGATGCGTCCTACGGAGCAGTCAATGGAGTGAAGTCGCT
>Ga0180732_1001093_pt1 | contig 18088 bp, 16 predicted proteins | sample KR11_01MetaG_FD_148674 | JGI IMG/M metagenome (GOLD analysis project Ga0180732, IMG submission 148674) | Groundwater microbial communities from the Olkiluoto Island deep subsurface site, Finland - KR11_0.1 MetaG | ecosystem: Environmental > Aquatic > Deep subsurface > Groundwater | place...
ACAACGGAAACACCGCCGTGGGCTTGTTTCATGTTCCGTGTCTTGAGATGGCGTTGAACGAAGGACGAGCGATGATGAGCGGCTGGCAGCCCATGGGAGTGAAAACACCGCCCGTCAGTGAACTCAAAACGTTTGAAGATGTCAAGAAGGCCTTTGCCGCCCAGGTTGCCCACGGTATTGAAAAAACAGTAAAAGGGATTCATGAGCGGGAACCCAAAGTTTCAGGGGTTTTCGCCCAGCCGCTGCTTTCCGCAACCATCGAAGGATGCATCGAATCCGCCACGGATCTATACGCAGGCGGGGCCAAATACAACCATGCCACCATCGGCAACCAGGGATTGGCCACCCAGGCCGACTCCTTGACGGCCATCAAGTGGGCGGTGTTTGACAAGAAGCTCATCACCCTGGAAGATTTGGTCAAGCATCTTCGAAACAATTTCAAAGACGCCGAGGAAGTTCGCCAGATGTTGATCAATGCCCCCAAATACGGCAATGACGATCCCTATGCGGACGAAACAGCCCTATGGGTGGTGGAGAATTTTGTCAATGAATTGAAAAAGCATAAGTACTGGATAAAAGACGGAACCTTAAGGGGGTTGATGATCTCATCGGCGACCCATCAGTATGAAGGCATGGTAGTAGGGGCTACTCCGGATGGAAGACTTGCCGGAACCCCCGTATCCAACGGGATGTCACCGTCCAACGCCATGGAGAAAAACGGCTTGACCGCGGCCCTGATTTCCGGCGCCACCACAGCGTCCATCCCCCTGGGAGACGGCAGTTCCTTTAATATCACCTTCAATCCCTCCTTGCTCCAGGGAGACGAACAACTGGATAAATTCACCTCCATGGTGGAAGGGTATTTGTCTTTGGGTGGCCGCCAGCTCAACCCCAACCCGGTGAGTATAGCAACCCTGGTGGATGCCCAGAAGAATCCGGGGAACTATCCTGAACTCCAGGTGAAGGTGTCTGGATATTCCGCCCGGTTTATAGACATTCACAAGAGTCTCCAGGATGATATTATAAAACGGACCGGATTTGAGGCTTGTTAATGTGTAAATAAAAGCTGTGATTGCCCGGATCGATAACCGGGCAATCACAGCTTTTTCAAGAAGTCGGATCTTCCTGTAAATCGCTATGGATGGGCAGACACATAGGTCTGCCCCTACAAACTACATAAACCGTAGGGGCGGACCTGTGTGTCCGCCCTTTTTGTCATAACCTTTTAAAAGCAGCAGATAAATAAACAAACGATGGATTCAACGGAAAAAGAAGGACTGATATTCAATATTCAACGGCACAGTACAGAGGACGGCCCCGGAATACGCACCACGGTATTTCTAAAAGGATGCCCCATGCGCTGCCCCTGGTGCCATAATCCGGAAGCCATCAAAGCGAGCCCGGAACTGGTCTGGTATGCCAGCAAATGTATCGGAGCCAGCCATTGCATCAAAGCCTGCCCTACAAAAGCCTTGTCACTTAACGAATCCGGAGTGATGATCAACAGGAATCTCTGTGACAACTGCGAAATATGCATTCCGGTTTGCCCTGCCGGAGCATTGGAGTTGTTGGGGAAACGGTATACGGTTAACGAAGTTGTCAAAAAGGTGTTGCGGGAAAAAGTATTTTATGAAAAATCCGGTGGAGGTGTCACCATATCCGGTGGTGAACCATCCCTGCAGGCGCCTTTTGCCCTGGCCTTGATGGAGGAGATTCGCAAAGCCGGGGTTCATGTGGCTCTGGATACCTGTGCCGGGATAAAGTGGTCGAGTCTCGGGCCGATGGTGGAACTGGCCGATCTGGTTCTTCTGGATCTCAAGATCATGGACAAGGATGAGCACTTGAACGTTTTGGGCGTTCCCATGGACCTGGTGTTGGAAAATGCGAAAAAGATCTCACAACTGGGAAAATCCATCTGGGTGCGCACGCCAGTGATTCCAGGATATACGGACAATGTGGAAAATATCCGAAAAATTGCCGAATTTATCAAAAAGAATTTGCCCACAGTGCAACGATACGATATTCTTGCCTTCAACAAGCTCTGTTCTTCAAAATACGAAAGACTCGGGCTTCCATGGGACCTTGAAACCGCCGAGCACATTACCGAGGAAAGAATGGAATTGCTTGCGGATACAGCCAGGCAGACAGGGTTGGATAGGGTTCACTGGTCGGGGTTGACCCGCCTAAAATAGTGTCCAACCAGAAACGGCCAATTTGCCCAATTTGTGTGTTAGGCAGAAATTTTCTCGTTTCTGGATGAACCCTAAAAAGGATCTGGCTTCTCCCCTTATTGATTTCAATATCCTTGTATGCCCATACGCGAATCGGGAACCCCGGTATCCCGGATCTGGCCCGGGCTTCTTTCAATACAAAAAACGCTCCGCTTGATTATTGTTACAATCTAACTTAAGGAGACTTCCATGGATATTATTTATGAAAAAAAAGGAAGGATTGCCTATATTACCATCAACCGTCCCGAGGCCATGAACGCCCTGGGCGGTACCGTACCCCGGGACATGCGGGAAGCCTTTATGGATTTTCGTGATAATCCGGACCTCCGGGTGGCCATTATCACAGGTGCGGGAGACAAGGCTTTTTGCGCGGGTGCGGATATCAAGGGGTTTAACCAACAAATCGATTCCGGTCAAGCCGGTGGACAGCCGAGAGCCTCGGAAGAGGAAAGGATTCAGGCGGACACGATTTATAAACCCTTCATCGCCGCCATCAATGGTTTTTGTCTGGGGGGTGGATTGGAGCTGGCCATGACTTGTGATATCCGGATTGCCGCGGAACATGCCCAGTTCGGCTTGCCTGAAATCAACATCGGTCTTATTCCCGGAGGCGGAGGAACCCAGAGATTGCCGCGTTTTGTCCCCAGGGCCATGGCTGCGGAAATCCTGTTTACCGGGAACCGGATGGATGCCCGGGAAGCCTATCGAATCGGTCTGGTCAACCGGGTTGTACCCCTGGATCAATTGATGTCCAAGGCCGAGGAAATGGCGGAAGTTATCTGCAAGCGGGCGCCCATCAGTGTCCAAAGCGCAAAGGAAGCCATGCTTCGGGGGATCAATCTGCCCCTGGAAGACGGCTTGAAGGTGGAACGGGAAATGATCGCAAGGGTAAGGGCCACGGAAGATTTCCAGGAAGGCGTTAAAGCCTTTGTGGAGAAAAGACCGGCTGTATTCAAGGCAAGATAAAAGAACGATTGAATAGCCGCTCTCGATCCCATTTGAAAAACCAAGGAGAATCAATATGGCGTTGGACATTGATAAAATAGAGGAAATCCTAAGCAAAAATGTCGATCCTGTCTATAAAACCCTGGCGGCGAAATTGCAGGAACCGGAATCCAAACACATGCCCCATATCCTTGCCAGGGTGGCCAATCTTCGCCAGGCCAAAATGATGAATATGATTGAATCACCGCTTGCAGACATGGCAGAAACCTTGGGAATAGGTCCGGAAATGGTGGAAGAAGATCTATTGATCCTGTTTGAGCGTGGATTTTTGCACCGGGGCAGGACCGGCTGGCACCTCAACCGGAGCTGGCGGGCAGCCCGTGATTCTGTGGCAGGCTCCAATTCCAAATATGACGATGACCTGTTTTTTGATCTGGTTGCCCACAAAGAACTGATGGATCGAAATGAACTGATTGCCCGGGTTGAAAAAGGGGATACAGCCACTGTCAGACAAGGAATGCGGGTAATCCCCCGTTGGGCTTCCATCAAAGACGTGGAGGGTGTTTTACCCTGTGAGGATGTCCGGGAAATATTAAAAGCCTCGGCCCCCATCGCCATACTGGATTGTCCCTGCAAAAAAATCGAACGGTTCAGGGATTGCAGGGATGAGGTGCCGTTGGAAACCTGCATGGTGATCGGTCGTTCCGCCCGGTACAACCTGGAGCGAAAATCCGCAAGAGAATTGACCGTGGAAGAAGCCCTGACGATCATCGAATCCCTGGATTCCCACCAGGTGGTTCATATGACGGGTAACACCAACATCATGCCGCCGCTTCTGTGCAACTGCCATGCATGCTGTTGCGGAGCTTTGATCCGGAATGATCTGACCCACGCACGGGTCAATCAATTTGCCATTGCCAGGAGTCGGTTCATTGCCAAAGAAGACCCGGAAACCTGCAATGGGTGCCGAAACTGCGTTGATGTCCGATGCCCTGTGGGTGCCATTGAAATGAAAGTTCATCCTGATTTTGGTGAAGATCGCGCCTTCACAAACCCGGAAAATTGCATCGGGTGCGGCCTTTGTGTTATTACCTGCCCCACGGGAGCCCGAAAAATGAAACTTGTCCGGCTTCCGGAACATATTCCGGTACCCGGCGGCCGTTCCGAAGAATATGCAACCTACTGATATCAATGAACACAATGGAGGAGATGATCAAATGACAACCATAGATCCTTACAAAGTATTAATGACCAATTTGAAGTATCCGGATTCCAATCGTCTGCGAGCCATCTTGGAGAATCTCTTAACCCCTGATCAGGCCGGAATTGTGGCCGCACTTCCCGGAACTGTGGATGAAACTGCACAGAAAACCGGGTTGGCGTCGGAAAGGGTTAAAAAGGAGCTTGATACCCTCTTCTATGCCGGGGTTGTCTTTCCCAAGGGAGATTTCAAGGACCGCCAGTTTTATCGGTTTGCCCGTTCCATCGGCCAATTCCATGATGCCAGCCAGGCGGCCAAGGGAAGAGATGTGGTGAAGGACCGTGAATTTTATCGTTTGTGGCGCGAGTTCCTCATGAACGAATGGTACCCGGACAGGGGAAAACTCTATGCCAATTTGCCACAACCCCACTCAAGAATCGTACCGGCCTATAAGACCATAAAAGACATCCCTGGAATTCTTCCTTGCGAGGATATCCGGGAATTGTTCAAAGCCCAGGAACGCATTGCCGTGGTCCCGTGCTCCTGCCGATATCGCACCACGGCCGTGGATGAACACTGCGCCCATACGGCGGAAGAAGATCTCTGGCATTGCATTCAATTGAATCGCGGGGCCGACTACTCCATGGCCAGGGAAGCGGGCAAGGAATTGAATCTGGAGGAGGCCATCGGGCTCATCGACAAGATAGAGGAAGACGGACTTCTCCACATCTGGGGAAATAACAATTCTCTTGGTGGCGGGAATGTCAGCTGCCACTGTTGCCGGGACTGCTGCATGATGACCGTGCCCCTGGATATGGAAAACGTGCCCTTGGATAAGATGTGGCAGAAAAGCCGTTTTATCGCCCTCGTGGACCAGGACGCTTGTATTGGATGCCAGGCCTGTGTGGATCGCTGTCAGTTTGACGCCATTGAAATGGTCAAGGCCGTGTCCGGTGGGAAATCCAAAAAATTGAAAGCAATCGTTGACCCTGAGGCTTGCTTTGGATGCGGCGTTTGTGTATTAGGCTGTGACAAGGCCCATGCCTTATCCATGAAACTGGTTCGTCCGCCGGACCATATCCCGACCAAAGAAGGTTAGACCTAATTCAATTTAGGTTAGAAAAATAATTTCGATAGCCTCGCAGCAGTCATCATTCCGATTGCCTGTGAAGATAAACCACCATATAGAATTGGGTTCAAACCCGAAAAGGAGTACACATGGATTTTCGTTACACACCGGAAGACGAGGTGTTCCGGGACAAAGTAAAGGCGTTCCTGAAAAAGACGTTTCCCGAGAATGAGGCCCCGCCGGAAGGCCAGATAGAAGCCTACAGGACGTATCAACGGCGTTTGTTCGATGGCGGATTTGCAGGCATCCGGTTTAAAAAAATATACGGCGGTCAGGAAGGGACCATGATGCAGGAGATCATCCTCTCCGAAGAAACCGCTCCCTATGCCGAAAGATGGGGTGGCGGCATGAACACCATCGGACACGGAATGGCGGGCCACACCATTAACGTTGCGGGCACCGAGGAGCAAAAAGAATTTTTCATTCCAAAACTGCTCGACGGCTCCCACATCTGGTGCCAGGGATTCAGCGAACCGGACGCGGGTTCGGATGCAGCCAGCATCATCACCTCGGCCGTCCCGGACGGTGACGACTATGTGGTTAACGGCCAGAAGATATGGACCTCCGCCGGCCATTTGGCCGATTGGTGCCTGCTCACCGTGCGTACCCGCCAGGATGGGCCCAAGCACAAAGGGATCACCTTTCTGCTGATGGATATGAAAGCTCCCGGGGTTGAAGTTAGACCCATTGCCCAGATTACCGGGGAGGGGGAATTCAATGAAGTGTTCATGAAAGATGTCCGGATTCCACAAACCATGCGCGTGGGAAAAGAAAACGAGGGCTGGTACATTACCTTGACCACCCTGGCCTTCGAACGGGCCATGGGAGATCTGAACCTGGCCAACTCCATGATGCGGTTTCATCGCCGGATGATTGACATGGCAAAAACTATCAAGCGGAGCGGAAAACCGGTTCTTGCAGACAACGACATCCGGCAGAAAATAGCTGAAACCTACACCAAGCTTCTGGCTTTGAAAATCAACGGGTACCGGAACCTGGACAATGCCCTTCGAGGTGGAACCCCCGGCCCCCAAGGCTCCATCGGCGCCCTCATGGGGCAGAAAACCTTAAATCCAAAGATGACGGAACTGGCCATGGAAATCCAGGGCCCTTATCATCAACTGGTGGAAGGTTCCCCCGGTGCCATCAGCGACGGCCGTTTTCAGTATGCCTATTTGCGGGCCAAAGGCAACACCATTGAAGCCGGAACCACCGAAATTCTCAGAAACATCATCGGCGAACGCGTATTGGGCCTGCCCAAGGATGCTGCTCGTGCCGCAGCGAAGTAAAGGAGCTATGTTATGGATTTAAGATTTTCAAAGGACCAGGAACAGATTCAAAAGGAAGCTCGTCTTTTTCTGAAAAAAGAGTGCCCCATGGAATACGTCCGGGAAATGTTCGAAGATGAAAAGGGGTTTACGGATAAAATATGGAACAAGATGGCGGAGTTGGGTTGGATGGGAATACATATTCCCGAGGAGTACGGCGGGATTGGACTTAGCCTGTTGGATCTTTGCCTGGTAGTGGAAGAAATGGGACGCGCCCTGGTACCCGGCCCCTATTTTTCCACTGTGGTTCTGGCGGCTGAACTGCTGATTGAAGCAGGAAGCCAAAATCAGAAACAGGAGCACCTGACCCGAATTGCCGCCGGTGAAGAGCGGGGAACCCTGGCACTTATGGAACCCGATGGCGGTGCCGACCCCGGCTTTGTTCAAATGTCTGCAAAACAAGACGGGGATGGGTATATCTTAAACGGTACCAAACTTTTTGTACCCGATGCCCAAACTTCGGATTTTATCATCTGCACGGCACGAACTACAGCAGGAAACAATCCAGCCCAAGGCATCACACTTTTTCTCTTGGATGCAAAAACCGCCGGTCTTACCATCACCCCGCTAAAAACCATGGACGGCACCCGGAAACAGTCTGAAGTTCTGTGTAAGGACGTAAAAGTCTCCCCGGACAGCATTGTAGGAGAAATAAACAACGGCTGGGCACCCTTGCAGCGGGTCCTCTCCAGGGCATCGGTGTGCCTGTGTGCGGAAAACACCGGCGCTGCGCAGAAATCCATGGAGGTTGCCGTGGACTACGCAAAGGAGCGCCATCAGTTCGGTGTGCCCATCGGCGCATTCCAGGCCATCAAGCATAAATGCGCCGATATGCTCCCCGGTGTTGAAGGGTCCAGGGGTCTGCTTTATTATGCCGCCTGGGCGATGGAAGAAGAAGACTCCACCACTGCGTCCATGGCGGCTGCCGCGGCAAAAACCTTCAGCGCCAACGCCTTGAGGGATATCTCCACAGATACCATTCAAGTGTTGGGAGGCGTGGGTTTTACCTGGGAGTATGACGCTCACTTCTACATGAAACGAGCCAAAGCCAATCAGGTCATGCTGGGCGACAATGCCTACTACTGGGAGGAAATCTCCAAAATGCTGGGATATTGATTGGAATAAGCAGCCATCAAAACGGATGCCGAATTCAACCGGGAGGAAGTCCTATTCCTGGCGGAATTCGGCATTGTTCTTTCTTTCTGATCCGAAACTTTTAATCAGTACCCCAATTTTTTGTCCACCATGTTGATCAGGGGTTCACCGGCCTGGTAGCGCTTTAAATTTTCCACAAAAATATCCATCAACCGGTCGACATAGTAGGGAGTGCCCCCGGCAACATGGGGCGTGATGAGAACATTGGGCATCTGCCAGAGGGGGGAAGTCTCGGGCAACGGCTCTTTTTCAAAAACATCCAGCCCTGCCCCGGCAATGCGTTTCTCCTGAAGGGCCGTAACCAGTGCCGCCTCCCGAATCAAAGACCCTCGTGCAATATTGATCAGTACGGCTGATTTTTTCATCACGGCGAACTCAGGTTCTCCAATCAGGCCCTCCGTCTCCGCTGTTCCGGCTGCCGTCACCGCCACCCAGTCCGATTGGGCCAGCATTTCGTGAAGACCATTGGGGCCGTACATTTTATCCACATAGGGGCTGGTCCGTTCCGGATTTCGGCGCATCCCCAGAACTTTCATATTCAGCGCCTTGGCCTTTTCTGCGGTTTTCTCCCCGATCTTTCCGACACCCACCAGTCCCAAAGTGGTGCCCTCCATCTCTTTAATCTCGCCCAACCGTTCCCATTTGCCGTCCATCTGGTTTCTCATGTGCCCCGGAAGGTTGCGGGCAAAGGCGAACATCATGGAAAGGATATGCTCGGAGATGGGAATGGCATGGACACCCGATGCGTTGGTGAGCAAAACGTCGCGCTTAATCACCTCCGGGGACTTGAGAACCCAGTCCGCACCCGCGCTGGCCAGTTGCGCCCATTTCAGATTGGGAAGTTTGGCGATCCAGGCATCCAGCATCACGCCCAAAAAGATATCGGAAGAAGCACACTGCCGGGCAACCGCCTCGGTCCAGTCCGCTGGAGATTTCACAATGACGATTTCAGCTCCGGGGGCCGCTTCCCGAATCCTTGCCAGGTGCCTTTCCTTGAAGGTTTCGTCCCTAATGATCAAGAAGTAGAATATCCCGATGCCGGATATTTTTCGTTGTGTCATGGTTTGCTCCTTATCGGTTGCAGATGGATAAACTTCGTCCGAATATAAAACTTTGTTTTGATCATTTATCATAGCCGATGAATGAAGTAAAAACATTAATTTATAATGAATTATTGATTATAAAGTAAATGATATTGACATCCAATATATCTTAGAGGTAAGATTTCTCATCTCATTATATAAATATAAGGATAGGATATGTCGGAAACAATTGAACGAGATCTGGAAGTATTTGTTGGTGGAAGACGCGTTCCCGCGGTATTGTGGACGCCCGGGGGAATGAAAGGCCCCTTCCCCATCGTCCTTGTGGGACACGGAGGAGGCGGCCACAAACGGGTTTCCCTTGTGGTGGATATGGCAAAAGGATTTGCCAAGGATCATGGGATTGCCACCCTTGCCATCGATGGTCCTGTGAACGGGGATCGCGAGGCCAACACGGCAGAAGCCCTTCAACTACGCGAAAAAGATCCCAAGGCCTATCGCCTGAAGTATTACACAGACAAATATGATGAAATGGTAGAAGACTGGCAGGCAGCTTTGGAGGTTGCGATGACATTTCCCGAAATCAGTAAAACCGCCGTGGGGTATTGGGGGGTTTCCATGGGAACCCGCTTCGGGCTTCCCTTGGTTGCTGCTGAAAAACGGGTTAAAGCTGCGGTATTGGGGTTGTTCGGCTATGGGCAAGGAGCTTCCGCCAATCAGCGTGTCTATGAGGATGCCCCCAAAATCAATGTGCCTGTTCTCTTTCTTCAGCAATTGGCGGATGAAATGATCCCCAATAAAGCCTATTGGGATCTGTTTCAGATGTTAGGAACCCAAAATAAACGATTGCATGCAAGCCCCGGCGGTCATGTGGAAATCCCTGCAGAAGAAAAAATTGCGTCACGATGGTATCTTGCCAATCGACTGGCTGAAATAGAATCGTAAACAAAGGAGAACGAACATGAATTTCACAAGCCTCTTATTGATCCTCCTGGCATTGCCCCTAACCCTGGCATTTACTTCTGAAGCTTTGGCAGACAGCACACCATTTCATGACATCGGCCCGGTCCAATTGGACAGTGGTTTGATTTCAGGAGCCGCATCTCCGGCAGCCAAAGACATCTCTGTTTTCAAGGGAATCCCCTACGCGCAACCCCCTGTGGGGGAACTGCGCTGGACTCCCCCGGTACCCGTCCACCCTTGGAAAGGCGTTCGGCCGGCAAAGGACTTTGGTCCCGCAGCCCCGCAAAAAGCCATGGCAGCCGGGGGCGGAATTACCGAAGACATCTGGCAGGATGAGGATTGTCTGTATTTGAATGTCTGGACTCCGGCCAAATCCAAAGAAGAAAAACTTCCGGTGATGGTGTGGATTCACGGGGGCGGGTTTCGTATCGGCTCTTCCTCCATGCCCTCTTATGATTGCGCAAAATTGGCCCAAAAAGGCGTTGTCGTGGTTTCCATGAATTATCGTCTGGGTTTTTTCGGGCAATTTGCCCATCCGTGGTTGACGGAAGAATCGGAGCACAAGGCTTCAGGCAACTACAGCCTCCTGGATCAAATCCTGGCCTTGAAATGGATTCAAAAGAACATCAGCCAGTTTGGCGGCGACCCGGACCGAGTAACCCTCTTCGGGGAATCCGCCGGAAGCAGAAGCATTACCTTGCTGGTAGCCTCTCCCTTGGCAAAGGGTCTGTTCCACAGAGGGATTTGCCAAAGCGGTGCCATCCGGGATGTGAACACCCCCAGAAAAGTCCGGGAAGATCAGTGCGCGAAGATTGCAGAACAATTGGGCGCCACATCCTTAAAAGAGCTGCGGGCGTTAAAGGTCGAAGATTTTGAACAAATCCAGAAATTTGATTCCAACCCCATTGTAGACGGGTGGGTGATTCCCCGGGATCCGGCCATTTTATATGCCGAAGGCAGCATCAACAAAGTGCCTTTGATGATCGGCATCAATGCGGATGAGGCCATGCTCTTTCTGGTAAGAAGTACTATCGATACCCAGGAAAAATACACCGCCCATGTAAACCATACGTATGGGAACCAGGCACAGAAAATATTGGCTGCATATTCCGATGTTGCACAAAAAGACATCAAGGATGCCGTAAGCCAGATCAGCACGGATTCAACCATGCTGCTGCCCGCCATTGAGCAGGCCCGATGTTTGGAAAAAACAGGAACTCCGGCCTATTTTTATTATTTTACCCGAATCCCGCCCACCCTCTTGGGCAAAGTGGCCAAATCCCATCATGGTGCTGAAATACCATACGTAATGGGACTTTTGACAAACCGGTGGGGAAAAGCCGAGCAAACAGACCTGGATCTTTCCAATGCCATGATGACCTACTGGACCCGGTTTGCCACCCATGGAAATCCCAATGAATCGGGACTTCCGGAGTGGCCGGTGTACAGCAGTAAAACAAATGCCTACCTGGAACTGGGAAATGAAATTAAGGCAGGAACAAACTTGCGAAAAGACAAATTAACCCTTTGGGAAATGATGGAAAGCAAATGAATCGAAGCGCCTTTTGAAGAAGAACGCGCCGTCTGGGAGGGTATCATTCCTTGAGGTCAGTGAATGCCTATATACAAGCACTAAATACCCCAAAAGCCTTTGCCGGATGCAAGTATCTTTAAGGCTTCATGGGTGGATTTCGCCTTTTATTGCAGGCTCGTCTCCCCCCAAAACCAGCGTCTCATAGCAGACCAATTCCTTGACCAGGCCCCGGATCACGGCGGTGACACCGGGGCTGGCTTCTCCGCTGTAAAGCCCGGTGAAATCCGCGCAATTACTCAAGGACCGGCCCACGAAAAGATCCAGAAACGCCCGATCCTTAAAGGACTGACTCCTCTCCCTGGCCCGCTGAACATAGATGTCTTTGATGACCCCCGAATTGTCCAGGCCGAATACGAATTCCACGGCCCCGTACTCCCCTTTCTGGGACGCGGCGATAATGGTGCCGATCACCCCGCCGGTGTCCCCGGTCATTTCAAAATATTGGAACAGGTCCTGCTGTCCGGGCAGGAGACCAAAACCGAGCCTTTGTTCGATAATCTTTCGCTGATTCCCCGAAATCGGGGCACTGACGGTTTTATAGTCCCTGGCATCCGGAAATATCCGAGTCATGGTGCGCTCGGGGTTTCGCCATACGCAAAGGTAAACATCCTGGGCGGCAGCGGGAATCGCGCTAATAAGACCAAGAAAACAAACGATAAACCTGAAGCGTGACCGTATGACGTGCATCGCTTTCTCCTGCATAACGATATCCTCCTCTCATGGTAAACCAGGGCAGCAAAGGTCGTGGCCAGGGGCTGGTGATCCACCCGTCCGGTGGCAACTTCAATCCGTCCCAGAAATCTTCCCAGGTAGAGGGTAGCGTCCACCCCGCCCAGGGCACGCAGAACTTCCCGATCCTTATTCATGCCCACCATGTCAGATGCGTCCTCATCATGGGATATTAAGGACCGGCCCCAGGCCGCGGACAAGCCCAGTGAAATTTCATCGGTATCGCCGGGGGTGAACCCGACCCGGCCCACGGCAAGGCCATGGCCAATATCTTGGGGCGTATTATGGGGGCCGTAACCCTGAGTGACGGAAAGACCGTAATCCACTGCCCCCATAACTCCTGAAATCTTGAGACCACTGTCCACATCCATTCCCAAGAGTCGGTCGTAGGGCATGTCATAGAGGAGCCGGGATGCCGAAAAACCTGGCAGAAGCCCCCAGGAAGACCAAACCGGCCGGTGGTCAGGCTCCATGCTCCCAGGGGTCCTTTATACTGCCCATAGAACTCATGGGCGATGATCTCATCAAAATCATCCTCCGCCTCCACCAGGGCGAAAAGGATGAATCGATCCCCCCGATCGTCGGCAAAGGTTTTCCGCACGGAGGCACCTACCCGGTGGAGGTTGGCCTCGTAATCATCCCTGTCCTCCCATCGGTACCGGGCATCAACGTCCGCGGACAAGTTCCAGGAGGCGACGGCCTCCGCCGGAAGGGTCAGACCCAGAAACACCAAGGCCATAAAAATCCGGCCGATGCTGTTCAATATATTTTTTATCATTATTTTACCCCTGGGGTAACAGCGTTCACGGAGAAACGCTTACCATGACATCTTTTCCATTTGCGTTCCCAATGGTATCTGTTGGAGACCCCTTCTATTGTATGATGGCCCCATCCTCTATCTGCACCGTCCGGCCGCAGCGTTTGACGATATCGGAATTATGGGTGACCAAGACGATGGTGACCCCGTCAGCGTTAAGCTGTTCAAACAGGTCCATGATGAGGCCCGCATTTTTGGAATCCAGATTGCCGGTGGGCTCATCCGCCAGCAGGATGGGGGGTGCGTTGATCAGGCTGCGGGCAATGGCCACCCGCTGCATCTCTCCGCCGGAAAGCTCGCCCGGCAAATGATGCAGCCGATTTTCCAGGCCCACCTTCCCCAGCAATTCCATGGCCCGGCCATTGGGTTTGTGCCCCGCGAAAAGGGAGGGCAGAGTCACATTTTCAATAACATTCAGGGTGGGAATGAGGAAAAACTGCTGAAACACAAACCCGATGGATGTCTGGCGCAGCCGGGTCAGGCCGGATTCACTTTCTTCCTGAATTTCCCGGCCGTTCACCGTAACCCGGCCATTGGAGGGTCGATCCAGACACCCCATGATGTTCATGAGGGTGGTCTTGCCGGACCCGGAATGGCCGACCACGGCCACGTATTCACCGGGGGCCACTGAAAGGGAGACATCCTTAACCGCATGAACCGTCTCCGGGCCCCGCCGATAATTCTTGGATACATTGTCAAGCTGAATGATCGCTTTGTTATTCATTTCTAAGCACCTCCATGGGAATGATTTTAGCCGCCCGCAGCGCGGGATACAAGGAACAGGCCATACCGACGAGGGTGCACACGCCAAAGGCCGCAAGGGCGATAACGGGATCCGGCCGGGCGATGGCCCCGGACGGGACATAAGCAATCAGAAACCGGCGAAGCAGGTTTCCGGACACTGGACTCAGAACCATTCCAAGCAGCGCCCCAACAGCGCTCCCTGCGATGGCGATGGCTGTGGTTTCCAGGGAGATGAGCCGGAGCAGATCATATTTTCCGGCCCCCACGCATTTCAGATAGGCGATCTCCCTGCGCCGCTCCAGCACGGCCATGAGCATGGTGTTGATGATACCGCACACGGAAATGAGAAAGGCCACCCCCACCATGACGAACATGATGGCCCGGGTGGAGCTGAAAAACTGGAGAATCCCGTCACTCAGCTCCCGGGACCCAATGACGAAATAATCCGCAGGCATGGAAGCCCGAATGCGGTTACGCACCGTGTCCATGGCCGATATGTCGGCAAGTTTCAGGGCCACGGCGGAAAGCTTCCCCTCCCGTTTCACCAAGGACTGCGCTGTGGCAAGGGGCATAAAAAACGTGCCGTCGTCCTGGCTGTAATTGCGATGAAGAATTCCGGAAACGACAAATTCGGTGTCAAAATGCTCCACATAGGTTCGGTCACCGATTCCTAAATTTTCAATCCGGGCCATTTCCGCCCCGAGAATTATGGAATCCCGGGTAGTGAACCACCCGCCCGAGGCAAAACGCCAGTCGGGTTTGATTTTTTCCACGGCATCGGTGATGCCCATGAAAATGTCCGTGCGGGAGCCATCGTCCGTGGTGACGGCGAAGAGTTTGAAAGGCATCACCGCGGCCAACTCCGGCATTTTTTCGAGCCGGGCCACAATGCTCTCATCCACATAAAGGGGACTCAGACCCCCCTGGGCGATGACCGAAGCGGCTTCGATGGGGCAGCCTTCCTTGGTGATATACATATGGACACCCGTCTTGTGGACCAGGTCGTTTGTCACGGCATTGGAATAGCCCTGGTCCAGGGACAGGACCACGCTTAAGGTGGCGGCGGACACCGCAAGGCTCAATCCTGTCAGCAGGCTGCGCACAGGATTTCTCCGAAGATTGCTGATGGCGACTTTGATAAATGTCATGATTCTCTCCTATTCCATTTTAAGGCCCAGGGCGGAAAATACCACTTGCCCCTCGCCACTGATAACCTGGGTGTAAATGGTAACGGGTTTGCCTTTCTTCAGCTTCGGGAATTTGAACCCCTGGGGGTAGATGGTGGCGGTGTGCATTCCGTCACGGAACATAAATTCACATAGGGACGCACATTGGCCGGACACGAAGCCTTTCATGACAATGGCTTTACCGTCGTATTCAGCCGGGTTCCCCATCACGGATGCAAGCCCAACCAGGGGTTCGGTCGTCGGGATGTCCACACCCAGGCGCAATTCCGCCCGGACCGGCACGACATGACCGGCAAGTATGATGATGGCAAAAACTATAATCGGGCGAAAGACTTTCCAAAAATATACATATCTAATTGATTTCATTTTAATTCCCTTAATTAAAGGCGTACCGCAAAAAAGCCATTGATACGCCATTCGTTTTTTAAAAACAGCACCCAAGACGCCACAAGGAAACATTTCCAGATCGCATCTTCCACGGCATCGCCGAAACGCAACAGTTATTTTAAGGATTCACAAAAACAAGAAAATAGAACGACAGGGTAAAAACAAGGAAATCAAATCAGAAGAATGGTGGAAGCGATATGGGGTGGTGTGGGGATCATGTTTTTCTGAAACATGAAACCAGACTGGGTGCGGGCAAGATGAAGATCAGGCATGAAAGCCGTAGTACCGGCTTCGTGATACCGAAACTCATTCACCTGATGCCTCGATTCAACCGAGATAACGGCTTCCGGGATGGCCGATTGTTTTCTGGTTTCGCCAGCACAGCAACAGACTGGAGAATCATCCCAGGAAGAGCCCTTCCCGATGCCACTGAAAAATTCTTCGCCAGAAGGCTCCGGCCCACCCCCTCCGGTGAAGCAGCAAGAACCTGCCGGATCTTCGGAGATAGCAGATCCCGTATTTGCACCCGCTTCACAGAGGCATGCGATCGCAGGAACCACCTGCAGCGCGATCAGTGAAAAAATCATTACCGCGGTCAGCATCAGGCTATTTTTTTTGACCAAAATGGGTCTCATGGACAACACCCCTGAAAATTTAAAAAAAATAATCGTTTAAACAAATAATGATCCCGGAGGGCAAAGTCAAGGGGGTTTTTCTTTGGATCAATGTTTTTCTCCTTGTTCAATGGACCTTCCGTAAAACCGCGCCGGATTACTGACAGGCCAGAAGGATGGCCAGAACAAACGCGTAACAAATCTTTAATCAATTTTGTTTGGACAATGAGCTGGTTCCGTGCATTGGTAAAATCCTTATTAAAATAGCCTGTGATAAGAGCAAATGCAGTTGATCCGTCAATCCTGTTTTTCAATAAACGACATGTAAAAGGAATTGACATTTTTTTGGATTCTATAATATGCTTGCCACTATAGAGTAAATCAAATAAATAGTGTTAAGTTCAAAAGCAAGCAAAAAGGAATTAGATTTCTATTCTTTCCTATGTGGTCATATCCAACCCTCTTGCGGAGAACCCCCACATGGCAACAAAACAAACAACAAGCACGAGAGTTTTTAACCTATTGACAATCCCAAGAAAATATCTCCAAAAATAAGCTCGGGTTTTAAAAGATTGAAAGCTTTGCAAACCAACGGCCATCGAATGGATCTTACATTTTAACCGCAATATACAGAAAGGAATTTTATGGACACCATCGAACCTATTTACAAAGAACTCGCCGCCAGGGTCACCAAGGAAAAAAGTAAAACCCTTCCCTTTGTATTGAAAAAGGGCGTCAATCTGGAGCAAGCCAAAATTTTACGGGAGCTTCCAAACACAGTTGAGGGAGTTGCAGAAAAATTGGGCTTGGATGTGGATACGGTCAGCAAAGAGATGCAGATCCTCTTTGAAATTGGGGTGGCCATGCGTGGCCGTAAAAGATGGAGCCTGGTGAACCACATCGTACTGGTAAAAGATCTTATGGCTTCGGCCAATGCGAAGTATATCGATGATGAGCTGTTAGACCTGCTCCATGTCATGAGCCTTGAGGGTTCTGAAAATCTTGAGGAACGGGTGAAAAATGGGGAAAAGATCCCGGTGGTGGAGGTGATGCGGGTGCTGCCCAAATGGCGGACCATCAAGGATATACAAGGGATTTTACCCATTGAAGACGTGCGTGAGATTTTTAAAGTCTCGCCCATTGTTGTGCACAATTGCCCCTGCCGCAAGGTATTAAGAGACAGCACCTGTGACACCGGGGTTGCAACGGATATCTGTCTTGCGGCCGGCGCAACGGGTCAAGGATACCTGGATCGCGGTGCGGGCAAAGAAATTACTTACGATGAGGTGATGGCCCTTTTAGACAAACTGGATGAATCCCCGGTGGTATGCACCGTGGGAAATTCAGACACTCTGCCCACCATCCTATGCAACTGCTGTACGGACTGTTGTGGCCTGTTTGTTAAGGCTGCCCGAACAAAACCGGTCTTGGGCAAGGTTCCGTATGCCAAGAGCCGGTTTGTGGTCAAAGACAATCCTGAAGAATGCACGGATTGTGGCCTGTGCCTGGGGAACCGATGTCCTGTGGGCGCCATCTCCATGAAGGAATTTCCGGGATTAGACGGTGAACGCTCCTTTACGGATGTTGAGGAGTGTATCGGCTGTGGTCTTTGCGTGCTGAGTTGCCCCACCGACGCTCGCACCATGAAGCTGGTGAGGCTACCGGAACATATTCCGGACCCTGCGTCCATGTTTGATGCTTCAAACAAGGATTGATTGGTATGAAAAAGGGCAAGATTCTGCCGCGATAAAATCAATAGGAGGAAAGCATGTTAAAAAACAAATTGACGGAAATTCTGGGAATCCAATATCCCATTCAATGCGGTACCATGCAGGGCATCACCACTGCTGAACTGGTGGCTCCAGTGGCAAATGCAGGAGGCTTTTGCTGCCTGCCCTGCGCCACTTTTGCAACCAAAGAAGCGTTTATGGACGAAGTCAAAAAAACCAAGGACATGACCGACAAACCCTTTGGGGTCAATGTAGGGCTTTTCCCTTCCATGGTCCAATCCGCCAGCGCCG
>Ga0180732_1001094_pt1 | contig 18070 bp, 24 predicted proteins | sample KR11_01MetaG_FD_148674 | JGI IMG/M metagenome (GOLD analysis project Ga0180732, IMG submission 148674) | Groundwater microbial communities from the Olkiluoto Island deep subsurface site, Finland - KR11_0.1 MetaG | ecosystem: Environmental > Aquatic > Deep subsurface > Groundwater | place...
GCCCCATGTCCTTGGCGAAGGCGAGCATCTGGTCGGTGTAGCCGGCGCGCGCCGGATCGAGGCCGTGCCACGCCGTCAGGTCATGGAGGTAGAAGTCCTGGTCGGCGTAGAAGGCGCGAGTGGCGTCAGGGTCGGTTGGGTGGGTGGCCTCCCAACGTTCCTTCCCCATCGAGCGGACATCAGGAGACCTCAGACGTTCCGTCAACTCATCCATATCCTCGTTGAGGAAGACACTCAGATCTTCGATTGGGTCAAGTGTCATTAGGCGCCCCGCATCCACATCCAGTGCAGTCACGCGCACACCCCTTGCGCCACCAGCCGCCCGCCTCGTGAACGAAGCCCGCCGCCGACATCGCGCCCTCGTAGAGCGGCCCATTCTCGACGTGGTGCATCGGGTAGACCTGCTCGAAGCCGAAACTGGGGGCGGTATAGATGCGACCACCAGGCTTGAGGCAGGCCGCCAGCGAACCCACGCAGCGCGCCAGGTCAGGGACGTGCTCCAGCACGTCCACCGCCACGATAACGTCTATAGGCTCGGCCATAGGAACCTTGTCCAAGCTCGCGGCGTAATGCAGGGCCGAGGCGCCGAGCTTGCGCCCCCACCACTCGGCGAACTGGCGACAGGCGTGGTTGGCATCGACGTAACGCACCACGTTGCCCTGCTGCACCAGTTGGTGGGCAATGGTGCCGATGCCCCCGCCGAAGTCTAGCGCCGAGCAATCGCGCACGTCGGCCAGCGCCGCCTGGTGCGTCTGGAATGCGGCCGACGAATTCCAATGGATGAGTTCGGGCAGGTAGAGGGCGGAATTGACATAGAAGTCGGACTCGGAGCGCCGCACCTGCCATTCCATCGCCAGGAAGCAGGCATCGTAGCGATGTAGCAGCACGTCGGCGCGGATGCGCTCCCAGCCGAGGAACTCGGTCAGCAGGTCGATGCCGTAGTCGAGTGTCATACGGATCATGGCCGTCTCCGGTGCCGCGACGCCCAGCCAATTCGCACCATCAGCATAGCGATAAACGTGACGCCACAGATGAAACCTAGCGGGAACATCAGGAAAGCTAAGCCCCATTCCATTAGCGTACTCTCGCTGATTCTGACATGCCCGGCGCCGGAAGGTAGCGCAGACGACGCAGACACCCATCTTGCTCATGCTCCGTCTGTCGCAGACGTTCGCGCCACGGTGTAGCCGAGTCGTAGGATGAGCGCGGCAGGCAATGCAGGTGCAGGCCATGCCAAGCATAGCGGGGGCGGATGTCCTCGCCAAAATAGTAGGCCAAGTTGGGATTTAGATGGTCGTCGGGATTCTCGAATGGATAAGGGCCATCCCACCGCGTCGCCTTGTCGAATACGGCCATCTTGCTGTGCTGGCTGGCGACGTAGTAGCCTGCCGCGTCGCGTTGCACGTTGGCAAGGGTGGTGAAGCCGAACCGCTTTCCAGGAGGCATCTCACTGGCGACGATGGCACACAACGCCCATGGCCAGTAGAGTTCGTCGCCGTCGATTATCATGCACCAAGGCGTCCGCGTCATGTCAGTGAGTCGCTGTCGCAAGTCCCCATTTTCTTGCGGTGTCAACCGTGGATAGAAGCGTATATGCACATTGGGATAATCGTCGTAGTGGTCTGCCAGCAATACAGGCGTTCTATCCTGTGAACCGCAGTCCACTACCAATACCTCCTTGAACCCCGCCTGCACGACCGCCTCCATGACCGGTATTATGAAGTTCTCCTCGTTGCGCACCATGACGTGCGCCGTTATGTCCATTCTACCTTCCCCCAAACTAGTAATTCTTGGGCATCCCTAACACCCACCGACGGATCGAGCTCCGTACCCTCGATAATGAGGCCGAGCGACTGCACCATCGCTTGTGCCTTCGCAAGTGGCAGGGCATAGGCGGCTTGGTATTCGCCTATATTGAACGTCCTACCCCTAGTGCCAGAAACGGTGAGCATTGTGAATACCCAGCGGTTGCAGTGGAACTTACCTAACACCAGGCGTAGGAATGCCTTAGCGTTCTTGGTATGCTGGACGACGTGCATCACGAGGCCGAGATCAAACCGCTCGGTCAGCGCCACGTCCTCCGCCGCGCCGCGAATGAAGTCAGCATTGGGCCCGAAGCGCGCTGCCCTCAGCATGGCCTCGGACTGGTCGATGCCGACGTAGCGCGGCACACCGAGCGCGCCGCAGTACTGGCCGGAACCGCAACCGATGTCCAATACCGACTGCACGTCCCAGCCGCGAGCCAATTCGACGACGCGGTTCACGAGACGCAGTTTCGCCTCGTCCATGAGCCACGCCTCCGCCTGAACCTCGCACGCCTCCGCGTCGAGCCAAGCCCGTTCGGCTCCGGGGTAGATCGCAATCCTGGTCATCGTTTCGGCCTCGAACGGTAGTGAACGTGCGGGACTACCATAATCCCACCAGCCCTGGGCGGGTTCACGACTGTAGTAGTCTCGCGGTCGGGCATGTCGATACCGCCCGATGGCCGCCGACCAGGATGCACCACGACGGGAACCCACGGCACAAAACCCAACGTGGGATCGGGTATCGTCAGCGTCAGCAAGGCCGCAAGCACCGCCAGCGTCAACGGCCCCATCAGCAGGGTCGGCGCGAGAAGCGTCATCGTCATCTGCACCGGCGTCGGCGCGAGGCCGTAGACGAGTAGCAGCGTTGGGTCGGGGACGAAGGCTGTCAACGCCACGGTAGTCGGCGTCAACGCAAGGGACAGCGCCAGACTCGGAGCCAGGGCGGACAACGCCAGCGCGACGGCAGTGGGCGTCATCGTAAGGGCACCGAGCACCAGGGACGGAGCCTCGGCCGCCAGAAGTAGCGCAACCGTCGTGGGCACGAGTGCGTAGGCAAGGGCGAGCGCGGGAGCGGGTGCGGTCAACACTAAGGCAACGGTGTTTGGCGTCAGTGCCAGGATGTAGACCACTGTCGGAGCGGGTAGCGAGAGGGTCATCGCCACAGCGTTAGGAGTCAGTGCCAGCACCAGCGAGAGGGTCGGCGCCTCGACCACCCCGACGAGGGTGACCGTTGCGGGCGTGAGAGATATGCCGATAACGACTACTGGCTCTGGGATGGACAATGCCAGCGACACTGCATCGGGCGTTCTTGTTATAGCGCCAAAGGCCAGCGATGGGGACATGACGCTCAATAGCAGCGCGACTGCATTGGGCGTGAGTGATATGCCAATGGTGACCGTAGGTGCCGGTATGCTTAGCGACACCAGAACGGTGTCGGGCGCAAGGGCGAATGTGAGCGCGAGCGTCGGCCCCGGCGTCGCTAGGAGTAGTGCGACCTCGTTGGGCGTCAATCCAAGAGCGAGTGCGAGCGTTGGCGCTTCAGCCGTCAGAGCGACAGAAACGGTATTGGGCGTTAGCGTCTTAGCGCCAAAGGCCAAAGCTGGCATTGGCACCGTCAACGTCAGCACGGTCGCGTCGGGCAACAGTATCTTGACCCCAAAGGCGAGCGCGGGCACCAGTGGCGTCAACGTCAACGCGGCGGCGTCCGGCGCCAACGCCAGGGATAGCGCAATGGCCGGAGCAGGAATGCTCAACGATGCAGGCACGACATCTGGTGCCAACCCCAATACGAGAGATAGTGTCGGCGCTTCTACTGTCAACGCCAACGCTACAGTATCAGGTGTCCTTGTGATCGAGCCGAAAGCCAGCGCAGGCGTGGGTGCGCTCAGTAGCAATGTGACCCCTGCCGGCGTGAGTGCATAGGTCAATGTGAGCGCTGGCGCAGGGGCGCTCAGGGACAGTGCCGCCGCGTCCGGCGTCAGCGTCAGGACGTAAACTACTGTTGGCGCAGGGACACTGAGCGCCATCGCCACGGGGCTCGGCGCGACCGCGAGCGTGAGTGTTATCGTCGGCGCCTCCGCTGTTAGGACAAGGGTGGCCGCGTCCGGAGTGAGCGTCTTGACCCCGAAGGCCAGAGCCGGTGTCTCCACCGATAGCGTTATCGCGGCTGCGTCTGGCAACAGTGCCAGCGATAGCCCGATAGCGGGGCTCGGCACCGACAGGAGCGCGGCCACTGTGTCCGGAGACAACGCCAACGAAAGCCCGACGGTAGGCGCCGGTATACTCAGCGTCATCGTGGCGGTATCGGGTGCCAGACTCAGTGCCAGTGAGAGAGTAGGCGCCTCGGCGGTCAGCGTGATGGTGGTCGCATCAGGAGTAAGCATCTTGACGCCGAAAGCCAATCCTGGCGCGGGCAGCGTCAACGTCAACGTAGTTGCATCAGGAGACAATGCCAACATAAGGCCGATGGCGGGTGCCAGTGCCGCCAGTATCGTCGCGACGGTATCCGGCGTGAGATCGATAGCAGCGCCGCCCAATGAGATCACCGGCTCCGGAATGCTCAGCGTGGCCGTTATCGCATCGGGTGCCAGCGCAAACGTCAGCGATACCGCTGGCGCGGGCGGCGAGAGCATAAGCGTTATGGCGTCAGGCGATAGTGCAAAAGCGAGTCCGAGTGCTGGTGCAGGGGCCGTCAGGATAGCCGCTATCGCGTCGGGCGCCAACGCCTTGACACCAAATGCCAGCGACGGTGCCTCTACTGTCAGCGCGATGGTAGCAGCAGCGGGCGCCAGCGTTTTGACGCCGAAGGCCAACGCAGGTGCGGGCGTGGTCAGAGATATGGGCATGGTATCGGGGGCCAGCGATAGCGACAACCCGATCGCCGGAGTTTCCGCTGTCAGCGTCGCGCCTATGGCGTCCGGCGCCAGTGCCAGGGTGAGGCCGATAGCCGGTGCCGGCGTGCTCAGCACCGATGGCACCGTGTCCGGCGTCAACGCCAACGTGAGCGATACCGCTGGCGCAGGAGCCGTCAGCGTGGCTACCACTGTATCCGGCGTCCTGATGATACCACCGAAGGCCAGAGCCGGAGCGGGGGCACTCAACGCTAGCGTCGCCGCACTCGGCATCAGCGTGAACAGCAGGCTCACTGCACCCGTCTGAACCGAGAGTTGCAAAGTGCCAGCACTCGGTGTCAAGGAAAAGGTCTTGGCGATGCCAGGGGCAGGAGCGGACAGCGCCAGGCCAACCGCGCTCGGCGTCAACGTAATCGGCCCTGCCGCGCTGACCAGATACGCTATCAGCATCCCGCACTCTGCGAGATAACTGTCGTCCACCGTGCCCGTAGACCGCTGGCCGATGCCTGCCGCGTTGCTGGGATAGGCCGCCGAAGTGGTGAAAAAGTTGCCGAGCCGATAGGTAGTATGGCTGGTAAAGGTGGCGACGACAGCGCCATTGTCCACAAGTCCCTGTGTCGTAGTGTCAATGTCGTTGCTCTTGAACCACATCCAGGCGTCGCGGGCCACGATGGTTATGGTCGGGTGGATACTTCCTTCTGCAAACGCGAGATCGCATGTTGGAAAACCAGACCAATCTACACCACTATTATTGGACTGGACCATCGTGCCGCCAGAATATTCGGAAGCCGCATAAACCCGCGCCGAGCGGTAGAGGTTGGAAGCGTCACCGACAGTGTAAAGAATGATTGCGTATTTGACGCCGCCAGTAACGGTATATGGGGTTGTGAAGTTGAATGATCGCAAGCCAGTCGCGGGATAGACTGGAAACGCTCCATATGGAATAGATACAGATGCCAGATTACCCCCGGTGGGTAACCCGTCCACATCAGTGGCACGGAGGGCGATTGTCAGGTTAGGAGGAACCCCATATGAGCTGATACGAACCGTGATCCACGACAAGGAATGCGTAGCGACAGGCGTGAAGGTTTGTCCCTGCCATTGTGCACCGTAAAAGCCGATCGTATCAACAGTGGTATCATAACTCTGGTCAGTGGCGCCCAGGTCGACATCGCCATCTGGGATTGCCTGTAGCGTGTAGTCCTGTAGCAACTGCACTTTGGCGAGGTCGGCCTTGTAGTTCACCGTCGAGATGGGCCGCTCGTTGACCGCGCCCGTGCCGCCAGTGGTGGCATATTGATTGTTGTTGACGGCGGCGGGCAGCTTGGCCGTTACCCGTATGTCGCCAGTGTCGGTGAGCGAGGTGTCGTCGTCTACGTAGACGTGCGAGAAGTTGAGGACTTTGTTGGCGCCTGGATTACTCAGCCACCCCAAGTGCATATTAGTGGATCCAATATAAGAAAGAGCAGTATCCGCCTGGGTCTGACTTACTTCCAGAGCGCCATCGAGGAAGACTTTGATCGTATAATTGTTGACAGCGGTGATAACGTAGGCAACACTGACTCGGTAAAGCTTATTTGCTTGTAATCCGGTTATCCCCACGATGCCGGGCATAGTCCACAAGCGATTGAGGCCATCCAATGCCCACATAACGACGGCATTTCCGCTTGCATCAGTAATCCGTAGGAAAGGTATGCCTTCCGCCAAATCTGTGAAGTATATGTAGAACGATATTCTTGTTCCCGCATCGTGCAGGATAGAATTCTTTCTGGCATAAGCTACCGCGTTTTCCGCTCCGCTATCGCACTTCCACGACGACAGTCCTAGCGGGTCTCTGGCCGCCGTCGTGTCGCGGGTCACGCTGCCAACTATGCTAGTCCAAAAGCCACCGTTGAAGGTCGCCTGGGGCGTCTCCATAAACAGGCAGCTCATGCCGCCACCAACTCACGCTGCCATAATTGCAGCCGCTCTACGCAGCGCCGCCCCGCTTCGCACGACTCGGCCACGCCTACCACGTAGTTGCCGCCCTGGTTGCATTGACATTGACTTGCAGAGTATAATGGTAGCAGCAACAAGGAGGACATATAAAGATGAATGAGGAATGGCGACCGATTGTCGGCTTCGAGGGTGTCTATAGTGTCTCTTCCTTTGGCCGCATCCGACGTGATAAAGCAGCGTTTGGGGCCACCGTTGGACGCATCTTGCGACCTAACACTACATCCGCCAGTGGGAGGCTCTATCCCTGCATAGTGCTGCGGAATGGCGGAAAGTCGCATAGGCGACCTGTGCATATTTTCGTGGCTAAGGCCTTTCTGGGGCCGCCAATGCCTGGTCATGAGTGCCATCATAGAGACCACAACAAAATGAACCCTGCCCTGGACAACCTCGAATACGTTACGCGCCAGACGAATAAAAAGCGGGATGTTGAAGATGGCTTTTTCTCTTTCCGTTATGGAAGCGAAACGTCTAATGCCAAATTGACCGAAGACCAAGTAAAGGCTATTCGCGCATCTTCGGAGACTTGCCAGAAACTGGCGCAGGTCTACGGAGTGTGTAACAGCACCATAAGCCGCGTCCGAAATAGGAACGCAACCCGTCCTACTTGGCCCCATATCTAAACCAAGCATGAAAGACGTTCCCTCGCTTCAAGTTGTCCCTGCCATATTTGGAGTTGATTGACTACGCGCGTTCCTGCCTCACACCAATCTCTCGCTACAGCGACTACATACTCACCATCTTTATATATCCTGACGAGCGGGTAAAATTTGCAGACAACCATCCTGACTTCATGTATCGAACAGGAGTTGTCTTCTCGCTGATACGGGCAGGGCGTCGGCAGCGACCACCGCAGCGAATCGAGCCGCTCTAGCCGCGCCTTCATGTGCCGAGGCTGCTCGCCAGTATGCAGCGCGATGCGCTCTATCTCATACTCCTGCACGACGATAGGCTTGCACGTTTTACAGCACAGGCCGCAGCTGGCGCAGTCAATCAATGGCAGCAGGCCGAGCACCGACGCCCTGTCCCAGCGGATGCCACTCACGAAGAGGCTATCCGTAACGCCACTCGGCACGCGACGCCCCCTCGCTGATGGTGATTTGGTAGCGCAGTGGATTCAGGCTCAGAACTTCGATAGTAGCAACCGACGGCTGCGCCACTAGGTCGGTGCCATCTATGCGGAGATAAGGGTCTGGGTTAGCGGCCAGGTGAGCGGGCAGGTCAGGGTCGAGTTCCGCCAGCGGCGTGCGCTCCTCTAGGCCAACATTCAGATATGCCTCAGCCGCCGCCTTGAATCGCGCCATCCTGGTGGCCGCATTACCCGTGCCGACCATCGCCGCTATCTGCGCCGTCGTGCGGCCCAGCACGTTGCCGTTCAGCAGCAGCACCCACAGGCCAGGCTCGCCCGTCTGCGGGTGAGCGTAGTAGACGCCTCGAATCGCGGGCATGCTACCCCCTCATAGGCTACCTCGTTGGCGCAAGCGGCTGCGCCGTCAGCCCCACGGCGTCGGGCGTCAGCACGATGTCGCCCCCTGTCGGCAACGAGCGTCGCCGCGCCTCCAGCGCCGCCAATATCTGTGGCTTCGCCTCAGCCGCGAGCAGGTAACCCGCCACCGCCTCGCTGCGGCTCACCGCCGACAGCACGAGCCTGGTCGTGACCGGGCTGTTGTAACGCAGCGACGTCGGCGTGTCCGGTAGTATCGCCTTGACCTCGGCGGCACTGTGGTCGAGGCAGACGAATCGCTTTTCGGTCGCCTCTACGCCGTGGCTCTGAAGCAGCACATACTTGCTGCCCTCGGTTTCATTGTTGCAGATTGCGCAGTTAGCCATGTCTCTCCTCTCCTATGACAGCGAGATGACGCCCGCGGCGTTCCACGTCACCGTAACGTCGCCGCCGTTGGCGCTGAACGGGAAGCCACCGGTGTCGATCCAGGCGATGGGGATGCTGTCCACGTCGGTGGTCACATGGCGGAAGATCACCATGCCTGCGACCTGCCGCAAGCCAGCGCCGAGTGCTGTCCAGGTGATGTCCACCGCATCGAAGTAGGCCAGGTTGCTGGGCAAGTTCTCGACGACGGATTGGGCCAGCGCCTTGCGGACGTAGTTCGCGCCGTCCATCCAGTCCTCGGTTGTGAACCCGTCCATGAACTCGGTGTCGTCCTCGGTGTCGCAGGTGGTGTTTGTCATCGCCAACGCCACGCGAATGTCGGCGCCTACCTCGTCGAAGTCGAGGTCGCCCTTGAGCATCTTAGTCTTGCATTTATTGTATATGAACGACGCCATCTGGCACTCCTGTCAATTCTCGCTTCATCTCACGCCTACCTAATTCCCCCACTCGCCCCACCAGATGAATTCCATGACCACATTGGCGTCTGGCGAAGCAACGTAGAAGGTATACTCCTTGTTGAATTGCAGGTCTCTCTCGTAGTAGTCCTGCCCGCCGATGATGGTGAAGTATTCGCCGGTTACCAGCAGCTTCACGGCATTGTCGGCGATATGCAGGTCGTGGTCATTGCCGCCAGTCTTGCGGGCGCGGATACGGCCGCGCACCGTGCCGACGGGGACGACGACAGGATAGGCGGTATTGGCGGCGATAATGTCCACATGCCCCGTCCGAAAACTCATGTGTAGGTGTGGCATACCTACCTCCCCCTATCTGTCTACAACGACCTCAAGGTAGCTAGCCGCACCCGTGAGTGCGAGCCAGACCACGACCGCATCAGGAACGGGGCCGACGACCCACAACGCCGCAGGCATCGCCAACCAGACCGAAAGGCACAGCGGGCAGATGATGAGCTTACCCCAGAAGCCGTTGCCGACCCACTGCTCGGTCTCGCCGCCATCGGGGTAGCGGTGCAGCTCCCAGACCGCGCCCAACGCCAGCCGCAAGCGCAGCACCAGGTCGCCAGGGCCGTCCTCGTGTGCCAGCAGGTGCGCGACGCGCCAGACGGCCAGCGCCGCCAGCGCGAACCGCGCTAGAAGCCCGGCGGAGTCCACTTCGGTGTTCGCTCCTCATCTACGGCGCGCGGAACACGCCGCCTTCGGGTTGGCGCCTCGGCGACCGCTGTCCCCGCCGGCGCCACTTGCCCTACCATCTCAGCGGCACGGGCCATGACCTGCTCCACTACCTGTGGCGGCGTGGGCCTCGTCACCGAAGTTCGCGCTGCGGCGGCGGCAGACCTGGCCGCCCGGCTTTGAATCTCCGCTATCGTGACGGCCTCACGCACTGGCGCTATTCGCGCAGATGGCGCCGGCGCCGAGGTCGGCACGCGGTAGCCGCCCTTCTGCAAGAAAAAGGATACGTCCTCACGCCTCACGTCGGTCGTGCGCCGGTAGGGCGGGTTGAATCGGTAGCGCCGACCGCTCGGCCCCGGTATCGAGAAACCGCCAACCTGCGGCCCAATGTATTCCATTATGACGGTCTCGCCGTCTGCCATCGCCTCATCCTCCGATTTTACCTGGCCCGTCTCCATATTGACTCGCACGACGCGGCGCGGGCCTCGGCCACAACATGCCATCTCCTAGCCTCTCCGTGGGGGGAGAGAGCGAAAGGCCCTCTCCCCCCCCCCACATAGTCCTTACCTGCCAGGCTCAACTCCCGCCTGGTAGAGGTCGGAGAAGTTGATACCGTACTCGTCGCGCTCGTCCGGCGTAACCGGCGCGAGCTCGACCATCGAGCAGCATACGTTCTGGATGCGCGCCTGCGCCCATGGCGCCTCGCACACCAGACCTGGCTTGACCAGGATGCATGTCTTGAAGCAGGTCTCGTCGAAGTCACTGTAGACAACGAACCTGCCGCCGTCGGTGGCCTGGAATTTGGCCCCATAGCCGTTAGCGATGCCGACGGGGCTGGTCATGTCGTGGTAGACGCCATAGAACACTTCGCGCGGCCCGATGCGCCGCACCAGAATGTAGACGTCGCTGACATAGCTGCCGGCGCCGCCGCCTTCGCACGACTCGACGGGCAACCAGTCATTCACCAGGAACGAGATGGGATGCCCAGCGACAACGATGTAACCGTCGCCGTTCTGCCCGCCGACTAGATAACGGTCGCGTGCCGCCCGCGCATCCACCGCCACATTGATGATCGGATTGCCTGCCGACCCAGTGCCGCAGGGCTGCTCACACGCGAACTCGTTCACGATGCAGTCGCGCATCTCGGTGCGCGCCATGATCACGATGTTGTTGTCGTCGACACCGCCCGCCGACCGCGCCCGCATCCGAATGCGACCGATAAGCTCCTGAAGCAGGGCGGCGAAGCCGCCGACGCCCTGGCTGCCCCAGTCAACGACGATGCTATCGACGTGGGTGCAGGCGTCCAGAGTCTCGCAGTCCACATAGCCTGTCTTCACGATGTTTTCCAGACCGGAGAACATCGCGGCGGAGGCGCCGTGGTTTCCAATAATCAGGTCTTGCGAGATGTCATCGCGCAGGATGTTGGCCGCGAGCGCCGCCTGCCACTCGGCGTTGTTGCTCACTAGCGCGCCATCGATGCGCAGGATCGGCTCGTTCTCGCAGTATTTCTCGTCGAGCTCGACCATCGCAATGTCCTGCCCACAGCGCCCGTAGAGGCCCTTGTAGAAGCAGATGTTGCACCGACCCCACTCAACAGAATAAGGCTGTGCACAAGGGTCGGTCATGTAGCCGTGCGACGGCTGCCCGCTCGATGCGCCGGCCGGCCCTTCCCAGCTCAACACTTTGACTGTGATGGTGTGCAAATTGTTGCGCCGCCAACTGAGCCAGCGCAGGAACGCATCGTCCTCGACCAGAGCCGAAATAACGTCGTTCGTGCCGCACAGCCCAAACAGGCGGTCTCCGTAGAGCCGCGGCGTCGGCGTGGCGGTGTAGGCATCCTTGGTGCGCCCCGTGCGCCCTGCTTTGCCGCGCAGGACGGCCGCCACCTCGTTGAGGGCGTCGGCCATCTCGATGGTTTGTATCGTGTTCACTTGGTCCGCTCCATGTCCATCCGTCCTACTATCCGCCTAGGTTCGACGCTGGGATACCCTTGCCCCCGAACGCACCACGAATCTGGCTATCCCAGAAACTGGTGTTGTCGGGCAGCGCACCGTCTTCCGGTGGCGTCGCCTTCCGTTCGACAGCGTTCCCCGCATCCTGCGACGCGCGGTAGAGCGTGGCCCGCGGCAGGCCGGACAGCCGCTCGTCAAGCAGCCGTCCCATGGTGACGGGCAGCGAATCCTCGATGGCCTTCACTGAGGCCGCGACCTGCAGCATCACCTCGGCCAGCTTGCCGAGGGCAACATCGGTCGCGTCCACCCGCTCCTTCCACTCGGGGGCTACGGGTTCAGCGATAACCTCGACCGATGCTACCGACTCCGCCTCGATGGCGGTTTCGGCGTCAGTCTCGGCGCTTTCCTCGCCCTCCAAGTCCTTCCACGCTATGCCTGCGTCCTGGGGTTCCTGGGCCATCATCTTCAGCGACGCCTCGTATTCAGACACCGCCGGCTCGCCCAGCACCGCAACCAGGAGGTCGCGCTTGTCGCCTGTGAACATTGTCTTACTTCCCTTCAGAGCCACAGTGAAGGCCGTCCATTCGTTGGCCGCCCAGCGCCTCGGTAATACCGATGCCTCGCGCATGTTGTAGCGCAGCACCGTCTCGCTGTCGCGCTCCAGCGGCTCGAACTCGTGCGACATGCCCAGCGGCAAGAACCGCTCCGGCAATGCCTCCAACGCCTTCGCCGCACGCTCTTTGTCTTCGTCCACCAACCCGCTTATCACCACCATTCCATCATCCGTATAGTCCAGACAATCGGCCTGGCCGAGGCGTAGTCCCTTCTCGTGCCAGAGGCATAGGATGGGGAACGGCTGCCCGCCCGCATCGCAGCGGGCGATGAAGTCCTTGTGCGCCGCGCCTGCTAGAATCTCCGGTGGATCGTCGCGGTCCTGATAGTGATTGCTCACGACACCAATGAAGCGCAATCGACCGTCGACCTGGCGCACCACCTTGAAACTGGACTTCGAGCCGCGCAGTTTCGGGTGGTCGGCGACCCACTTCTTCGCCTCGGCCAGCGTCCACTTCTCGTTGTCGAAGCGCACCGATTGCACCGTCGTCGTGGTTTCACCCGTAAGGTGTCCGATTACGAACTGCACGCCCTCGGCGCCCTGTACCGGCATGGTGCGGAACGAGCCGTCCACGAAGTCACCGGGGTCGCGCAGACGATAGCGAAATTGGTTCTCGGTCTCGTCCCAACCTGGTTTCAGCACCTTGTCCTCGGCGCCGCTATCAGACTCGGTCTCGGCGGTCGAAGACTCGACTCGTTGAGATGCCGCTGTCTTGACCTCGACGTAGGCCGCCTCGACGGCGACCGGCTCGCCGAATTCGATCTCGCCGTCGACGTTCTCGGACCAGGGCACCTTGACCAATCCCTTGCCCGTCTCGGCGATGACGGCGTCGTCGTAGACCTCGCGCACGTAGCAATTCAATATCTCTTGCGGACCGTTACCATTGCCCCCTTGTGCTGCCTGCCAGGCGTTGCGCACCCGCGTCGACAATGCGTCGATACTCACCGACTTGTCCGCCGCCTCGTCCTCTAGAATTGCTTTGAATGTTGGCGATCCAAACGCCATATTTCCACCTCGTTCATCTGTCCAACGCCTCTATCCGTGCACCACCACGTCCGGCCGCATGACGGGATGCCCGCAGTCCACCTTCATCACCACGTCGAGCTTCCGCATCGGGTCGAGATTCAGCGCCGCGATATGCTCGATAGTTCCCCGGTCGAGGAGTTGCGCGACGCAGAGCTGCACCAGCGTCGGCGCCGCCATGAACCTCTCCCACAACCGTTCGTGGGTCACCCAGCGCGGCACCTGCGGCTGTTGGGCGTGCTCGTTATCCCCGTCCCCTTTATCCATGACAAAAGCGGCCCTCTCTCTCGATAGGCCGCTGTGGGCGCTCGCGGACTCCGGCCGCTAGGGCCGCCGCTCAATATTTAGTTGTATGCCATTTGGGAGCGGGCCTTACGTCTCTCTCGCGCGTTCGAGAACCGCGGTCGTGGCGCCCCTTGCCCCACGGCGCCCGCCTCCTATACGTCGTTAGGCTAGCACGACCGCCGCCCCCGTGTCAAGCCGTATCGCCGTCAAGTGCCCGCAGGCCGCGCCGTTCGGCAACCGCCCCGTGCAAAGCACTCGCACCACGCCGGAACCGCGGTATTCGACGCGCCGCCCGTGGTGGTCGGAGACGAAGTGGCGGCGCTCCCACTCGCCCAGCATCCGGCCGCAACGTGGGCACGACAGCGGGGCCAGGCCGTCGCCGTTCACGTCAGCAGCCACCACAACAATGCGAGTTGCCCAGCGTTCAGCGCGACGACGGTGCCGATGATACCGATGGCAGCCACCTGGATTCGATGTAGCCAGTGGCGGCTACACGACGGCGAGCGGTGCGCCCGCCAGAATACGGCGATAACAGCAACCCATACGCCGACACGGAAACCCTCGCCGACCAGCGGATGCACGGCGAACAGGGCGGCGAGCAGCGGGTTGACCTCGGTCGCGCCGAATGCCAGGCCGATGTGTGTCGTGACGCCGTCGGCGACGGCCAGTAGCGCCAGAATCACCAGCGGCACAGGAACGGCCGAAGCCCCGATCCGTCGCGCGTTCACGACAACCCCTTCATCATGGCGCTCAACTTCCTCACCGCCTTCTTCCATTGCTTCTCGCCCTCGATTGCGACGCTCTGCCATCCGCGCGACTGCATCAGGCGCGACTGCCCCGGCTTGGTGTCGCGCGGCCCTTCGACGTAGACGGCGTAGGGCGCCGTGCCGTCGGTCGCCACCGTCGTCACGATGCGGTTGCCCCCCACCTCGGTCTTGAAGTGCCAGGAGCGCGCCAGCGTCCGCGTGCGCTTGTAGCCCCCGACCTGCACGCGCCGGTATCGGATGCGCCCCTTCGCCGTGCGCCCGGCGCGCCGTCGCTCGTAGCGCGGGGCCGCCGCCGCCGCCTGCGGTGGATATTTCGCCATCGCCCTCTGGAGGTCGGCGCCAAAGCCCTCCATGATGGTCTGCGCCTCGGCCATGACCTTGCGCGGGTCGGGCGGCGGCTTCGTCGGGCGGATCACGGTGAACGGCATCGGCTACGGCTCCTCTTCTACGTCGCCGTCGATTTCGCCCTTCTCAATGGCGATGATGAATCGCGCCGTCGCTTCATCGACGCCTGTGACAGCACGGACTATCGCGATTTCCTGTTCAAGTGTCTCAGATTCCTTCATCGCACCCATCCCAGTTTCCCAAAGAGATTATCAAATGCCTTTATTATCGGGGCGAAATCATCGTCGTCCCAGAAGTTGGGATAATACAACTCCGAACCCGCCATCGCACCAGCACCGCGTTCCTGTTTTACCCACGCCACCAGATGAGGATTCGCACTCTTGGTCGCTATGTATTGGGTATAACTCCGCGCGAAGATTTCATTATTCTGCAAAAGATAGCGGATATATTTGCGGTCGGTGGTATACCGGAACGGTTCGTTGTTTGGCAGCGTCACTTGGACGCTAGGCGTTCGCAGCAATTGCTCTAGGCCCTTCACGGCGCGGCTATTCGATACGGCACTACGCCAGTCGTCCAAGATAGGAGCAGCGGTAGAGGCCCACTTGCGCTCCGAATCCAATACATCATAATCCAAAGCATGGCCGAACTCATGGATGGTAGTAAAGCCCTCCCTGTCTCCCCATTGCCGACTAATTCTCAACTTGCGTTCCCAATACCGGAAGCTACCTGCTCGAGACCGAGCATTCGTCAACTCAAGGGATAAAGGAGACATGCCGACGGGGACTCCGTGCACTGAATCGATGGCTTGCACCGCCTCCTGTATGCTACCAGTAACGTTGCGCGGCAGTTTCACGGCATTCAATACGCTCTCCAGTGGAATTTTCGGCGCTTCTGGCTCCACCGGAAGTATCGTCTCGCCCCTTTGCCCTTGCCGTCTCGCCGAGACGGGCAGCAAAGATCAGCGTCAGCCGACGTGAAATGGTGGCACGTGGAGAGGCTTGTTCTTCGGCCACCGCTTGCCGTTGAGCGTGCGACATATCTGACATACCAATTCATCCTCTGCCGTCGCAACTTCCACCATTGCGATACCCTCGATCTCGCGCCACGCCGCCAGGTTGCCCTCGGCGTAGAGCCGCGTCGTCTCGGTGACGGCGATCCGCTCCGCCGACTCCCGCGTGAACAGCGGCGCGATGGCGCGCACCAGGTCGGGCATTCCCCGCGTGCCGAGGCCGCCCTGCTGCCACGCCTTCAGCGCCTCGATCAGTCCGGCGCGCCGCGTCTCCGTCAGCTTCTTCACCCAGGCGTGCGTGTAGCGGTCGGTGAACGCCAGCAGCTTCGGGTCGACCTTACCCCATTCGACGCCGTAGCCCACCAATGCCTCGGCGTCGCGCCCGCCATCGAGCACGATGGCCAACGCCTGCGCCGCGAGGCCCCGGCGCAGCCGCTCCTGGATGCCCGCCCACCACGGGTCATCGGCGAACATGTCCCAGATGGCCTTGCGCAGCCAGCGCGGGGCCGGCGCGGGATAGGGGTCGAGCTCGACCTCGGCCTCCAGCCGCTCGCGCAGGTCTCGGAACACGGAGCGCAGCGCTGCCTCCATCGCGTCCGCAAGCGCCGCCTCGTGGCGTAGCCGCACCTCGTGGCCGAACGGGTGGCGCAGCGGCAGCGCCTTCAGCGCCAGGTGGCGCTCGGCCTCGGCTACGACGGCGGCGTAGGTCAGCGTCATTTAGATTCTCGGATTGCCTCGGCTACTTCAGATAGAGCACCGGCTATTTCGTAAAGCCCCTCCATCAACACTTTCCCCAGAGCTTCCATGCCGCCCATCGGGGTTGAGGCATCTGCATTGCCGAGAAGATGAATTGCCCGTGCGATTGCAAATAGGGCCTCATCCTGTTCTTTGCTCATTCTACTCCTCTAATCTGTCCCCATCGTGGCCAGCCGCCGCGTCGCCTGCGCCAGCACGCCGTCCCAGTCCACCTCCGGCGCGTTCGGCTGCCACGATAGCGGCGCGTCTAGCTCGCCGTCGCGCCAGCGCGCCCTCGCCAGCGGCTCGCGCAGCGCCTTGTGCACGTCGGCGTCCTCCTGCATCTCATCGGGCGCAGCCGCGTATTCGTCGGGCAGCACGCCCCAGTCCACCAGCAGTCGCCGCGCCTCGTCGCGCGACACGATGCCCTCCGTCGCCAGCGGGCTCGGCGGCGTGAACAGCCGCACCGCGTTCTGCACGTGCAAGCTGTGGATGTTCGCCCGCCGTTCGTCCTCCTCATCGTCCTGGAAGTCGAACTCGAAGCGCAACCCCTCCGGTAGCACGTGGAAGTTGATGAACCGCTCCAAAGTCTGGATTATCTCAGCTGGCCCCTTGCCCTTCGCCTTCGTCGCCTGCACTAGCGCATCCGCCTTCGTCGCGCCCGTGACCGTCGCCGGCCAGAACTCGCGGGCGTCCACGCCGAACGCCAGCGCCAGTGTATAGACATACATGTTCACCACGGTCTCGCGGTCGAATGAATCGGGCAACTCCGAGAACGGCGTCATCGCCACTTGCACCCCAGGACCGCCGGGCAGCGCCGAAGCCAGCCACAGCACGCCGGGGAACGTCTGTTGCCCGCGCTGCTTCCGCCCCTCGTCGTAGCGCGTCATGGCGCCGCGCACCTGCTGCTCGGTCAGCCCCGTTATTGAGGCGATGCCCTGCGGCGGCAGGTTACTAAGCTTCTCCCAGTCGTAGTCGTGCAGGCTAACGAGCAGCCGCGCCGCCCGCACCGCGCGACTAACCGCCGAGAACCCCAGTCCCAGGCGCCGCTCTTCCGGCGACGGCATCGACACCAGCCGCACCACGTCGCCCTTCGGCAGCAGCACCTGGCCGCCGCCGCCCACGTCGGGCATGTAGACGTAGGGATAGGCGCGGCGCCCCGTGGCCCGCACCCGCGAACTGTCCATGGCGAACAGGTCGGCGACGGCGCCGCCCCGCGACTCGCGGCCCAGCTCGACGAAGGCGCCGTTGTCGCGCACCAGGTAGTCTTGGCACAGGGTCTCGACGAATTGCGTCCAGCCGAGGCCGTCCTGCACGTCAGCCAGCAGCCGCGAGTATCGCGCCACGCGGTTGCGACCGCCGGTGATCGTCCACGACAGGCCCGCGACCTTCTGCGCCATGCTCGCCACGGCGCCGGCCAGGATAGGCTCGCGCCGCCACAGGTCGGCCAGGTATTCATCGCGCGCCACGTCGCCGTAGGGCGGTATCTCGGAGCCGGCCCGCGCCAGTCCGACGATGAAGCCGTAGCCCCCGACGTCCTGCCGGAATCGCGGCTGTATCGACGTCAAGGCTGGCGCCGGCGCCTTGACCTCGACCATCGCAACGCTATCCACCGTCATTCTGGAACGCCGCCTTCTACTCATGGCGAGCCTCCTCTAAGACCGTTCACCATAC
>Ga0180732_1001095_pt1 | contig 18053 bp, 16 predicted proteins | sample KR11_01MetaG_FD_148674 | JGI IMG/M metagenome (GOLD analysis project Ga0180732, IMG submission 148674) | Groundwater microbial communities from the Olkiluoto Island deep subsurface site, Finland - KR11_0.1 MetaG | ecosystem: Environmental > Aquatic > Deep subsurface > Groundwater | place...
AGCTATAATTAAATCATCAAAACACTATCTTTCGCTTATCTTTTGATAAATACAGTTTTATTTAAAAGCGTTAGATTTATTTTGCTTCCAAAGCGCGAGGCGGAAATCCCTCTCAGTCTCCCTTTGATAAAGGGAGAAGCTAGCATTTAAAAACTTTTTGATATAGATAGAAACAACTAAATTGCGTATGACCCCAGAAACCCTGAAGACAATGTTGAATGATCCGAATAATCCGGCTGTCAAAAATTCATACGATGCGGCGGGAAAAATTATCGATGCTATCCATAAATACGGAGAATCTAAAGGAAAACGCATATACATCGGAACTTGGTCAGAGCCGGTCATCAATTTTGAATGGCAGGCGCCAAAGCTTGATTTTGTCACCATTACTCCCGCGCCGGAAGAAATATATTACGGGAAGTTTGACGAAGAAAAATGGAATAAATTGAATTCAGGAATTGAAAAGAAATTTGGTAAAATTCCGCGATTTGTTACAATAGATTTTGGCTGGGCCAGTTATTCCCCGATGGATGTTTTCAGCCAAATGCTGGATAAAAAACAGCAAAGAGAATGGCTGGAAAAAGCCGATGCATTTTTTCAGAGCAAGAATATGATCTTTGTTTATCCTGTCCACGGCGGTGATTTGTCAACAGGCGCTGGCTGGTATGATTCCCAATCACCAGAAATAGATATCTACGAAACCATAAAAGAGCTGGCGAATAAGAAAGCGGCTAAATAACAATTAAAAGGTAAAGAATATGAACAAAAAAATACTGATTTTAGTCGGCATCGGAAGTATTTTATTGATAGGATTTTTTTCGCTTAATAAAGCAGGAAACAAAATTTTGATTGAAAAGCCATCGCAATTTTATTCCATGCATTTTGGAGCGCAGATTACTTTTTCTTCAGGCGACATGTTTATAGGCATTGATGAATTAAAAGAACAGTTGAAAGTCATAGAAGAAACGGGCGCAGGTGTTATTCGAATTGATATGGATTACGAAGCATGGATGACGAACAATCAGGATAATATAAAAAGACATGACGAAATTATAAAACAGATAAAAAGCGACGGAAAATTGTTAATGCTGGCAGACAGGGGCGCCATCAGCTTTAAGAAAAACAAGGTAAGTTGGGACTACTTTCGCGAACAGCATCTAAAACATACAAGAATTTTTTTGGAAAAATATAAACCGGATTATTATATCGTCGTAAAAGAACCTATTTGGTATTACAAATTTTATTCAATGATTTCAACAGATACGACGCCGGAGATGTGGCGCGACCTTGCATCCGAAGCATGCGCGATTGTAAAGGAAGTGAGTCCAAAAACAAAGTGCGCCGTGGCGGTTTACGCATCTGGCGAACGGGAAAAGGAATTTTTTGCGCTTGCGGCAGATATCGCCAACCTTGATATTATGGGGGTGGATGTTTATGACGATAAGGATATTCAAGCTACGACAAACAACATTATTTCTCTTGTGCCCGAAAATAAGGAGCTCTGGATGCTTGAGTCATGGAATGGTGGGGCAAGCAGCTATCTTCAGCCATGGAAAGAAAACGACGATGCAAACTGGATAAAAAAATCTGTGTATTTTTCTCAAAAGAACAACTTCTCGGGATATATTGCATATTATCCGCTTCATTTTTCATCATACACAAAGTTAAGGGATGTTGACTGGAGCAAGAGGGCGCTTCCGTTTTATGTCTATAAGTCGGTTATTGAAGAAATTAGAAACAATGCGAAGTAAATTTATGAACAAAAAATTCCTATTCTTACAAATATTCCAGCTACTGCAGCATGACAAAGAAGAGGGTTCAGGACATAACAATACGACAATAAAGCAATTCAACAATCTAACATCTAATAATCTAACAATATAATTATGATAAACCCAAACAAATTCACGACAAAATCGCAGGAAGCGATTGCTTCCGCGCATTCAATCGCGTCGGATTATTCCCAGCAGCAAGTTGATGTGTCGCACCTCATCTTATCTCTTATCAAACAAGAGGGCGGGGTTGTGATGTCTATTTTGAACAAGCTTAATGTCCAGACAAATTTTCTTGAGGCTGAAATTGACGGGGAAATCAAAAAAATCCCCAGAATAGAAGGAGCGCCTTCCGTGGCGGGGCAAGTGTATCTGACGCCGTATCTCGGGCAAATTCTTGAGAATTCGCAGAAAGAAGCGGATAAATTGAAAGATGATTTTATAAGCACGGAGCATATTTTACTGTCTATGGCTGAAACGCAAGGAGCGATAAAAAACATTCTTGAAAAATTCGGCGTAACTTATGAAAACATCTTGAAAGTTTTAGTCCAAGTGAGAGGAACGCAAAGAGTGTCTGACGCCGAGCCGGAAAGCAAGTTCCAAGTTCTGGAAAAATACGCGCAAAATCTTACGAAATTAGCCAGAGAAGAAAAGCTTGACCCAGTAATCGGCAGAGACGAGGAAATCAGAAGAGTGATGCAGGTTATTTCCAGAAGGACAAAAAATAACCCCGTCCTGATAGGCGAGGCTGGAACGGGAAAGACGGCGATCGTGGAAGGATTGGCGCAAAGAATCGTGGCGCAAGATGTGCCGGAAACTTTGAAAAATAAAGAATTAATTTCCTTGGACCTAGGATCATTGATAGCGGGAACTAAATTTCGCGGCGAGTTTGAAGAAAGATTGAAAGCTGTTTTGAAAGAGATTGAACAATCCGCGGGAAAGATAATTCTTTTTATCGACGAGCTCCATACTTTGGTAGGCGCGGGGGCGAGCGAAGGTTCAATGGACGCGTCCAATATGCTGAAGCCTGCGCTGGCAAGGGGGAAACTGCATACCATCGGAGCGACGACTTTGAAAGAATACCAAAAATATATTGAAAAAGACGCGGCGCTGGAGCGGAGATTTCAGCCGATTTATGTAAGCGAGCCGAGCATAGAAAACACGATTTCAATTTTGCGGGGGATAAAAGAAAAATATGAAGTGCACCACGGCGTCCGGATTACGGATTCGGCTTTAGTGGCTGCCGCCAATTTATCTTCCCGCTATGTCTCGGATAGATTCCTGCCGGACAAAGCCGTTGACTTGATGGATGAAGCGGCGTCGGCGCTAAGAATGGAAATTGACAGTATGCCGGCGGAATTGGATAAAGCTAAAAGAGAATTGCTCCGATCCGAAATTGAGAAAAAAGCCTTGCAGAAAGAAAAGGACAAGGAGTCAAAGAAAAGATTGAAAGGGCTGGAAAAAACAATCGCCGATCTGAAAGAAAAAAGCAAAGACCTTGAAATTCAATGGAAGAATGAAAAGGAAATAATATCCCGAATAAGAAGCTCTAAGAAAGAAATTGATAAATTAAAACAAGAAGCGGAAATCGCGGAAAGACGCGCGGAGTTGCAAAGAGTGGCGGAAATCAGATATGGCAAAATTCCGGAGCTGGACAAGAAAATAAAAGACGAGCAAAAAAGGCTGGTTTCAATCCAAGGCAATCGCCCAATACTCAAAGAAGAAGTGGCGGAAGAAGATATCGCCAAAGTCATTTCCCGCTGGACGGGGATTCCGGTGAATAAAATGATGCAAGAAGAATCAAAAAAACTTTCCCAGATGGAAGAAGATTTATCTAAAAGAATTATCGGACAAAAGGAAGCTGTGCGAGTTGTGTCTAACGCAGTCCGAAGAAGCCGAGCGGGGATCGGGGAGGAAAATAAACCAATCGGCTCGTTTATTTTTATGGGCCCCACGGGAGTCGGCAAAACGGAGCTTGCCAAAGCGCTGGCGGAATTTATGTTTGACAGCGAAGACGCGATAATCCGCATTGATATGAGCGAATATATGGAGCGGCACGCGGTCGCCAGAATGATCGGCTCGCCTCCCGGATATGTCGGTTTTGAAGAAGGAGGCCAGCTCACGGAAGCGGTGAGAAGAAGGCCTTATTCCGTCATTCTTTTTGATGAAATTGAAAAAGCGCATCCCGAAGTATTCAATATTTTCCTGCAAATTTTGGACAATGGACGATTAACTGACGCTAAAGGCAGAGTCGTTAATTTCAAAAACACGATTATCATTATGACTTCTAATATCGGCAATGAAGTCATTCAAGAATATTCCTCGCTGGGATTTGTAAATCGCGACAGCAAAAAAACTGTGAAGGAAAAAGAATTTGAAAACAAAATAAAAGCTGAGCTCAAAAATCACTTCAAGCCGGAATTTCTCAACCGCATTGACGAAGTCGTGATTTTCCACGCGCTGTCTGAAGACGAAATTTTGCAAATCGTAAACCTTCAAATCCAAATCGTCTCTGACAGGCTTGCCAAGCAGAATATAAAAATTCAAGTGAGCGACAAAGCAAAAAACCTGATCGCCAAAAAAGGCTACGAACCCTCCTTCGGCGCGCGGCCATTGAAAAGAGTTATTCAAAATGAAATTCTAGATAAGCTAGCGCTGGAAATTATTGAAGGGAAGATTAAGAAAGATAGCATTGTGAAAATTGACGCGGAGAAGGGGAAAATTGTGATGGGGAGGTAGGGGATTATACAAAACAAAAAACGACCTTCTTTAAGGTTGTTTTTTTGTTTGATTTTATTTTAATATTCAATGTTTTTAGCTCCTGCTAATTTGCCATCTATATAAAGGGACAATTTCTTGTCAGTGTTAATGTCCCATGTAATTACTGTTTGATGCGCTTTATTTTTATCAAATTTATCTAATTTTAATATATCAATTTCAATATCTGTTCGCCCTTTTCCTAAAATTACATGATAGCATTTTAACTTATTGTCACTGTCTTTAATTACAAATAAACTGCCGTTACTTTTGGCTATATTAAATAAAATCGTTGCCTTGCCGTCGCTCCAATCTAATTTGTTTTCTCTAACCCAAAATTCTAAAGATCCAACACTTAAATCTAATTTGCTATAATCTTCATTTTGCTCATTCATATTTTTATATTAATTATTAAAATTTATTACTCCTTTATTATCTTTAATGATAATATTTTCTGCAATATTATGTTTTTTGTCGCTTGGAAAATCACCAACAATATTTTTGTAATCTTTATTTGGAGCATCAACATCACTGCTTGTATATAAATTAAAAGTAAAAGAATTAGATGTAAAAGAATTAATAATAATCGCAATTTTTTTAATAATAATTGTGATTTTATTATAAATAATTACTCCGCCAACAACTATGCCCAAAATGCCAACAAAATCAGCAATCGCTCCTATTAAATCTTTTATGTTATAAATTGGAAATTCCCAAAACATAGTTTTGCTTTAAAATATAATTGCTTGTTAATTCAATCCCCTATCCCTTTTTATATTATCATTAAACCAATAATAATTCAAGGGGACATACAAAGAAATCAGAAACTAAGAAATTCGTAAAAACTAATTCCCGCATAAATCTTGCTAAATTAAAAGGAATTTACTATCTTCCAGACTTTCAACTTTACAAGAGACTTGCGTTGCCGTTGACAGCAAATCCAGATCTGCTATACTAACGACATAAACAAGAAGCTCGGGACAAATCCGCCGCATGGGGAAAGTCTTTCGCGAGACTACCGAGTTTTCTGACCGCCCACAAGCTGGGCGGTTATTTTATTTTCAAGCAATTTATAAAGATCCCTTGTTGTTTTCGATTCGTCTATAAAAATCAACATAAGTTTCTCGCACCGTCAGAGTCTCTCATCAGAGGACTCTGACGAGAAAGCGGGCAAGGCGATATTTCTCGCTGGAGTCCTGAGGCGGAGACTCCCGCGGGGCGGAAACTGTATTTATCTCAAGATAAATGCCTGTCTGCCGATAGGTAGAAAAGATATTGTTTTGATGATTTGATTATAGCCCTGCCCGGAAATCCCCCCAGCCCCCTTTGATAAAGGGGGAGTATAACTTTACAAACCCATATTTTTTTGACTTTTTCTCTTTAAAAAGATAAAATGAAATTGTATTGTTCCATTGTTGAATTGTTCCATTGTTTTGAAATTGTTTCGGGATTTACTGTATGCTACATTTAGTCTAAAATAAACAAACATAACCTTAAAGCAGAAAGATCCTGAAACAAGTTCAGGATGACAGATAAGATAATTTAAAATAATGCACAATACAGTAATTTAACAATACAGCAATTTAATAACAAATGAAAATTAAAAGATATATAAAACTGCTTGTCCCGTCATTTATTTTTTTCGTGATGATGGAATTTTTTTTCAAAAGCGCGGGGCTTTCTTATGCTTCGCTGATTACTTTGTTTTTGATTTCAATTTCCAGCGCTTTTTGGATTACGAGATATAGATTTTTGCCGATTGTACTAATCGTGCTTTTTACGACGGGAAGCGTTTTGTTTCTAATAACGCTAGGCGAAAACAGTTTTCAGCAATTATATATCGGAGCTTCTTCTTTGATATTCGCGCTTGCTCTTATAGGCTTATATAGGTTTTTCATCCAGCAGGAAAAATGGATAAAAGATGAAAAAATCAAGCCAAGAGTGCTGGATTCCGGCTTCAATTTAAATCAAGCTATAATTTTAATCTCTATTTTTTTAATATCAAGCGGGGTTTATGGGCTGTATATCGATCTTGATTTGCCGTTATGGACGATTCTTTTGACAATTTTTATAACCATATTTTTTTCAACTCTATATCTTACAAGAATAAACTTTTTGAAAAGCAAAGCTCATGAATTATATCTTGATTCCGCGAGAAATAAGACATTCAATTTTTACTCTTTCCTATTAGGGTTTATTATAGTAGAATTAGTTTGGGCGATGAGTTTTTGGCCCGCCAATCATTTAACGGCAGGAGCGATGATTTTGCTGGCATACTATTTTTGCTGGAGCATCTTGCGGGACTATCTTCGGAATATGCTCCTGCGAAAAACTATTATTTTCAATTTGCTTTTCTTCATAATTTTTCTAGGTGTAACTCTTTTCACGGGGAATTGGAGGATATCGTGATTGGATATTAATGATATTGGATATTTTTATACACACAAACTATTTTAAATAAACCGGAATTTACTTGTTTCAATCTGTGTTTGTCTGTGCCTTTAGTCAGTGTTTATCAGCGTCTAATTTATAAATGGCACACAGACGAACACAGACCTTCGGACACGGATAAACACTGATGGTTAAAATAAAATTTGATTAAATGCAAAAGTCTTATAAACGCTAAACCAAATAAAACCAAGCCAATATGAAAATAACTATAAAATCTTTAAGAGACAAGCAAAAAGAGCTTCCAGAGGCCGCAAAAAAATTTTTTCAAAAACCAAAAAACGAAATTGAGGAGCTCGTAGAACAGCCCTACAAGCCCAAAAAAATTAAAACGATTTTTGGAGCGGTGTTTTTTGTAATTTTTGTTATGTTATTCGGCGGAATAGGCGGAATTTTAATTGACAGGATGATTCTTCCTTCTTTGCTTGTTAAATATCCGGAGCTTAATCAATATGAGTTCCTCAAAAAAGTAAATGAGGGCACGACTACCGTGGAAATAATCAAAGAAGTAAAAATATCATCGGATGAAGCCGCGGTTGAAGCTATAAAAAAAGTCTCGCCTTCCGCGGTTCAAATTTTGGAATTTTCGAATGAAGGCAAAGACCAAGCTTATAAAGGAGCTGGAACTATTTTGACAAGCGACGGGCTGATAATCACTTCTATAAACAACATAACTGTAAAAAAACCCGCTTCCAGCGAAGAGGGGAATAATGTCATTAAAGTAAAACTGGAAAGCGGAGAAATTTATGACACAAGGCTGATTGAAATTGATTTAGCCGCGGAGCTTGCTATAATAAAAATTGAAAAAACAAATCTTCCCGTTATAGCGCTGGCCTATTCTAAAAACATAGAGCTTGGAGAAAAATTGGTGATTATGGACGATTCAATAGCGATGGATATCGTTTCCAAATTTATTGAAGATTATGTTTCTGAGAGCGAGAAGAAAAAAGCGGAGGAAACCGGCAAGAAAGCAAACGGACAGACAAGAGTAAAAATCACCAATAATCTCGCAGAATCATTTAGCGGATCGCCCGTCATAAATTTGAAAGGAGAAATTCTCGGCATAAGCCAAGGCGGAGATCTATTTATTCCGGTAGATTCCATTCAAAGTTTTATTAAATCCGCGATGGATAAATCAAGTTGATTGGTTTCTATTAAAAATTTTCCTAAATAACACCGACCTAACATTTGGAAATAGAATTATTATGGAAAGTTGATATGAACAATTTAACAATTTGACAATTTAACAATGTGTTTATATCTTAAATTCAATTACATCTCCATCTTGCGTAATGTATTCCTTGCCTTCTGTCCGCAATAAGCCTTTTTCAATCGCGTTTTGCCATGAGCCGGAATCAAGCAGTTTTTGCCAATTTATGACACTAGCTCTAATGAACTTTTCTTCAAAGTCGCTATGAATAGCTCTGCCGGCTTGAGGGGCGGTTGAACCTTTTTTAATTGTCCACGCTCTTGTTTCATCTTCTCCTGTCGTAAGAAATGTAATAAGCCCTAGAAGTTCATAGCATCTCGTAATTAAATTTTCCAGACCGGAAATGTTTTTATCCAGTTTTGTTTCAGCCTTGAATTCTTTCGCTTCCTCTATAGAGAGCTCTGAAAGATCCAATTCAAATTTAATCGGAATAAAAATCTTGTTCTCAATTTCGGGCAAGATTTTTTCTTTTTCCAGATTTTGGTTTTCATTGACATTTATCACATATAAAATAGGTTTATTGGTCAGAAGCTGTAAATTATTGAAAACTCTCTTTTCTGTTTCGTCCAGAACAACAGTATTGGCAAATTTTTCATTTTCCAGCGCCTGCTTATATTTTTCTAAAATATTTTTCAAGGCAATTGAATTTTTGTCTCCCGATCTCGCTTCTTTTTCTACCTTAGACAGGCTTTTATTGACTGTCTCCAAATCCGCTAAAATTAATTCCAGGTTTATTGTTTCTATGTCGCTTTTCGGATCAGTTTTACCGCTCACATGAGTTATATTACTGTCTTCAAATCCGCGGACAAGATGCGCGATCATATCCACTTCGCGAATGTTAGCCAAAAATTTATTTCCCAGCCCCTCGCCTTTGTGCGCGTCTTTCACGAGTCCCGCGATGTCCACGAATTCAATGGCGGTCGGCACAATTTTCTTGCTTTTTGAAAACACAGCAAGTTTTTCCAGCCTTTCGTCCGGCACTTTGACGATCCCGACATTCGGATCAATCGTGCAAAAAGGATAATTGGAAATGTCTATTTCTTTTTTGGTTAAAGTTTTAAACAGCGTTGACTTTCCGACATTCGGCAGCCCCGCTATTCCCACTGAAAAACCCATAGTGTTAGTATTAAGTATTTAGTATTAAGTATTAAGCCTCTCCTAGTAAACAGCTTAGTCTAAAAATCTAATAAGGTCAATCGGATGCATCTAAACATTTAAGCATCTAAACATATAAACACTTTAACAATTTAATAAAAAAAAGGAACAACTCGTTGGTTATTCCATTTTATTATTTTGTTTCTTTTGCCGCAGCACAAGATATGCTACGGCTAACAATCCCGCGATTGCAAGCGTTGCCTCAATTTCAAGCATTGAAACGCTTAGAGTCGATAAGGACAAAATCGCAATCACTGTGAATGTCGCTTTTTCAAAAGTATTCATAATTATAATAGCCTCCTTTTTTTTGCTTCTTTATTAAAGAGTAATGTAATATGTTTTTTATGTCAATAACATTCCCTCTTTTAAAATCAAAAAATTCTGCTATAATGAATTCAGATGGAAATATAATCAATTAATAAAATTATTATGCTGGATTTTTTTAATGAGTTTAATCAAATTATAGGAAGCTATGCGGGGATAACCGCGGCGTCTTATATTGCCGCTGTTACTATTTTGGTCGTCTTTTTCATCCTCGCCCAAATCACAAATTTTATTTTCAACAAAGTTTTCAAAGTTCTGGCTTCAAAAACAAAAACGAATTTTGACGATGATGTGATGAAGATTTTAAATACGCCGATATTTTATTCCGTAGTGTTTTTAGGAGTATATCAATCTTTGACATATATCAATGTTTTCTCGCAATACTCCGATGATATATGGAAAATAATCAAGTCTATGATGATAATCTTGTGGGCTTATTCAATTTCAAATCTGGTGAGCTTGTTTATTTCCGAGCTCGGAGTAAAATTCGCGGAAAAAACAAAATCAACTTTGGACGATGAGCTTATGCCTCTTTTCCGAAAATTAAGCAGAGTGATTATTTATTTCGGGTCATTTATGTTTCTGCTTGATATGTGGAATATTGACATAACGCCGTTTCTGGCGTCAGCCGGAATCGCCGGGTTTGTAATCGCTTTTGCGGCGCAGGACACCATCTCTCATCTATTTGGAGGTATTTCCATATATTTTGACAAGCCTTTTAGAGTCGGGGATCGCATTCAATTGGAAAGCGGAGAAATCGGAGATGTTCTTGAAATCGGCATAAGATCCACGAGAATAAAAACTTTTGATGAAACGGTGATCATAATTCCCAATAGCAAGATTGCCGGTTCCAAGATTATCAATTATAATCAGCCGGAAGCGAAAATCAAGCAGAAAGTGGAAATAAATGTCGCTTACGGATCGGATATTGATAAAGTGAAAAAAGTTCTCCTTGATATCGCGGGTAGCATAGAAGCGGTTGAAAAAAGTCCGGCGCCTTCTGTTTATCTCAGCGAACTTGGAGATTACGGATTGAAATTTCTGGTTATAATGTGGGTTGACAATCCCCATAAAAGCTATAAAGTAAAAACAACAATGAATGAGGAAATTTACAAAAGATTTAAAAAAGAGCGCATTGAAATTCCATATCCGACGAGAGAAGTGATCATCAAAAAATGAAAAACTAAAAGTGAAAAACTAAAAGTAGAAAAAATAACATTTCGCATTAAGGCTCCACAGGGCTGATGCCATAATGGAGCCAGCGAATTTGACAATTTAGCAATTTAGCAATTTAGCAATTTAACAATATAATCATATGCAAGCAGTAATTTTAGCAGCCGGATCTTCATCGAGATTTTGGCCATTGTCGGAAGAAAAACATAAATCCTTATTAAGGATTATGGGAAAGCCGATAATTCAATGGACCGTGGAAAGCCTTAAGGACGCGGGAGTTAAGGATATAATAATAATACAGTCGCCAAAAAAAAATATTGAGAACGAGCTTGGAAATGGTTCTAGATTCGGCGTGAAGATAACATACGAGATTCAAAAAAAAGCGGAAGGCATGGGAGAAGCTGTTATGCTGGTTGAAAGGCATATAAAAAAGAACTTTTTTGTAATGAACGCCGATAATTTCAATGCAAAGAAATTAATTCCTCTTCTTTCAAAAAAACAAAAAGAAACAAAAGCAAATATGATTTTAATTGGGAAGAAAACAAACACGCCGTGGATTTTTGGAATTTTAAATATAAAAAAAGACAAAGTAATAAATATTATAGAAAAGCCTCCGAAAGGAAAGGAACCGTCAGATTTAATGGTTGTCGGTATGTACTATTTGCCCAAGGATTTTTTTGCTTATCACAAAAGAGTTAAATCTTGTATGTATTCCTTTGAAGATGCGATTAATCTTTATGCGAAAGAAAAGGAAACGAGAGTCGTTATAACGGATATGAATATTCCTTCCGTAAAATATTCATGGGATATTTTAAGATTTTCAAAAATTATGCTGGCTGAGAAAATCAAGAAATCCGAGATTTCAAAAAAAGCCGATATTTCTCCAAGGGCGATAATCAAAGGAAAGGTAATAATAAAAGAAGGAGTAAAAATCTATGAAAACGCGGTTATAAACGGTCCTTGCTATATAGGAAAAAATACTATAATAGGAAATAATTCAATTGTTCGAGATTATACAAATCTGGAAGAAGATGTTCTTGTGGGCGCGAATGCTGAAGTAGCGAGAAGTAATTTACAGCGCGGAGTTCATATGCATTCCGGTTTTATTGGAGATTCTGCCATCGGAAAAGAGTCTAAGCTTGGCGCAGGCGTAGTTACTGCGAATATTAGAATTGACAGAGGCGAGATTAAAGCGGTAGTCAAGGGTGAAAAAATAAACACGGGAGAAAAGTCTCTTGGAATGATAATGGGAGAAAATTCTTTTTTCGGGGTTAATGTAAGCGCGATGCCTGGAATATTAATCGGCTCAAATTGCATAATCGGTCCGGGATCTATTGTGAAAGAAAACATAGATTCAAATATAGTTTGTTATACTGAATTTAAAAATATAATTAAAAAAAATAATAAAAAAAACCATGAAAATAATCATAGACTTTGATGACACGATTTTCAACACTTATAAGATGATGCAGGAGTTTATAAAAAGCTTCAAGAAGGCCGGTTTCAGTTCGGAGGAGTTTAAGGAGATTTATAGAAAATCAAAAGAGAAGAAAGGGGACTTTGACCAGAAAACTATTATAAGCCTGTTTGGAAAATTGCGCCCCTTTGACAAGCGCCAGGTAGCGAAAGAATTGGCGGACATTCTGGAAAGAGCGGAAGAGTTCGTTTATCCGGACTTTCGCAAATTTGTGGATAATTTTCCCAAAAAAGAGTTGATTCTTCTTTCTTTCGGATCAACAAATTATCAAAAAATAAAAATAGAAAATTCAGGAGTGGGAAAATATTTTGACAAGATTTATGTAACTAATAAAAACAAAGTTTTTAATCTTGAAAAGATATATAGAAAATATGCCGGCGATAGGATTGTTTTTATAGACGACAAAGCCGAGGAAATAGACAAGGTCAAGGAGAAATTTCCCGGCGTTATCGCGCTTAAAATGGAAAGGCCGAGAGGAGGGCATAATTCAATTAAATCGGAAAAAGCCGATTATGTCGTCAATAATTTCGCGCAGGTCAGGGATGCTATTAATGAAATAATGAAAAAACAATGAACTTTTTTAATATTATAGCGCCGGTTTATAAATATATCCATCCGGGAGCGAAGCAGACTTTTGAAATGGTTTATAAAATCGGGAATTTCAAAAAAGAGGATAAGCTTCTTGACCTCGGCGGAGGAGTCGGGAGAGTCGCCGGATTTTTTGCCGGCAAGGTGGATGATATCACGGTTTCGGATTCTTCAAAGGGGATGATAGAAAAATGCAAATCAATAAACGGCGTGAAGTGCGTTGTTTCGCCGGCGGAAAAGCTTCCGTTTGAAAATGGTATTTTTGACAAAATAATAATCATAGAAGCAATCCATCATTTTGATGATTTGGGAAAAGTCCTCGCCGAAGTCAAAAGAATATTGAAGCCAGGAGGAATGGTTATCATCGAAGAAATAAATGCCAAGAAAATCCCGGCAATCGCGATGATGGTCATTGAAAGGCTTTTGGGAATGACTAGCAATGTTTATGTCGCGCGGGACTTGCTTTCCGTTTTTCAAAAAAATGGATTTGAAATGAAAGTTTACAATGAGAATAAATTGTTTTATTATTTGGCGGGCGGGGTTATAAGAAATTAAAATAAAGAAATGAAAAATAATATATGTTTGGACTTGGTAAGAGATGCAGAGAAAAAAAATAAACTAAATAAAACAGCATCAAAAGAGTTACAACGATGGCTGACAGACAATCAATTTAAAAAGTATCAAAGTGATTTGAAAAAGTTGATTGATGAAAATAAATGGGATATTCTGATGGATAGTTTTTATACTATGGTTATTTTTGGAACTGGGGGGATAAGGGGAGTTATGGGCGCTGGCACTAATAGAATCAATGATTATACAATCGGGCTGGCATCGCAGAGTTTGGCAAATTATTTATTGAAATATAAAAAGAAGCATTCGAGTAAAGGAGTAGTCATAGCTTATGATACTAGAAATAATTCAAAAGATTTTGCTGAGTTAACAGCTTCTGTTTTAGCGGCTAATAATATACCGGCTCATATTTTTTCTTATTATCGACCGACACCGGAATTATCTTTTGCCGTACGCGAGTTAAAAGCTGTTGGCGGAATAATTGTTACTGCGAGCCATAATCCACCGCAATTTAATGGTTATAAAGTTTATCGGGAAGATGGAGTTCAGGTTTTGCCGGACGAAGGATTGAAAATAGAACAGGAATTTAAAAACATTAAAGAAATTAAAAAAATTAGTTTTAAAGAAGGAATAGAAAAAAGAACTATTAAATATATTTCAGATGAAATTGATAAGAAATTTTTAGAACAGGCAAAAAAAATCTCGCTTTTTCCGAAGAGAAATATAAAAATAGTTTATTCTCCTTTGCATGGCGTCGGTTCTCAATCTGTCCTACCCGTGCTTAAAGCAGTAGGATTTAAAGATATTGAATTGGTAGAAGAACAAATGACTATTGATGGTAATTTTTCTACCGTTCCTAATTTTTTTCCTCAGCCGGAATTTCCTATAGTTTATGATAAAGCTATAGAAGTTGCTGAAAAAACTAAAGCCGATCTAATACTTTTATCTGATCCCGATGCTGATCGTTTGGGTATGGCTATTCCAGATGATAAAGGCGGCTGGACTCCTCTTAATGGAAATCAAGGAGCTATTTTGATGCTTTCTTTTATTCTAGAAAATCTTAAAAAGCAAAATAAACTTCCTGATAATGGAGTAGTAATTAAAACCTCAGTAACGACTGAATTATTTCGGGATATTGCTGAAGATTATGGAATTGAAGCTATCGGTGATCTTTTAGTTGGATTTAAATTTATTGGAGATAGAATAGAAAAATTAGCCCTAGGAAAAACTTTTATTTTTGCGGCAGAAGAGAGCATTGGCTATCTCTATGGCGATTCTTACCGTGATAAAGGATCGGAAAATGCGGCTGTAGTGGCTTCGGAAATGACTGCCTATTGCAAGGACAAAGGGATAACGCCCTTAAAGTTTTTAAATGAAATCTATGAAAAATACGGTTATTACAGCGAGAGGCTGTATTATGAATTAATTGAAGGTATCGGAGCTTTTGATCAAATGACCGAAGCAATGAAAACTATCAGAAAAAAATTGCCAGCAGAAATTTCAGGAGAAAAAGTGCTGAAAGTTATTGATCGCGCTACGGGAGAAGTAATAGACCCGGCTATTGGAAAAATTCTTGAAAAAAGAGATTGGGATAAAGGAGATATGCTCACTTTTGTTTTTACGCCTGACGAGCGAACTGTGATTCATTTAAGACCTTCGGGAACTGAACCGAAAGTAAAATATTATACTAATGTTAAAGGAGATCTTAAAAAATCTTCAAAAGAAGAAATTAGCGAGCGTGCTAAAAAACTTGAAAAAGGAATAGTTTCTATTTTTAGTGAAATAATAAAAAACACAAAAATTAATATTTGGGATAAATAATAAATAATTTATATGTCCGAGCAATTAACAAAACAATTTTTGCGAGAAGCGATGGATTTTTTGACGCCGATAATAAAACAGGCAGGGGGAATGGCTTTGGAAAGCTGGGACAAGATAGAAATATCAAAGCAAAAAGATAGCCGCGATATTGCGACAAAGGCCGATGTTGAAATTGAAAATTTCCTAAAAGAAAAAATCATCGGCAAGTGGACGGAGCATGGATTTTGGGGCGAGGAAGGAGAGAGAAGCAATATTTCATCGAATTTTCAATGGTTGATTGATTCCATAGACGGGACAAAGTTTTACATCGCTCAAGCGCCGTTTTTCTATGTTCATATTGCTTTAATGCATAAAAATGAAGCTGTTTTAGGAATGGTTTATAACCCAGTTTCAAAACAACTTTTTTCCGCTTCAAAAGGCTATGGCGCCTATTTAAACGGCAAACGACTTTTTTTAAAAGCGCCATTTTCACTTGATAAAGCGATGATCAATATTGACCTCGGCGCGATTGTCGGCAAAGAGGAAAAAGAAAAAAAATGGCTGTTGGATAAACTGAGCGCGATAACGGAAAAGTGTTATCGGATTAGAATAATTTCCGGGGCTATCGCGATTTATTTAGTTACAGGCGCAATTGACGCGTATGTTGATTTAAGCGGTGATTCCAAGCCTCAGGATTTAGCCGCGAGAATTATTATTATGCGAGAAGCAGGCTATAAAACAGAATGGATAAAAAATAATTTTGACAAAAAAATACTGATTGTTGCTCAAGAACCGCTTTTGTCGGAAATAAAAAAGATAATAAATGACTAGTATTTTATACTAATACGCTTAAATAATTTCATTATTTTTGTCATTCCCGCGGAGGCGGGAATCCAGTTTATCTCAATAAACAATATCTTTAGTATAATTATTCGGATAATCAAAGTGAAAACCGTTTTGGAAAAATTGTAAAAAAGTAAAGAAGCCTGTGGATAAGTCTGTGGATAAAAAGGCGGAAAAGGTGTGGACAGAAATCTATTGACCGAAAAAATGGGGCGTGATATTATTTAGGCAGGTTCGCTAAGGATAAAATCATGGCTAACTTTACAATAAACAGGGTGAAATGTCAAGGAGGCTTTTTGCTTGGATCAGCGCATTTTTTGGCGCTGTTTTTATTAAATAAAATCTCGCTATTATGCGGGTTTTTTATATTTAAAAGTCGAAGTTGTTTATTTTTGGAGGGCGAAAAAAATAAATAACTATAAAAAAAAGAAATTTAACTAAAATAATTAACTAAAAAAACTATGAATAAAATTGCAAAAAGTTTAGCAATGATCGCTTTCGTCGCGGCTATTGCCGTCGGAGCGACAAGCTCATTCTTCAGCGATGTAGAAACAAGCACTAATAATACTTTTACTGCTGGAACAATCGACATTTCTGTTGATGGACAAAATCCATGGAATGATAGTTGGCAGAATTATTTGGACAAACCATGTGAAACAAATTACATGAACTTTGTAATTAAAAATGTGGGAGAAAATCCAGCTAATATTTGGAAGAGATTAACAAATGTTGTAAATGGTCCTGGTACATTATCGTATTCTACTACTGGTACTGCCGTTGCTTCATCTGAACCAGAATATGAGGCGGGTGGTGGAGCTAATTATGTAGAACGAGACAACCTTTCCGCGTTTATGGTTTATGATATGGCGATTTGTGTTTCTGCTGCTGTTGATGATACTACTTTATTTACGGATTGTCCTTTGATTGATGGAACTTATGCTAATGGTTTAATAGTTGATAATACAAATAAACACGCAAGACCTGCCCTAGGAGCAAAATGGGAAATTGTTATTGATGAAGCTGATCAAGTAAGAGTTGATAATGTTGTTGATACTTGGATTAAATTAAATGATGCATTAGCTTCTAGCGCTGTAATGGTTGTTAGCCAAAGTTATCATTTAATGACTTGGGATGATTCAGGACAGCCAATGATTACTAACTGGGCACAAGGCGATACGATGACTTTTGATGTTGAATTAGATGCTCGTCAATTAACAGCGCCAGCTCCAGGCACAACTATGTCTGGTGATGATGTTGTAGCTACTGTTGGGTTTGTTAAACAAGACCCAATTTCTTGGAATGTTCTTTCTAATAATGGCACAATGACTTATGATGTTGAAGGCACAACCTTTGACTATAGCTTGGATGTTAATGGACTAGTAGCAAATACAAATTATTGTTTAATTTATTATGCTGATGGATGGCCAGGAAATAATCCAGGAGCTTTCATTAAAGCTTACAATACTGGTGCTAGCACTGTAATTAATGATCCAAGCGGGACAGCTACTTTGACTACAGATATTCCAAACTCAAGTGATGCAAATTATCCAGTTGGAGGTAAGGTTTGGTTAGTATTATGTGCTGATTATAATAGTGGCAGCAATTCAACGGGACCAATGACAGGATGGAATCCTGGCTCTTATTTATTTGATGATGGTTTGGTAAATTATAATCTCCTTCCATAATCTCTGATTTGAATCTTTTTAGTTCCGTTCCGAAATTTCGGGACGGGGCGATAAAGGGTTTGAAAATAATATTATTTCAAAATTAATTATGAACAAAATTCTCAATAGCTTATTGATTATCGGAGTCACGATTGTTGCTGGAACAGCTGCTTATTTTATGGGAGATAGAATCGGGATAACATTTTCGGACGCTGAGCTGGTTTTGAAAATCAGGGATCAGGATGAGGGATATAAAGAAGGAGGAGTAGTCG